>PVBE012237643.1_pt1 | contig 42146 bp, 35 predicted proteins | sample 1631181 | NCBI WGS metagenome assembly PVBE01 (sample SAMN08397723, study PRJNA350692) | Marine metagenome, whole genome shotgun sequencing project. | isolation source: water | place: Pacific Ocean | collected 2012-04 | reverse complement strand
TTATATATAAGATAATGAATAAAATATTATTATTTTTTATCTGCAGGTTTTGCCTGCAAAGTGGAACTCCCGTCAAGAGCACTGTTAATTTCATGATAAGCATTTGGGAAGTAATTTTTAATTATAGTAATATGAATAACCATCATTAATATCAGTAATCCAATATAGGTAGGCCATTTTAATAAAAATCTAAATTTCCTACCTGTCTTTTTCGTATATATATTACCTATTATTAATGTTCCTATCAGAGGAATCCCTGCAACCATAAAAAAAATAAAAATATTCATTTAATATTTAATAACCCTTTATCTCTAAAATCTTATAATTCCATTCTGCAATTTTAATCATTAACATAACATTATAAATAAAAACATTAAACCTGCAGAGAATTATTATAATGAGTTTACACAAATACAGCAGTACTAGTGTAATTAAAAACTCAATTCAGAAGAGAAAAAAACATAAATTAAATGGACAATTCATTTTGTGTTGATATTTTAAAAGTATATATCTTTTTTAGATTAATAGATGGGGGAGAAATAATATGAAAAAGAAATTAAAAATTGTCGGCGTTATTCCAGCACGTTACGGTTCTTCCAGGTTTAGAGGAAAAATTCTCGCTGATATCTGCGGCAAATCAATGCTTGAGCGTGTATATGAACTTTCAATACAATCAGAACTCCTTGATGATCTGTATATTGCTACAGATGACGAGAATGTGAAAGCTGCTGCTGAATCATTTGGAGCAAAAGCTGTAATGACGGGCATCAATCACCAATCCGGAACGGATAGAATTGCCGAATGTATTGAGAATAATCCAGGTGATATAATTGTAAATATACAAGGAGACCAGCCGTTAATAGATCCCAAAATGATTGATGAAGCAGTTAAGCCCATGCTGGATAATCCAGAAATTTTAATGTCGACACTGAAACGTGAAATTGATGAAGATGAATTTGATGATACAGGTGTTGTTAAAGTTGTAGTTGATGAAAACAACTTTGCTCTCTATTTTTCAAGATCACTTATCCCATATCCAAGACACAATGAAGGATTTAAAGCGTATGAGCATGTTGGGCTCTATGTATATACCAGAGATTTTCTGCTGAAACTTGCTAAAATGCCAATGACCAATCTAGAAAAAATCGAATCCCTGGAACAGCTTAGGGTTCTTGAAAAAGGTTACAAAATATATGTTGCTGAAACAAAAACAGATAAAACAGCTGGTATCAGTGTAGATACTCCTGAAGATTTAGAGAAAGTCGTAAAAATACTTAACAGTAAGACATATAAATGATAAGGGAGTAGTCATGAGTATAAACAGGGAATATATTGAACAATTGTATTCAGGTTTGCCTTCAGAAACAAAAGAAATGCTTGACAGAAGTATTTCAAGCATTGTAAAAGCTAAGAAAAACAATGGAAAAGTGGTAACTGTTGTAGGAAGTGGTCCGAATATTCATGAAGGTGTAACAACATTAATTGCAGAACTCATCCACAAAGGTATTATCGACGGAGTAACAACAAGTTCAGCCGTTATTGCCCATGAAATGGCAGGTACATTAGATAAAGTAAAAAGAGTAGATGGAAGAAAACTAGGATTTTCCGAAGATATATTACCCCGTGGAAATATTTTTGAAGTTACTGTAATGCATAAACAGCTTCACGAAGAACTTAAAAAAGAGATGATTCTTGATGAAGAACTTATTAAAAAAACTTTAGCAGAAGAAGGCAGTACCATAATTAAAGCAGCAGGAAATATGGCTTACACTATGGGATTTCGTTCTGAAATTCTTGCAAAAGAAATTATGTTTATAGCTCAAAGCAAAGGAGTTCCGTTTGAAGTTGTTTCAGGTGCAGGCGCAGATACAAATACAATGCTTGGTGCAGGTTATCAAAAAAATATTCCTGTTCTTGTTACTATACCGCAATTAGTCGGTGGTGGAATGGTAGGCCTATGTATAGCAGATTCAATTTCAGTTAATGAAAGATCAACACGCATAGCTGAAATGATGGGATCAGCAGACGTTATTATTGAATCAGGAGTTGCACTCACTCAGGAAATACATGATGGACCATTTGAAACTTATACCGGACATGGAATATGGTCATACTGGGAAGGATGCAAAACTTACAGTTTACGAGATAAGACATTAGTAAGATTTGATCTTGATCCTAACTTAAAAAAGGCCTGGGATATGGATAAAAAATCAAGCACAGTTCAAACTGCTATTGATAAAGGCCTGCCTAAAACTAAACTCATGTCAATTCCGTTCAGAATGGAAATGTCTGGCTTTGCGAGATTGGAGAAAAGCCTTCCTGTCATTGGTGATCTTGGAGTTTTATGGCCTGTTATGGCACTTAAGCTTTCTGATAAACTTTGTTTTAAACTTGACTTCCTGTCTTATCCACAGCAAAGTGAAGACGGGCAGAAAATGCGTCAATGGATTGTAGATAATATCAAAGCAATAGAAAAGAAAAAACTTAATTATTGATAATGTACTAATTAGCGGATATTGGAAAAACTTGAGAATATAAAATATAAAGGGGGAAATATTAAATGGGGAGCTTAAAATGGGGGGACATTTAAGAACAGCTGATCTTATTATTGTCGCAATCTATTTGCTTGGTACAATATTAATGGGATGTTATTTTGCAAAAAAAAATAAAACTCCTGATCAGTTCATGAAAGCCGGAGGAAATCTGCCGGGCTGGATCATTGGGCTTTCTATATTTGGCGGATATGTAAGCAGTATAAGTTTTCTTGCTAACACAGGTTCAGCATATTCAGGTAACTGGTCAGGATGGGTATACAATTTATCTCTGCCTCTTGCCGCAATTGTTGCAATAAAATGGGTCATCCCATACTATAGAAAAAAGAATGTTATCTCATGTTTTGAACCTCTGGAGGAAAGATTCGGCCTCTGGGCAAGAATGTATGCCTCATTATGTTTCATTGTTTCAGAAATCTGCAGAATGGGTGTTATTCTTTATCTGGTTGTACTCCCGGTCAATCAGCTGACAGGAATAAGCATTCCAGCTTTAATAGTGGTTATTGGTATTTCTGTTATGATTTATACACTGATAGGAGGAATAGAAGGTGTTATTTATACCGACGCCATGCAGGCTGTAGTACTTGTTATCGGTGCTTTGATATGTGTTGTGCTGATACCTATGAATACACCTGGTGGGTTTTACAAAATCATAAGTATAGGAATGGCTCACAATAAATTCAGCCTCGGCAGTTTCAGCCCTGACTTAATTCATACTACATTCTGGGTAATGATATTAATGGGTTTTACATTAAACCTTCAAAGTCTCAGTATTGATCAAAATCAAATTCAGCGTTATGTTTCAGCCAAGTCGGAAAAAGAAGCAAAAAAATCAGCCTGGATTCTAGCGATCCTCTATGTCCCTGTAGGTGCACTCTTTTACTTTATTGGTGTTGCTCTCTATGCATATTATCAAACACAACCGAATCTTCTACCTCAAGCTTTACATGCTGCAGGGTCAGGAGACAAGGTATTTCCGCATTTTATAGCATTCGGCCTGCCGGTTGGAATGGCAGGAATAGTAATTGCTGCAATTATGGCTGCTGCCATGAGTACAATGAGCAGTAGTTTAAATGTTATCTCTACACTATTTTGCGAAGATTACTATAAGCGCTTCAGTTCTAAAGTAACAGAAAAGAAGAAAATGAGAGTTTTAAGGATTTCTACTGTTGTTGTAGGATTAGTCGGTACAGGGGTTTCACTATCATTAATGCAAACTACAAGTGCCCTTCAATTGCAATGGCTTCTTGCAGGGATATTTGGAGGCGGTATTCTTGGATTATTTATATTGAGTATAATTACATATAAAATTAAAAACACAGCAGCTGTCAGTGGAGTTGTAGGCGGTATTCTTATTATAGCTTTTTTAACATTCTCTCAAATGGATAAAATATGGCCGTCTTTTCTACCAAAATACGGTTTAAGTGATCTATTAACCCCTGTATTCGGAACTGCGGCGGTTATTGTTATAGGCTTCCTGGTTACATTCTTTATTGCTAAGAATAGTAAAAGGCTGAAACAATAGAAAATGTTCAGGTAACTATTTACCCTATAAAATCAATAAAATAGTTTCCATTCGTTATTTAATTGTTTTAATTCATTTATCGTCTTAAGAGATATTATATTAGAAGCCATTGGATATCTTTTATAATCATCGAAAGCAGATGAATAGCCTTTGTAAAATGATCTTATTTTTTTTATAAAATTGGTAATTTTCATTTAATAATTTCCTAAATCAATATTTTATATTTTATCAAATAATTTTTATTATACAGTCTATACCATAGTACAGATCAAATGTTAAATTATAAAATAATGAAATTTATTATCAATGAATATTAAATCATCAACATCCTCATTAAGAAATATCTGAATTCAATATATTTTCACCATATTGAGAGTCCTGCAGAAGAAGTATCTGACTGTTACTATTGCTATTTTTTTAAAAAAATGAATAATCATTCATAAACCTTTTTTACCAATTCTGTTATATAAACAAGGATCAAATTATGAAAAACATTCTATATTCCTTGGTAATCCTGTTGCTATCTCTGCTATATGCAGTGCCTGGAATTGAGGCGGCACAAGAGTACACAGGAACAGTAACCCCCACAGTAACTTCAAGCTGTGCATTTGTTATTTATACAGATATTATCGGCAATTACGCATATATTGCAAGACCAGGAGAAATAATAACCCCGCAGATCAGTAACTCCAAAGGCGAAATAATAAAACACAGCAATGTTCTGCTTCAGATGAATATGGATTATTGGGAGGCTGTACTTACAAAAAATAAATCTATTTATCAGGCATCAGTACAGGATGTCAAACTGGCAGATATACAGCGTTTAAGGTATAGAAAGTTATACAAAGACGGCAAAGCAACCAGTCTTGAGAAATACCAGCAGGCAGAAACAGCTTACTGGAATGCAATAATTAACTGGGCTAATGCGAGAGCTAATTACATACGATATATTGTCCAAACTAAAAAATATACAGATATAGCTCCTTTTGAAGGATTAGTAACAGAAGATCTTACAACGGTAGGACAGTCAACCAGCGGTTCTCCTGCGGTAAAACTTGTCCAACTCAATCCTATTGGAGTCAAGATTAAAATGGATAGAAATACTGCAAAAACGATAGGAAACAATACTCCTGTAAAAATTTTTCCTGTTAATTCTAATACCCCGCAAGGAATAATTTACGGTATTTCTGTTCTCACTGATGACGGAATTGAATTTGTTACCGAAAATTACCCCGTTATTGAAGGCACAAAGGTAATACAGAATAATAATAACCCGATAATTAGAAACTGGTTTCCTGTCGTAAAATTCTATGTCCATAGTAACCCAGAAGTTTTAGCTGTAGCAGCCAACTCACTGGTAAAGGATGGAAACAGGCATTTTGTATGGAAGGCTAAAGGTCAGAAAACAATGCAGATTGACAAAACAATTGATCATAGTTTTCAAATAGAAAAAGTTTATGTAAAACCGGCTGATCTTCTCCGAATTATTTCTAGTTTTGATAAAAAAATTGCTTTAAAGGATTGCGGAAATCTGGAACTTTATGATTTGGTTATGGTTAATCCTCCGGTAGGCCTTACAGATGGCCAGACAGTACTTTTCCCTGAAGGAAATTACCTGCTTATGCCGGGAGATAATGTAAAAGTAGTAGTTGGGGGTAAATAGATGAACTTCAATAATCATTTAGCAAAATTTATAATTATAGCATCTTTCACTTTAGTATTACCATTATATGCTGCACAGGAATACATAGGAAAAGTAGTTCCCATTGTCGATGAAGCACTATCTACCAGTACAGGTGCTTATTCACGCGGTTGGGTAGACTATACAGCTAGGTTCGGATCAATTATTACTGGAACAGTTTATAACTCTGATGGTAAAATCATTATACCTGGTACTATTTTGATTGATGGAAAATCAAAGACCTGGGAACCTTATGTACAGGCTGATATCATACAACTTGCTGCAGCAAAAAAGATAAAAAATCTTTCTTATGATGATTACAAAAGAGATAAATGGCTCTCTCAAAAAGCAGCAATAAGCAAACAACAGTTTATAAATGCAAAAAGTAATTTAGAAGCAGCAATAGGAAACTATGAAAATGATATTACAAACCTCGAAGAGGGGAAAATTTCTGTATCTCTTTTAACAACAAGAGCAGTATTTGAAGGTATGGTTACTTCTATAACACAAGCCAGCGGAAGTGATGTAAATGGTGCTCCTGTTGTTTCCGTAATACAGCTTAACCCAATAGGTATTAAAATTGATATGCCTGTAAAAGAACAAATAAAAATTACACATTCAACACCTATTAAAGTATATTTAAAAGGAATGAATAAACCTCTTGGGACTTCACATGTATATTCTTTGATGACCACCAAGGGTATTTTACTCTGCACATTTAATTATCCAGTGCTCAAAAAAAACACAGTTCTCAAAGAAAGTGAGACACCAGTTCTCAGGGAATGGCAGGCATTAGTTCGTTTTAATATCAATTCAGGTTCTGAGAATATATTGAGTATCCCTCTTAATGCAATTAAGAAAGATAATAAAGGAACTTATGTATGGAAGGCCAAAGGGCAAAAAGTAATGCAAACAGATAAAGGTATAGATTATACATTCCCTATTCAAAAAATCTATATTCAACCAGGAAATATGATTCGTTATCAAAGTGGTTTTAGTAAGGTAGTCTCTTTAGAAAGTAAAGGTAACCTGGAGCTGTATGACCTTGTTTTAAACAACCCCCCTCCCGATCTAAAGGACGGAGAAACAGTAATTTACCCACAACAAGCTTATTTAATGATGCCTGGTGATGAATTAAGAGTAGTTATTGGAGAAGGTCAAATTTCTGCTAAAACTAAAGCTGTAAAACTAGAGAAACTTCCATAAAACAGGAGAAAATATGTATAATAATACCAGATATTTATTGATAGTGTTTTTCTTTTCACTCATAATATATATACCTGTCTTCGCATCAAAAGAATATACAGGAACGGTAATTTCACTGGATATAGTTGAGCATTCCGCCCATTATGATGCATCGTACTCAGGTGCTATTGGGTATGTAGCAGAACTGGGATCTTTAGGAGAGCCATATATTACTAATATTAAAGGTGATAAAATTATTGAAGGCACACCGTTATTTGAGTACGAAATGCCATATTGGCGAAATCTTGTAAAAGGTTATAAGTTTCTTACAAAATCTTCTAAAGCAGAGCTTGAAGACGCAAGAATACAGCTTCAAAGATACAAAAGACTTGTTAAACCAGGCGCCGTTTCTGATGAAGAACTAGAAAACTATATAGGTAAATATATTACAGCCCTTAATAATTATGAAACAAACAAAGCGATGATTAGTAAAAAATATGAAGACGTAAGAGAAGCAGCCTACAGACCTCCTTTTGAAGGAATTGTCACAAAAATTTTTCAGACTAACGGAATAGCTACCGGTCAAAATATAATCGAATATACACAGCTAAACCCTATTGGGATTAGCGTCAAAATGAATAGAAACGAAGCTAGAAAATTATCAAATAAAACAGTTAAGATATACGCTATCGGGGAAAAGACCCCAAGAGGAATATTTTATGAACGCACCCTCCTAACCGATAAAGGTGTAACATTTGTAACTGAAAATTATCCTGTCAGTACCCTTAATGATCCAGGCTTTAAAGTAAAAGTTCATAAAGATTATGCCTTAGTTACTAATTTTTATATAAAAAATCAATATGATAACTGCCCTGCGCTCGGTGTCAATAAAGAGGCTATTCAAAAAGATAAAAATGGATTTTATGTGTGGAAAGTAAAAGACGGAAAAGATATGATTCCAGGAAAAGGAATTAAAAATATTTTTACTGCCAGCAAGGTATATGTAACTCCTGCTAATTTATTCAAAAACGGTGGTGGCAACATAGTAGTTCAGGCATTAAAGAATAAAGGTTCTCTGATGCTTTATGATGTAGTTTTGGTTAATGCTCCTAAAGATCTGCAAAAAAAAGATAAATTATTTTTCCCTTTGAATCGTTATATTTTGATGCCAGGAGAAAAAATCAAGGTGGTCGTCGGCAAATAATTTACAGAACTCAAATCTGTATAATTTAATTATACTGCTGGATTATTTTCTACAGAAAAAATAAGAAGCGGAAAATAGAATAAATAAGCAAATAAGTTTTAATATGATTAAGCCTGAGTTTAACTCAGGCTTAATTATTTGATCAAATTATCAATCTTGACTTATATGTTTTTTTTATTCCCTTGTTTAATCCAATCTTCATTGATAACAGCATATTTTATGGACTCTTTTTTATCCTTTACATAGGAGTATGTAATATGAATAAGCCCATCTTTACTTTGAATTGCTGAAGGATATGAAACTGACAGTTCTTTAGAGTTATCAAGATAACGTCTCCAGGGCCAAGTTTTTCCTTGATCTGCCGACATTGCAACCATAAGATTGTTGCGGTTGTCAGTGGAGTTGTTAAAAATCAAAATCCAATTACCGTCATGAAGAGTAACAGCCTGTATACTTCCGCTTGGATTAGGGAATTTAGTATTTATCGGGATAGACCATGTTTCTCCGTTATCTTTCGAAAAACTTTCCATGACTCTGAATGGAGCGACACCTTCATCCCTCAAAAATGCAACTAGTGTTCCATCCTTTTTTATTAGTATTGACGGTTGAGTCGGGCCTAAACCTACTATTGGTTTACTGGCATGCCATGTTTTCCCATGATCATCACTAATCGCGATCAATGACATATTAAATCCATCTGAATAAAGAGGAAGCAAGATCCTACCGTTCGAAAGAACTGTCGGGTGTATTCTTGTCATCCATCCACATTGACGTTTTGCTGCATTATGCGAAGCTTTTTCCAGCAGAGTAACATATTCAGGTGCATATTCGGCCCACATAGACTGATCATAATTGATTTTCTTAAAATCCTGTTTCATTGTTTTTACAAATTTTTCACCCGGTTTAAGTACAATCACATTCTGCCATGACCATTTAGGAGGACCTGGTTTCAAATAATCTGTTGAAGTTCTGTAACGTAATAAAGAATTCTGCCATCCATGTGCTAAAACCTGAGCCCAGAACAACCAGAGTTTTCCGCTTTTATCAATCCATAAAACAGGATTACAATCCGGAAATCCTGGATCATCAGCCATTACAAAAGGTTTACTCCACTTAGCTGATCCTTTTAACAGACGTGCTCCCTGAACAAGAACATCATCAGCTGTTCTTTCTCCTGAACCATGAAACCAGCATGTTAGAAAATCACCATTAGAAAGCTGAACAATACTGCTTGCATGCGTATGCTTTGCCTGCAATGGAAAAATCAGTTCACTTTTGTAGTAAGGTTTGGCGTAAGCTATAGATACAGCTCCGATCATAATCAGCAACACTCCTGCCAATTTCTTCATTTGTTTTTTAATCTCCTCTATCAAATTAATTCAAAAGTCAGCAGAATGTAATCTGAATTAAAGTATTGCAAACTACATACTGCCGACAAATATTTTATAGTATATCATCCTGCAATGCGTTTTGAATTTATAAAAATTTATAGTACAGCCCCATATAATATGGTAGAAGAAACATTGTAGGATCAGAAACTTCAGTTCCATTACCTTCATTATCAAGCTGCCATGGATCATTATCCCAATGTATAGACAAATTATTTTCAATAGGAATTACTTTTTTGTTTGTTCTATAACCTCTTGTTTTTAGGTTCACAGAATGATTTGTATCTTCAGTTATATCCTGCACCTGCTGTCTGGGAAGGTTAATTATGTCAGCTCTTTGAGAGTTTTTATTTCCCCAAATTACATGGTTCATCGGAAAATGCTCAAGTGTATAAACAGAATCTGAAAGCCATCCTTTCCATGGATCAATTTTATAAGTACCCCATGGGTCTGTAAATGTTCTGCCTATAGCATAGGAAGAATAAATAAAATTATAAAGAGGATTGATTTTAGGAGCCACTAACCTATATGCCATATATGACGACCAGCCCATAGCTTCTTTTAAAGCCTTATTTTTAGAGTAATGCATTATATTATAGAAATTAAGAAAAGCCATTTCATCATCAAACTGTGTACCTGAACCAAAACCAAATTCCAGTTTATATTTCATTGCATTAATTAAGTAACCTTCTTTCTTGATAAGATAGTTAATTACTTTTGTATATTTTGGATCATTCGTTACATGTTCAGCTACAGTTAAATATGAGAGTAAACTTAATGAATTTAATCCCCTGTCCTGGAACCAGTAAATACTATGATTATATACATCAGGCCCAAGAACCGCAAAGCGTGTTCTTTTACCGTCCCAATCCACCAAAGTATAATCATGACTTATTATATGATCCATCAATTTTCTAACAACTTCTCTTACTTCCTGTTTTTCTGCAGGAGTTTTACATACAAGAGAATAATAAGCCCCGTAGAAGAAAAAATGTCCATCTAATTCATCAGTGCTTGTATCGGACTTCCACCACCACTTTCCATCTACGGTTTTAGGCCATCTCGGATTAATTACTTTCCATAATTTATCGCTTTTCTGTTCTTTTTTATCATTCTCAACGCATCCTATATTAGGATTCACTTTTGTTGTTGACCTTATTGCCCTAGCAATAAATCCAACAGGAGGTCTCTGACTTTTAATTCCTAATTGAGTTACATCCTGAAGAAATTTCATTGCTTTGAAAGCATGCATTGCATTTTGTTTATAAATTTCTTTCCCGGTTGCAGCATATGCAAAACATTCACCGGCACCGTATTCGCCTGTCCATTGACCGTCATTGTCACTATCTGTTAAATATAACGTTTTCAGATCACCGGCTTTTTTAAGATGACCACCATTAACATAACCGTATTTAGTTCTTTTAAGTTTTGAAGCAAATTTTTCAAAATCAACGGCCTTTTGTGCCAGTGTCATTTTTTTATAATATATCTCACCAATGCCTTTCTCGGTTGCAAACCAAACATTATTATTACTGTCAATATAAATATCATTTATTTTATCATTAGGTAACCAACCAAGCCCTTGTCTGTACCCCCATTCATTTCCATTGAATAATACAGCTCCCATATTTGTTCCAAACCAAATTGTTCCATTTGGTGCAACTTTGACTACTGTAAAATCTGTGTACGGAACACCATCTTTCCCTGTATATAATTTGACCTTATTTCCCAACTTTCTAACAACTCCGGCAGGAGTGGCAATCCATAAAGTTCCGTCTTTTGCAAAAGCTGCACCTCTCACATCAAAATATGCGAGTGCTTCACCGCCTTTATATTTAATGATTACTTTTTCAAATTTACCTGAAGGTGCTTCTTTATATAAACCGTTTTCTGTGGCAGCATAAACTTCATTCTTATATTGAGCAAGCTGTCTAACTGACCATTTAAGAAGTTGTACTATTTTACCGTCAGATCTAAGTTTTTCTAATCCATTATTTGACGCAATCAAAGTATAATCCTTTTGCTTTATCACGCCTGTCACATCAAGTTTCAATTTTGTTTTTATGTCTTCGGGTATTATTGTTGTTTTTATCCATTTATTAGTTTTACTGTTTAGGCTCACAATTCCATTCGAAGTTAAGGCGTAAAGCTTCCCTGTTTTATCAGCTGTAATTTTTACTACATTTACTAAAAGTTGATTGTTTGAAACTTTGAATTCTTTGACAAAGCCCTGCTCATAAGACTGGTTAGCAATTGATACCTTTCCCGCATAAGCTGAAAAAGCAAAAGTTCCGGCAAGAAGCAGACCAAATAATAGTTTCTGTCCCATATAATTCTCTCCCTTTATTTAAATTTATAATGATTTTATATTTAAATATATGTAAAATAAATAAACATTCTCAAAATAAAGAACTACAGCAATTACCTGTTAGTTAATGATTTCATAAACGTCCACTATTGAATCAATCAATTTTTTATCCCAAAATTAATAATGTTGTAAATTTTCTATATGATCCGACAGTCCCATTTATACGGATTTCATAATTTTGTAAAAAATAAATATAGATAGATTTAAATCTAATTTCCCAAAAAACTACATTCAAGAGTGAATTATAAATTTTATGGAAGTTTATATAAAATAATTACTTTATAAATATTTTTAAAAAATCATCTATCAATTTTTCAATTTTATCTATCTTTGCAAGAGATTTCAGCCAGTTTGATGAGATACCTTCAAGTCCAAATACTATCCCTGCCATCCCCCCTGCTACTGCAGCAGTAGTATCTGTATCATCTCCGAGATTAACAGCTTTCAATACCGCTTCCTTATAATCTGAACTGTTAAACAAGCACCATAGACTAGCTTCAAGAGTATCAATTACATACCCTGAACTTTTTACACTGTTTCTATTTAATTGCAGTACTTCAAAATTAATAATTCTGTTAAAATGTTTTTTCTCTTCTTTAGGTATATAAGGTAAAATAAACCTGTTTGCATTTGCCAAAGCTTCATATAAATTTTTACCTTTTAGTAATTCAGATACAAATAATGAATATAAAGCACAGGAAATTTTGCTTCTAATATGATTATGAGTTAAAGCTGATACTTCAAAACTTTTTTCAATAATAGTTTTTTCTGGATAATTGACACAAAATATTGAAATAGGCAAAATTCTCATTAATGAGCCATTACCGTTTGATCGCTCATAAGATTCACCGCATTTATTGATATCTTTATTTATTTTAAAATGCCTGCACGCACTTGAAGTTGTTTTTCCAATACTGAATGTTTTTCCATAGGGAGTCATATAACCACTAAAAGCCCATTTGCAAAAAGCTTTCATTATTTCTTCAGGGTTATACTCTTTAGTCAGAGATTCGAGAGTAATCAAAGTCATTGAAGAATCATCAGACCATGTTCCTGGAGGTTTTTTATGAGTTCCGTAACCAACCATATCATCAATCGGCTTGCAGTCCAGTTCAGTTCTGGATTTAAACTCAGCCGGAACACCAAGAGCATCGCCTAAAACCAAACCTAAAATACTATTTCTGATTTCTTTTTTCATTAGTATTGAGTGATTTCTACCGTATTCTAACAATATTTAAATTCTTAAGTTACCTTACAGTATAACTTCACTTTAATGAAATAAAAGTAAAAAGTAAAAAGAATAGAAATCTGAATATTTCAGCAGCAAAATACTGCTGAAATATTTATTTTTAGCGACAATTCTGATTTAATGAATATTGTAAAATATTTAATTTTTTATCCAAACCCGCTATTTTAAATACTTTTTTAACAGAAGGTTCTACATTAGTAATCGAAAAATTCTCTGTACCGACTTTATATGATACTTTTCCACATAAACGTAAAAAAGAAGATGCAATATATTCTACACCGTTTAAATCAAAAACGATTTCATTAGCACCTTCTATCTCTGTCATAATTTTATCTTCCGCGTCCATGCATTTAGTTGAATCCATTCTTTTGTCGAATTTCAAAACAGTTTTATCTTTATATATATTTTTTCCTGACATTTATAACCTCCTGAACAAGTAGTTTTGTAATTTGTTAGTAATTTAAGTTAAAAGCTTTTTCGATATAATCTGAATCATAAGATTCATCATAATAAATATTAAAATCAAAATTGGCAATACGATTATTCGGTCGTCTTCTTGATATAGTCTGAACATGCAGTAAATGATCAATAGTCACATTATCCATGGACAAACTGTTTTCGTTAGATCCGCATGCATAACTGAATGACGGATGCATAGAGTTATACCATCCACCAATAGCCCCTATTGATGCCGGCGTATTAATAAGAATTCTACCAGCATGCATGATATCTGCAAACTTCAGAACATTTTCATTATTATTCGTAAACAAACTGACAGTGTTTCCCATATTACCTAAGAAGTTAATATCCATACAACAGTTAATTGCTTCATGAAAATCGTTTACGAAACAGTAACTTAAAACAGGTGCCAGTATCTTAGAAGAGAGAGGATGATCCTGTCCAATTCCGTCCAGTTCCACCATTATCAGAGATGTATCTTCAGGTATATCAAAACCTGCAAGTGAAGCAATTTCGTATGGTGATTTTCCTGTTACGTTTTTATATTTTCCTGCTTTTTCATTTGCTAATAAAAGTTCATTAAGCATGGATCTTTGACAATCATCTAAGAAGTAAGCTTTATTATCTTTGAATTCCTTTAATATTCCGTCTTTAATTGCATTATTGATTATTATTGTCTGCTCACTTAACTGCATTATTCCATTATCAAATGTCTTGGAATTAATTATTTCTCTCACGCTTAAAGATATATCTGCTGTATCTGCAATATAGCATGGAACGTTACTTGCCCCTGTTCCTATGACAGGAGCAGTTACGTGAGCCATCCTTTTTATATCTTCTTCGTCGGATCCAATAATCAGAGCTAATTCAGGTTTTGTTACCAAAGATACGAATTCATCTGAAGATGTATTATGAAAAGACTGAATACAATCTTCAGGAGCATCAGCTTTTAGTGCCGCTTCGTAACATATCTCTACAACTTTCATTAAGGATTTTTCTGCTGCCGAATCAGGAACCAATATTATAGGATTTCTTGTTTTTAAAGAAATTAATATTTTAAATATAGCATCAGAGGTAGGAGAGTACCTTGATACAATTCCTAAAACAGGCCCTTTAGGGTGTGCTATTTTTACTATCCCTTTGTCATTATCTTCACTGATAATACCTACAGTTTTTCTTGATTTAAGATCTTCGTAAACATACTGGCTGGCAATCACATTTTTAATGATTTTATCTTTCAAATTCCCATAAGTAGTTTCTTCTACTGCAAGTTCAGCAAGTTTTGCTCTGTTATTCAATGCTGCTTTGTAAACTGCTTTAACTATTTTATCTGTGTGCTCCTGAGACAACTGGCTGAATATACCTGCAGCGAGTTTAGCCTTCTGCAATGTTTCTGAAACTCTTAACTCTTTACCTATGTCAGACATTATTAGTACTCCTGATTTATATTCTTAATATTAATAATTTAAATTATACTTTCTGCTAAATTCTGTTACATCCAAAGATTCATCATAAAATAGTGACGCATCAAAGTTTGAAAATCTTTCATCTATACGTCTTTTGGCAACTCTTTGGATATTCATCAGATGTTTAGTAGTAATATTGTCAGTAGTAATATTTTTCCCTGTAGTACCGCAGCCCAGTGTTAAAGAAGTATGAAGCTTATTGAAAATTCCACCGACAGCTCCCTGCGACGAAGGAGAATTAACAAGAATTCTTCCTGCATTCATCTCTTTAGCAAACTCTTTTACAGCTTCTTCATCATTGGAATGAATACTTGCCGAATGTCCCATTCCACCGTGAAAATTAAGATCAATACAGGTAGCAAGCGCATCTTTAAAATTCTTTTTTACATAATAAGCCAGTATAGGGCATAGAATTTCAGATGATAAAGGATGTTCATCTCCTACAGAATCAAGAGGAGCCATAAGTATTCTTACATCTTCAGGAACAGAAATTCCAGCCATTTTTGCTACTTTCTGAGCAGACTGCCCGACAACATCAGCACTCATTACACCACGTTCTCTGTCAAGAGCAATAGCTTCAACAGCCACTACTTCATTTTCATCTAAAAAATAACCGCCCTGTTTTTCAAATTCCTCTTTTACTTTATCAGCAATTGTTTCTTCGACAACAATAGCCTGTTCGCTTGCACAGATAGTTCCGTTGTCAAATGTCTTGGATATAAAAATCTGATTTACAGCAAACGTTATATCTGCAGATTTGTCAATAAGAACAGGTACATTCCCTGATCCTACTCCATAAGCCGGGGTGCCTGAGGTATAAGCGGCTTTTACAACACCGCCGCCACCGGTTGCAACTATCACGGCTAAATCTTTATGACTCATAATTGCATTAGTTTCTGCAAAATGTTCTTTAAGGTCAAATGTTGCTGGATCATATGCCTCTTCAAGAGTCCACTGGATACAATTTTCCGGAGCTTCTTCTTTTAGAGCTGCTTCATAACAAATTCTGGCCGTTTCTGCAATACAACCAATAGCTTTCTGATGCGGACTTATAATTATCGGATTACGGCTTTTCAATGCAATTAATATCTTAAAAATAGTAGTTGATGTAGGATTTGTGACCGGGACAATTGCCAGAACAGGTCCCAAAGGCTGTGCTACCTCCATAATACCAGTTTGTTTATCATCTGAAATAATGCCTACAGTTTTTTGATCTTTAATATCTTCATAAACAAAATGAGAATCTGCAACATTTTTAATTACCTTATCTTCCCATTTTCCCAAGCCTGTTTCTTCTGCTGCCATTTTGGCAAGTTTCACTCTGTTTTTAAAAGCAGCTATATAAACAGCCTCTACAATTCTGTCTGTTTGTTTCTGGTCAAACTGGCTGAATTCGGCGGATGCTTCAACAGCATTAGTTAAAAGTTTATTTACTTTTTTTTCTATAATTGTACTCATGTTTTGTAATTCCTCTATTTTTATCTGTCATTTAACTGAGCTAATACATTAAAATCCTCTAGTATAGTAAGATCTCCTGTTATCGCTGTACCTGCAGCCACCTGCTTCAGCAGCCTTCGCATAATTTTACCGGATCTGGTTTTTGGCAGAGCCTCAGTAAATCTAATTTCCTCAGGTTTAACTACCGCTCCAAGTTTTTTTGCTACATACTGTTTTAATCTTCCAGCTAATTCATCAGAGCTTTTAACTCCATTTATCAAAGTAACAAAAACAACTAGCAATGAACCCTTGATATCATCAGGTATACCAACTGCTGCAGCTTCTGAAACCGAATCATACTCTACTAAAACATTTTCCACTTCAGCAGTTCCTATACGGTGACCTGCTACATTAATAACATCATCTTCTCTGCCTATAATCCAGAAATAGCCGTCAGCATCGTATCTAGCACTATCACCTGTTGTATAATTTCCAGGATTATCAAGCCAGTAAGTTTTTACATACCTGTCACTATCATTCCAAAGTCCCCTGAGCATGCTTGGCCACGGTTTTTTTATAATAAAACTTCCAATACTATTTGGAGATTGTTTTTCACCCTGATCATTTATAACCTCAGGTTTTATTCCAAAAAAGGGAAGTGTCGCAGAACCTGGTTTTGTGGGAATGGCACCTGGCATAGATGAAATCATAATTGTACCGGTCTCTGTCTGCCACCATGTATCAACAATAGGGCAGTTTTCATTGCCGATATGTTTATTGTACCATAACCAGGCCTGAGGGTTGATAGGTTCGCCAACAGATCCTAAAAGCCTAAGTGAAGATAGGTCATAATTCTTTGGCCATTCATCTCCCCATTTCATAAATGATCTGATTGCTGTAGGTGCTGTATAGAGAATGGTAATAGAGTGCTTTTCTATCATCTTCCAGAATCTTCCAGGATCAGGAAAATTTGGAGCTCCTTCATACATAAAGATTGTCGTTCCGTTAGCAAGCGGACCATATACGATATAGCTGTGCCCTGTTATCCATCCTATGTCAGCAGTACACCAGAATATATCACTGTCTTTTATATCAAAAATATACTTATGTGTTAATTTGGCATTTAAAAGGTAGCCTGCAGTAGAATGAACTATCCCTTTTGGTTTACCTGTAGAACCACTTGTATATAAGACAAATAGCTCATCTTCACTGTCAACTAACTCAACATCACAGTAAGAATCTGTATTTTCCAGTTCTTCATGAAGCCAAAAATCCCGATCATTTACTAAATCAACACTATTTGAAATATGTTCATGTATGAAAACATTTTTTACTGTTCCCGCTATAATTGTTCCATTATCATCTTTTAAATTCAGTGCATCATCGACGGTTTGTTTTAAATTAAGAACTGAACCGCGTCTATATGTCCCGTCGGCTGTGATTATCATTTTAGCCTGACAATCAGCCACACGATCTGCAATGGCATGGGCGCTGAAACCTGCAAATACTACTGAGTGTATAAGGCCCAGCCTGGTACATGCAAGCATTGCAGCCACAGCCTCAGGTATCATAGGCATATATATAATAACACGGTCTCCTTTAGAAGCTCCTCTATTTTTTAAAACATTTGCAAGTTTGCAAACGCTTTCGTGAAGTTCTCTATAAGTTATTTTTCTAACCTCTGCAGGTGTATCAGGAGAATCTGGCTCTCCCTCCCATATTATAGCAATCTTGTCAGGTATAGTATTCAGGTGTTTATCAAGACAGTTATAACTGGCATTCAGTTTCCCGCCTTCAAACCATTTACTGTATGGTTCATCCCATTCAAAAACTTTATCAAACTCCTTATGCCAGCTGATATTCTCTTTGGCCATATTTCCCCAGAAATTCTCCGGTTCTTTTAAAGATTGTTCATATAAGCTTTTATACTCATCTATATTCTTAATCCAGGCATTGCTTGAAAAACTTTCAGACGGATGATATTTTTTTACTTCTTCAATGGTTTCATTTATATTAAGAAACTTATCCAAACCTGAAGTTTTAAATAAATCTCTGATAAACTGATTAGCGTTTTCTATAGTAAAATTTCCATTGGCTACCCGCTGCCCGACCATCACGGCTACTCTTAAAAACATTGAAGAAACATAATCTGTCTCTTCTAAATCAAAGATTATTTTTAAAGATTCTGATTTTGTATTTTTACCTATTAGATCATCTATTTTATCTTGAATTTCAGAAGAAATCTCATTTGCATTACCTGTATCAAATCTCTCTCCAAACACACAGTTAAGTGTATTAGAGGAAAGTAAGTAATTAGTTTTTAACATAATACATGTCACCTTACTCAAAATTAGTATGTTGTATTTTCTTGATAGATTCTGTATATGCCTATTTCATAAATTCACCGTAAAAATCATACAAACTTTTACTTCATTTTTCTTTATCTATTTAGGCAGTACATAGTCTAATACGCTAGGCATATAAATAAAAACCTGAAAAAGAAAAAGGCAACATAATAATGTAAAAATATTTTACATTATTATTATTTAGCTAAAATTTTTCCCATAATTAGATCCATTTTATCATTTATGTGTTATATACAATTAACATTGTCTAAACGTAAGTTAATGATGGAATAATTAGATATATTATACTCTCAAAACTATCAAAATAGTTTATATGCTTTAGGAACTTAGAAATGCTTAATTTAGATTTGAAATGCTTAATATAAAAACCAAACAATAATAATAAAAATTATTATTCCCCATTACTGTGCAATTAATGTTACAATTACATTAGCTTAATGGTTATTATGCTCTGTAATATTTGCAGCAAAACTAATCAATAGTATCTGTTCTGCTCATCCAAATTAGTATTTTAATTAGTTAGGAGGAAAGCAAGTGAAAAAGAACAGTCAGTTTAATAAAAATCTTAAAAGATTTTTTAAAGTTTATTTAGATTCAACCAGTATTTACGGTGAAATTATGGCCGATGTTTATTGTTGCCGTACTCAAAATAAAAAATAAAGGTTATTAAAAATGAAGAACGGTAAGTCCATTAAAAAAGCCATGAAAATGGTATGGGATAGCTATTGTAATGTAAATACACTATATGCTGAATCAATAATTCATAGATATCCACAAATTGCAGATAAAAAAGATCAGATAAAATAATGAATTAATTTTTGCATTCACGGGGTGGTTAAAAACCACCCTGTTTAAGAGATATTGACAATTAATCTTAGCTGGATAATGCTATATAACAAATCTGAACGTAAAATATTTAACTCCCTGCCTTAGCAATATTTATATGCTCAAAAATTATTTAATTTTTGTGTTCATTGTTTTCTGCTTACCAATCCCCTTGCTTAGTTGTTTACCTGGAGTTTTTGATGGCTTTTTAGCTGGAATTTTTGATAGCTTTTTGACTGGAGTTCTTGAGGGCTGTTTAACTCCATTGATTATGTTTTTAGGAGGTTTTGTTCTTTTTAGTTTTACTGTTTTTTTTACTGGCGTTTTTCCAGTTGCACTGCCAGCTACAGAAACAGCAGAAGGAGTCAACTTTGGTTCAGGTTTAGATTTTTTTTGTGTAATCCCCTTTCGCATACTACTTAGTCTTTGTGTTCCTATTTTTTTACCTTTTGATCCCTTGCGTTTGGCTTTCTTTTTTGAATACACACTAAAACTTAAAAAAAAAACGACAAAGAAGATAGTTAAAATCTGAGAAATCCTATACATTATGAAACACCCTCACGTTTGCTATAAGCTACTAAAACTAAACAACTTTAGAATAAATTTTAGCTGATTTTTATACAAATACAATTCACTACATATTAATACGATTTTTCATCATAAATTTTTTAAAGAACTATTTTTCCTCTTTTTGATTCTAGACATCATTAGCAGTCCATTAAACAGCGTACTTTTGATATCAGTAGATGAGGATAAAGCCCTGTAGATTACAATTAGGGCTATGGAGTGCATATAAAATAAGAGTTCAGTAATACAAACGTGGCATAAATATAAAGATTTGAGTTATTACAGAACTCTCATCTGAAAAGGCTCTATTATATTAAGCTTTTTTCTCTTTTTTGGCAGCTCTTTTTTCTTTTAAAGTCTTTTGGGGGGCTTTCTTTGAATCATGCTTTTTACTGTCTTTTCCTTTAGTCATTTTTCTTCTCCTAATAATGAATTAAAAAAAACAAAATCTAAGACTCAAATCTAAAACAAAACAAATGCTCCAGATTTTAACATAAAAAATAAGTGACTAATGATAATAATCAAACAGACGAACTATTAAATCATCAAATTCTTACATATAAAGTTAGTTTTCTGTCCACTTGACAGCTTCATTTAATTCATCAGCTTTATATGTTTTAACTTCACATTTTATTAAGTGAGCAGCTATTCGACTACTCCATTCAACCCATTTTGGACCGCCTACAACAGCAATTCTTTCCATGTCGTGTCTATGTTTAATACCAAACTTTGCATCATCCCAGGCAGCACCTAGCTCCCAACCTCTAAAATCTTCAGCGAGATAAAACACAATTCTAATTTTTTTATATTTCTCAATTAATTTATCCAATGCAGGAATAAAAGATTCTTCATAGTCTTTTACAGTCAATTTTTGTGTAGCTTTTGCGACGAGTAATTTTCCTTTGCTTTCAGGTAAAAATTCGATCATTTTTATTCCTCGAAAATATTTAGAGTTTAAATTTCTTTATATCATGAAGTTTACACTGTAATGTAATCGGAGACAATTTACAATTATTAGCCATAAAACTAATAGCTTAAACTATACAGTAATGACTTTCATTATCCTCCATCTGATTAACAAAATATATCTAAATCGACCTGAAAGTTGAGAGCAATTCAGTGACAACTGAGTCATGTTTTAAAACAAATGGAAACAATATAGGAGACTAAGAATAACTAGCAATGTAAATTTTCTCAGGTAGAAAACAAAGCATAATTTTTAAATGAATTGATGCTTTTATTCTATTTTTAATATCTGTGTAATAGTTTGCATGATGTTCATCTGTGACGTTTAAAATTATAAAAGACTTCCCACCATGCATAATTTAAGGTATTTTGTTTATAAAAGATAAAAACCATAAAGAAAAAACTATAATTAGTGCGTCAATAATTATATAAATAACCCCCAAAGTATATTGAAATGGAAGAATTGTATCTGACAAAATAATCAATATAATCAATATTGCACTTAATATAATATTTCTTTTAAATTGTTTCGATTTAAGTCTGAGGAATAAAATTCTTATACAAAAAACAAATAATATAGCTGTAAAAATCAGATGCAACCACCAAAGCAGTCTACGCAAGGGCAGTCCAAAAATTAATTCTTTATAGTAGAAATCTTCCGAACGAAGATTCATGTCTAATACTTTAATATCCGTTAAAAGATATATTAAGCTAACTAAAGCTAAAATAGCTGTGGCTATGTAAATACTGTTTTTTTCAATTTTAGACATTTTCATATATTATATTATAAATGATAAATATAATTTGTACATTACATTAATTAATTCTAATACTATGGAATTGTGCACTAGGATTTTCGTACAATTTTAATTTCAGATTTTTTAAAGTGTTTTTAATTTATCTGAAATAATGCTCTGGTAGATCTATCAACAATTTCTTAAGGTCATGTTTCCAGCAATTATAAGTAATATGTAAACGACCCCCTCACTCAAATTCTGAATTTAATGGGGGGGGTATCGATATTAGCTGTCTATGGATTAAGTAAATAAAATCCTAAAACAAAACTAGTGATTGGGTATTACACACCAGTAAAAGCCGAATATGCATATCCTAAGGCTAGTAAACATAATAATACGAATAATGTTTTTCTATATTTTGTCATTTTAAATTTTCCTTTATAATTTGTTAACATGAAATATGACTATGAATATATTATATATATTTTGTGATAATTTAGGTTTCTACTATACATTGATTCAAAATACTTCGAAAAAGCTATTAATCATTTCAGAATCAATTTCATTTATATGGTTTTGAGTCCAAGAAGGCTTTTTATCTTTATCAATTAATAATGCTCTTACTCCTTCATAAAAATCAGATCTTTCTACACAACATTGAGATATTTTACGTTCCATATTAAATATTTCTTCTAACGATAAATATTTAGCTATTTTAAGTTGTTCATAAACTATATGAGCAGTCATAGGACACCCTGATTCCAAAGTATTCCCGGCAAGTTCTAACCATTCGTTATTATATAATTTACATTTATTGATTATTGAATTATAAATTCCATGTAAATTCTCAAAATCTGTCAGACCATTAATAATATCAAAGTTTTGTTTAAGTTCCGATTTAGGTAAATTATTTATAGATTCAATTTCTTGAATTTTCAACATATTAGAAATAGCTCCGTGCTCTATTTGTTGTTGAGATAACCCTAATAAATTTTGAATGACAATTTCTTTTAAATTATTATTAATAAATTTACTAGCAACTCCAGTATAAATTGCATCATGAGCATTAATAATTGCCCCTGTTAGTCCTAAAAATAATCCAATACGTCCAGGCATTTGATTAAGAAACCAACTCCCTCCTACATCAGGATATAAGCCAATAGTTATTTCAGGCATTGAAATTCTTGATTTCTCTGTAACAATACGATGAGCACATGCAGTTAATAAACCAACTCCACCCCCCATAACAACACCATGTCCCCAACAAATAATTGGTTTAGGAAAAGTGTGAAGTGTTAAATCTAATGTATATTCCTTATCAAAAAATTTTACCGCTTGAGGATTTTTAATACCGTCTGGAGTTTCTATTTTACTATCGTATAAGCTTTTTACATCACCTCCAGCGCAAAAAGCTTTATCTCCTTCACCGTCCATAAATATTGCAACAATTGAATCATCATTGATCCACTTAGGTAATTGATAATTCATTAATTCAATCATCTCAAGTGTTAGGGCATTAAATGATTTAGGTGAATTTAAATGAATAAATCCAATAAATTTATCTTTAGTTACAATAGGTTTTAGAGTAAATAGGACTGGTTGTTCGCACATATTATTTCCTTTACAAATGACTTCCATTTAGATATTTAATAATACTAATTATCTAATATCTCTTTAAAGAATTTATTTATAAATATTAATTATTAAAATAGAAAAATTAAAAATAGAAGTGCATAATTGGAAATAGTTTTTCCATTCGCTAAGTTATGGTGAAAAATTTTACATCAAATAATTGATTTGTAGGTTTTTTCTTAGAATAAGGACTAGTTTCTAGGTGTTTGCTCTTTTCTAATATCTATTTAAACATAAAACCTTCCTGTATATATGTTTACATAATATAAGTATAATTTTCCTACTGAATGTGTTCATTACGTTTAAGGTTTAACTACAAAATAGGTTAAAATGGGAGGCTTCCAGATCAATATCATTCGGTTATCCCTTATATCTCATTAGTCTTTTTCGAATTAGCTATTAACGGTAAAAATATTTTATATAATGATGGTAATACAAAAAGAGTAAGAAGAGTTGAAGAAAAAAGACCCCCTACTACCACTACAGCCAATGGCTTTTGTATTTCAGCTCCAATGCCTCTGGAAAACAGAAGAGGAATAAGTCCTAAAGCTGAAGTGACCGTGGTTAGTAATACTGGATTAAGTCTTGATGCTGCCCCTTTATAAATTGATTTGCCAGGTTCTGTTCCTCCTTTAATATTCTGATTAATAGCATTTACCATAACAACACCATCAAGAACAGCTATACCGCATAATGCAATAAAACCTATGGAACTTGGTACTGAGAGATATTCCCCTGAGATAAACAAAGCAATTATTCCACCTATAACAGCCATTGGAACATTTACCATTATAATAAAAGACTGAATTACAGAGTTAAATGCGAAATAAAGAAGTATAAATATTAGAACCAGAGAAATAGGAATGACAATCATCAGTCTTTTCTGAGCCCGATCCTGGTTTTTGAACTGACCTCCGTAAACCACTGTATATCCAGGAGGAAGTTTCACTTCTGAAGCTATTTTTCTCTTTATCTCGGCAACAACACTTCCCATATCTCTCTCTCCTATATTAGCTTCTACAACTACTCTGCGCTGTACATCATCACGTTTAATTTGCGGTGGTCCTGTTTTTATCTCTACATCTGCAACATCACGAAGTTTAACTATTCTTCCATTAGGTGAACGAAGCAATAGATTTTGAATAGCCTGTATATTATCACGATACTTTTTCTCTAAGCGCACATATATATCGTATCTTTCATTTCCATTAATGATCTGTCCTGCAGACATACCTCCAATACTATTTGATATTAATGACATGATCTGATCTATCCCTATATCATAGCGTTTCAGTTTTTCCCTAATTGGAGCAATAACAAGCTGAGCCTCACCTGTAATAGGTTCCATTGCCACATCTTCTGTTCCTTTTACAGTTTTTATGATTTTTTCAATTTTTTTCCCTTTTTCAGCAAGAACTTTAAAGTCAGGGCCAAATAATTTAACTGCTAATTCAGCTTTTACTCCTGACAGCAACTCATCAACACGGGTCGCTATAGGTTGGGAAAAAGAAAATAAAAGGCCTGGATATACCGACATTTTCTTCTCCATCTTTCGTTGAAGCTGTTTTCTGTTATCGACGCTGGTCCATTCAGATGCAGGTTTTAACCCAACAATAATTTCTATATTTGAAACAACTTCAGGACATCCTCCTAATTCTGCTCGCCCAATTCTTGCGGAAGCATATGTAACTTCTGGGAATGTGAGCAGTGCTGCCTCCATTTTTTTTGCAACTTTTAACGATGTTTTAAGACTGGTTGACGGCCCTAAGGTAACCCTTATATTAAGTGCCCCTTCCTCAAGTTCAGGAAAAAATTCGGTTCCTAAAAAGGGAATTAAAGAAATTGAAGCTATAAAAAGTATCACTGCTGATATAATAATTGTTTTAGAGTATCTTAAAGTTTTATTCAAACAGAAACAATATAGCTTATTTATGGGGTCTAAAATAAAATTTTTTCTATTCTTAACTTCCCGATGGTATAGATAAGTAGCTAAAGCAGGTATTACTATTATCGCTACAATTAACGATGCTATCATCGCAATAACAATGCTCATTGTCATTGGATAAAACAGTTTGCCCTCCATGCCCTCTAGAGTCAAAATAGGAATAAAAACAACTATAACAATAAGAGTAGCAAACAAAACAGGTCTTGCGACTTCAAATGTTGCCTCTTCAACCCGTAACTCAAGAGCTTCAGAGTCTGCATGACCTTCATTATATATATTATAGTTAAGGTCGCTTATATGTTTTAATATATTTTCGATCATGCAAATAGATCCGTCAACAAGCATGCCTATCGCTACAGCTAATCCACCAAGTGACATTAAATTCGCTGACATGTTAAAATATGCAATTATTGTTAATGCAAAACCTATGGAAATTGGTATAGACAGCAAAACTAAGAATGTTGCTCTTAAATTTAACAAAAACAGCAGTAACATTATAAAAATGAGGATAAATGCAATAATTAATGCTTTAATTACAGTGTGAACTGCATGTTTAATCAGGTACGATTGGTCATATATTGTTTCAAGAGTCACTCCTTCTGGAAGGGCTCTTTGAATGATAGGAATTTTTTTCTTAATACTGTTTATTGTTTTTTCTGTATTTGCTCCTGTACGCTTTAAAATAATACCTGTTACAATTTCACCTAAAGGTTTTGCTGTTCCGTTTTTATCACGCAAAGTCATAGTAACAGCACCCTGGCGAATTTCTGTGCCGTATGCTATTTTAGCAACATCTCTTAAATGAACTACAACACCATTTTTTTCTTTAATCGGTATATCTGCTAAATCAGTTAAAGCCTGATTTCCGGGTTTTAACCTGCCTACACCCCGGATAATGAGTTGCTCATCCCCGTGATCCAGGTACCAGCCTCCTGCATTACTATTGTTTTTTTCAATACTTTTAACAATATCATCCATGCATAAATCATATTTCATAAGCATTGAAGGTTTTACAAGTACCTGGTATTGCTTTACTTCACCACCGAATGAAAGGATATCTGTTATGCCATCAATAGGAAGAAACAATAATTTAACAAGCCAGTCATTATAACTGCGTAAAGTCCTGATATCATACTTTTTAGAATCATTGCTTTTTAAGAAATACTGATAAACATATCCTAGTCCTGAAGTATTTGGTCCAATACTTGGCTTTCCAGTATTTTTAGGTATGTTTTTTTCTGCTTCCTGCAGCCTTTGAAAAACAAGCTGTCTTGCTTTATAAATATCTACTGTGTCTTTAAAAACAACAGTTACAATGGAGAGACCTGTCCTTGAAAGTGATCTTACTTCTTCAACATCAGGTAGTGTATACATAACAGATTCAATTGGAAATGTTACCAGTTGCTCCATCTCTTCAGACGCCAATCCTTCTGCTTCAGTATTTATTTCTACCTGTATATTCGTTACATCAGGAAAAGCATCTAAATTAAGGGTTGGTAATGTTATAATTCCTGCAATAATAACTACTACTAAACCTATAATTACTAATAATCGGTTCTTTACGGCAAATAAAATAATTTTTCTTAACATTCTTGCTCCAGTTTTAATGGCATTTAGTGGAAAAACTGCTTTTCAATAATTCAGAATGCAAAGCAAAGGCTCCATTTGTAACTATTTTAGATCCTGATTCTATTCCCTCAATAATTGATTTTTTACCAATGGTGTCTATAAGAGTTACTTCAGTCTGTTTAAAGTGGTTAGGTTTAATTTCTTCATAAACAACCCAACAACCGTCAGCAAGTCGAAATATAGAGGACTCAGGTACAACTATTGCATGTTGCATCCTTTCAATTTCAACTCTGCAGTCTACAAACTCTCCAGAATGTAATGTTCTATTATTATTAGAAATTGATATGATAATTTTCTGAGTTCTAGTAATAGGGTCCAGTTTAGGATAGACTTGAATAACTTTTCCAGCTAAAGTACTTTCTGAACTACTTATTAATACATTGGCTCCTTTTTTAATTTTGCCAACATCATTACCTGGAAGGCTAGCTTCTACCCACAAGGAAGAGTCATCTATAATACTTAAGAGTTCAATCCCGTCTTCTTTATCTTCTACAAAACGTTTTCCTAGTGCAAGGTTATCTGTATATATTTTGCCATCCTGTGGAGATAAGATTGTAAAATTTCCAGTTATTTTACTTGGATTGTCATTTTTAATTAAATCCATAACCTGTTGTCTTGTCATTCCGTATGAAATTAAAATGGAAATCATTTTATAAAATTCAATTTCTGCTTTTTTATATTCTCTTTTACTAATTGAATTTGTTTTTACTAAATTTTTAAACCTTTTCCAATCATTATAGTAATTTAAAAGTTTTCCCTGTGTTTCAGCTACTTCGATGCTGGACAAAGTTACTAAAGGGTCTCCTTTTTTTACATTTTGCCCAATAGTAACCCATAACTTTTCAACTTGACATGATACCCTAACTGATATTGTAGAAAATAAACTAGGATCAGGAATGACCTCTCCAGGAACGTTCGTAAACTTCGTTATAGGTTTTGATTTTATAGATTTAATATTTATTCCAGCTTCTTTTTGAGATGATTTACATAATTCGATTTCATTAATATCTTCATTATGTTCGACAGAATCAGTTTTAGTAGCTACTTTTTTATTAGACTTACACAGCATATCTGAGTTTGCAGTATTTGCTGATCCAGTAAAAATAATTATAAGAATGAATGCAAAATTTAAAATTTTCATTTTTATGTTCCTAATGCAAAGTTTATAAAGTTATTAGTTCTTTTTTTTGATTGACTTATAGATATGTTGTAATCTTAGTAAATTAATTTCGTTGAATCTTAGGCAATAGTACTTGTATTAAATCTTAGTTCTGAGGTAAGAACACTCTTTTTAACGTTAATTGAAAGATCGTATAGAATAATTCCAGATATGAATTTTCAGTGTTCTTGCACCTGCATATTAATGACAAAAAAAAATTAAAAGTATTAACTTAATCATAGCCTGCCCCATAATATCGTTTTCAAATAAAGAAGAATTAAAATACTGGATGTATCGTTTATATAAGAAGAATTATTTTGTTAAGGGGAGCTGGAAAAGGACTTATAAGATAAGGTTTTAGAAAAAATGGTCTATTTTTTTTATTTCGTGGGGGCAAAAATATACAAGAATCGTTAAATAGAATAACAAGAGCAATATATTTTACTTTGGAGTTATGTTTTTTAGGAAGATCATAATTAAAAGCTGTATTAAAACATTTACAATGAGTTACATCATCACAGTTTTTGGTTTTTTTATTTATCAATTTATCAAATAGTTCATTATCAATAAAGTTATTAACTGAATCTACTTTATTTTCACAGTGAAGTGGTGCATTTTTTGAGCAACATAAATTTGTCTCATGCCCATATACAGTTAATGATATGAAGAAAAAAGAAGATACAAAAAAAAACCTAATTATGTAGTCACTGATGCGTAATTTTGATTTAGTTTTCTGCATAATTCATAATTATGCAATATTTTTGAAAAAATTCAACTTTTAAGTTTGCTTAAAATTATAATCTAAATGTAGTGCTGTTGTTTTTAAGGTATATATTTGATTAGGAGTAATTTTTACTTTAGCATTTCTTTTAAAGATTATAACCGAAAAACAATACAACTAACATATCAAAATATCCTTAATCATAATCACTCCTAGTTTTAGCTATAATTGCAATAACACCCTCTATTGTATATTAATAATTACAGAAAGCTAGATATCCCATATGTTAAAGAATTTGAAATGGTTTTCTAAAAGAAAATTCTGAAAGAATGATTAAGCCTGCCTATACTGGTTCCATTCTCTTCGATATACCTTTGTATGCGCGTGTGCAAAAACAGGTATCCAGTTATCTTTACTTGAAGAAATAGTTGGATATAAAAAATTTGCTATGAGAAAATATTATACACGATATAGCAATGAGTATAGGCATCAATGAAAGTGAAACTTTAAAAAAGAGTTGACTGTTTATATCTTAATCAAGTTTCTATATCAATTCTTTTATTGAATCATCCTCTGATAGAAATTTTCCTGATTTTTCATCATATTTATACTTTGTACTATCCTCTTTAAAGTTGTTTCCTGGTCAAATGCAACCTATATTTCATCGCCTTGAGAATCTTTATCTAACTCTTCTGGTACCTTCCCCTTAACTAGACCTCAATTCCTAAAAATTGAGGTTGGATACTTACTTTACTTAATACTTCTCAGATATTTATTTATCCTACCAGCACTATCTCATTTGATTTCCCATCGAATGTTTTGATCTAAGAGAGTCAGTTTATGTAACCCGTTTATGAAGACGGTCAACCTGCAAACAAAAGGCATCGAGTCTAGATTGGAGGACTTGAGGTAATGGATTACCATCGCACTCAACAGATAAAAAAGGAAGAGTAGTGAATTTCTTCAAATGATCTACGCCGTGCATTCCTTGCAATCGGTCATTTCCTGCTACTCTGCACTCCTGGGATAGAATGGCCTCGATTAGTCGCGTGGGCAGGCAGGCAAAAGGTCCGATAGAAATCATCCCGTGAACGTGGTGAGTAATTTCTTTGAAAAATGAACCTATCACTAAGATCATCTCACCAGTAAAAGATTTGTTGATGAACCTGCTTCCCATTTCCATAGTTTTTTTGAGGTCCACGGTTTCATATTCATAAAGATGTGAATGTGCTAGTATATTCTTAATCTTCACTTCAATTCGTCGTTTCACGAGATTTCTCGTCATGATTTCTAGCTTGTCCCGGAATCCCATCCTGGATGAGTAAGCAGCTTCATTCGCTGTAAGGCTGTCTGTGTAGTGCAAATACTCTAAAACCGGAGCTCGTTTGACCACAATGCCATCTTTAATCAGACGCTTAACTACACCTTCGGACGAAAACTCCTCTTTTCTCACATAGATCTCACCTGACAGTAACACTTTTTTTGCTTTGGAGAGTGGATACTTCAAACTTATAGTCGCTAATGCATCCGCTACTTTTTTCAATTCAACGTAGAGGTTAGAAGGGCGCGCTTCAATGCAAGTGCTGATTCGTTGCATTTGTTCGTCGTAGAGGCAAAGAGCATTTTCCGTATCGACCGCGAGTACGCAGATTGCGTTCCTTATGTCATCCATGATATCGGCTACGATTATGGACTTGAGCAAGGTAATTGTATTCAAAGTCCCGATTCCAGCAAAGCTGTTACCTGCTGAGAAGGTAAGCATCGCTAGATTAGGGATCTTCTTCTTTTCGATGAGTCTTCTGAGAAAAACGTAATACTGACAAAAGCGACAGCTTCCGATAGAAGTCGGCATGAAGTAGAGAATCAGTTCATCGTTGTTTGTTCGAGCCTGTTCGTATTCCAACATAGATCCTATTACCAGAATGAGAGGCAGACACTCCTTGCAAAGAGTATGTTTACGGCCCAACATGAGAGTGTTGAAATCAGGTGGTGAGACAGGTTTGCAGTTGAAACCAAAATTCCTCATCGCAGCCGATACCAACTCGCTTGACGTCCTTCCCATAGATGGAAGGAGCAGTTTAACTCGGGGATCTTTAACCGAACACGAATCACCTTTGCTGCTGATATAGCGGAACTTTTTCCCTTCTTTGACCACAGTCGCCATTCTAAATGATTTGGTCGCAGATTTATCTTTGATGCCGAGCTTTACGTAACGCTCAACAATATCCAGAAACGCTTCCACCCTCGTATTAATTCCAGCGTCAGCGCTGTGGGAGTCCAACTCCAGTGTAAGGGAAGGTTTGTTTTTCATAATATCCCGAAAATAAGTCAGTATGATGCTATCCGGACCACAACCGAAATTAGTGACAAAGACGCCGAAAAGTTGGGGATGTTTCTTGACATAATAGGCGGCCTTGATGAGCTCTTGTGAGGATGCCCAGGCTATGTTTTCAATACAATCCTCATCGTCGTAGCGTAGGCTGTCAAAAGGCAGAACATAAATACCTCGGGAGGCGAACTTCCGTGGAATTCCAAGATTGGTTTCCCCAACAAAAGCGTTGTAAGGTCTTCCAAAGAGAACGATAGCTATTTTCGAGCGGTCTTCTTCCAGCTCTTTAAGTAGTTGATCGCCAATTTTCTTCCTTGCTTCAAGAAAGCTCCTCAGTTCGCTCACTGCCAAGGTATAAGCAGAATGCGCCTGCTCTTTGCTGTAGTTCAGACTTGAAGCCACCTCGGCGAATTGTTTATCCATTGTATGCCAACCCTTAGAAAAATCCAGGATTGGACTGATAAGCTTTTTATGGGCTTGCCTGAAAACGCTTCGAAAGCAGTAGTGCTCTCCTTCCGCCATGATGCAGACATTTGGATCTCCTGTATTAAATCGGCCACCTGGTGGCACGTAAACTTGCGCGACATGCGGGAGAAATATGTAGTCTGGATTTTTATTGAGAAGGTTCTGAAAGACTCCGTGGGCAACTTCGACAGGATAACAGAAAGAAGATGTAACTTTTTTACATCCCTCCTGCTCAATGCCGTCAGAGAGAACCACTTCACAACCTAATTCCTTGAAGAAATGGTAATACAGGGGAAACAGTGTGTTGACGTACAGGGATTTTGGTATTCCGATTACCGGGGTGGCAAACCTATTCCGATTGTCTAAATCATTCTTGTCGTAAAATTCTTCGTACCGGTCGAAGACGAGGTGCTGTCTTTGGGTAACAAGATCAAAAGGCTTAGGTTCGATTGATAGCTTATGAACAAGGTTGTAGTGTAGGTTGCATGCGCCACCAAAGGTGTAATTTTTGCTATCTACTTTGATTATGTTGATACTGCAGTTTCTATCACAGTCCTGCCCTTTACCGGAACAGATGAAGCTTTTGCCGTATTTCACATCTCTTTTGGCAAGTTCCTCGAGCTCGTAATGTTTCTCTTTGAGAAGGCCGACATTAATCCTGTTCTTAACTTCAAGAGCAACGCCGAAGGCACCCATCAGTCCGGGTTCGGGAGGAACAATGATATCTCTGTCCAGCAGAGTAGCCATGGCTAGTGGTACGGCTCGGTTGTAACACACCCCGCCCTGCATAAAAATCTGTTCACCGATCCTCCGCTGACCCTTTACCCGATTGTTGTAGTTCATACATATAGAATAAACGAGTCCGGCTATGATATCCTCGATATCAACGTTTTCTTGGAGAGCGTCTTTGATATCGCTATTGATAAATGCGGCGCATTGATCGTTGAAGTTCGGTGGGAGCTTCCCTTGAAGGGCGATATCTTCAATTTTCCGATAGTCGATATTGAAGCTTTCTTTTATCGCTTCTTCCAGAAAAGAGCCAGTTCCTGCCGAACAAGCCTCATTCATTGCATAATCACAAGGCACACCATTCACAAGATGGGTGTATTTGGCATCCTGACCACCGATTTCAAAAATTGTATCTACATCAGGATTGAAATACGCAGCAGCAGCGGCATGTGCTAAAATCTCAGTTATTATTTCATCGGTCTGCCCATGCAATCCTGTTATTTGCCGTCCTGAACCAGTAACTCCGAGCCCGACTACCTTTACAGATATGTTTCCAAGATCATTGACCATAGCTGCATAGCAGTCGCGCGCTGCCTTTACCGGTTTTCCATTCGTTCTTAAATAAACTGAGGAGATAACGGCATTGTCTTCTAGTCGTAACAGAACCGATTTTGTGGTTGTGGATCCGACATCGAGACCGATTATACATGCATCATCACTCTCTGGTTTACATGGATCAAATTCTCGGAAAATGACACGATGCTGTGCTTCAACCAGAGGCGGCAGAACAGAAAAGGAGGATATCCTTGAATCGAAGCATATTGTGTTGACTTGCTGCATCTTTTGCTTTCGGGCACAGATGGCGGCTCCCAGTGCTTCAAAGTATTCACCTTCTTCAGGAATGATGAAATGTCCGATTTTTTTTCTGAGATGGTCCATTATGTAAGAGTTTCGAGTCACTCCTCCAACGAAAAGGATGGGGCCATCTAGATGCGATTGCGCAAGCTCCACTATCTTCTCTGCAACCATAACACCCAACCCAGCTGCAACCTTTCCTGTCGGCATCCCTTTATTGAGGGCATGAGTGCAATCACTTTTACAGAAAACTGAACATCGGCCCGAGACTTGAAATGCGTCTGACTTGTGAGCCAACTCGATTGCTTCCTCAAGTGAAATATTCATTCTTCTAATCTGCTGGAGAAAGAATTCTCCTGTACCTGAGGCACACTTGCTTCCAGTCCTGACATTTATGATCTGTCCAGTTTTATCCAGTTCATAAAAAACAAAATTTTCACTCCCCAGGCTGATAAGAGCACGGATCGTATTGCCACTTTTCATTCTATAGTAGTTTAGTGCATATTCGCTGGCTTCAGGCTCAGTTATGGTGGGTTGATTGATAGTTTCTTTGGCTTTGCGTCCCGTTATACAAATAAAGTCATGTCGTGGAAAATCAGGAGATGAAAGCAATTTCAGAAGGGTGTCCTTTGGATTGCCTTTATTCGAAACCACAGAGGACTTTAAAATAGTAAAGTCATCCTGTCCATCTTTGGCTTCGTAGCCATTGTTGTCTTCCCTCCACAGAAGGGAGACTATTTTTATTGATGAAGCACCAAGACAAATCCCTAGTGATGTTTTTGTTTCGATAAATCCTTCTGAGTCGGTAAGCCCATCTGATTTTGCAAATTCGATATTGTCTCTTCCGAATAGTGAAATCTGTTTTTTATTCAAATAAATATCTCCTTATCCGTCTATTATAATTGTCTGATTTTATCTTTATAAAAAATTGAACCGGGCATAAACATTAGTATTGATATAAACATTATAGAGATTTAATCTGGATCGTCAATAGATTTTAGTTGGTATATTCTCTAGTATATATAGAGGTTGTCAATATAGATTTGAAATTGTTAGTTTATATCTTCCCATTTCCTGTATTTCCAGATACACTATCTTGTACATATTAGCATTACTGTATGTCAGTATCTGTTGGACAGTCCAAATAGGTGGATATTTATTTTGCTTGTATGGGTTTATTAAGTTAATTGTGCTACTGGTAAATAATTTAATCTAAAGGCTCTATATAGTCCACTCTTTAAATATTGAGATTCAATATAACCTCTTATGAAACCAAGCTTCAGATCTCATATGATTCTTTAATTGTATTATCTAACTCATCATTTATTCCCTCATATAGAAATTCATGTAATCATGCTATTAAAATAATATTCTCTTATCGCGGGATAGCTTCTAGCTTCACCAATAAATTTTCCATATAGCATGACATTCCACACTGAATATCGGGAACAACATATAGCATCACCAATGTTAATTCGGATTTTTACATGAATTATTTTATTAAATTAAAATAAAGATAAACCAATTATAATTAGAGTGCCTGCTTAAGCTCAACAAGCTTTAGTCCTAACTGACCAGCTCTTTTTTCAAGGTTTATTTTTATTCTATCTCTATAAGTTTTTTCATAATAATCTGCCCCAAGTTCTACAAATGATCTTCCATGTTTTAATGTATGGTAATATATAATAGCGATTTTCCTTGCGGTAGCAGTTACAGCTACTCCAGGGCCTGCTTTTTTTCTCATTCTTCTATAAAATGCTCCAAGATAACAATTACTGTTTCTCAAAGTTACAGCAGCAGTTTTAAATATTTGTTTTGCCCTGTTATTAACCCTTTTTGTTCTGGATGACAAAAGTTTACCACCAGTAATTTTCCTATTTGGAGAAAGGCTCAACCATGAGCAAAAGTGTTTTTCAGTTGCCCATTTGTTCATATTAAAACCTGTTTCTGAAATAAGAGTTAAAGCACCAAGCATATCTATACCGTTAATATCTGTTATCTCTGTACCAATTACTGATTGAAGATATCCTGAAACTTTTGAACTACTGCCCTTAAAAGCCCCTTTGCGTCTGTTTTTAAATTTTTTAGGTTCGACTGTATTAATACATGTACTGGATTTATGAAATTTATTTTTATAATTTTTCCCTATTTTTGCTATAAGCTTTTCAGTTTCATTATCACATTTTTTTATCTGCTTATTTACGTGATTATAAGAATCAACAGCCTGTTGCAAAATAAAGATTTCTTCTTTCCGGTAATTACCTGTTAATGCTTTGGCTATCGTTGACTCACTGGATTTTATCCTCTCATTGCGATATTTTGCCAGCACATAGGGATCATGTTCGCCCCGTAGTATAGCATTAATTATTTTCATACCTACTTCTCCGGTTATATCGCTGATTACTTTCTCTAGAACAACATTCATCAGCCTTAAAGATTTTTGCATATGCTGTATATGCTTACACGATTCTTCAACTAAATTTTTTCGATGTCTCATCAGTACTCTTAATCGACATATACTATCTTCAGGTCTAAACGATGCCTTTAATAATCCATAACTATGAAGCCGCTGAATCCATTGACAGTCAAATCGGTCTGTTTTGGGTCTACCTGAAACATTTTTGAGTTCATGTGCATTAACCAATACAACATCAAAACCTCGCCCTTCCAACATTTGAAAAAGTGGAATCCAGTATATACCTGTTGATTCCATTGCAACTGATTCTATTTTACATTCAGAAAGCCAGTTACATAACTTTATTAAATCAGGAGTAAAACTCCCAAACTGTTTAATGTTTTCTTTGGATGCATCTTTTTTAGGAACACAAACCCACATCTCTATTGATCCCACATCAATACCCGCAGAATGAGAATTAAGCATTTTTAAAGTCTCTCTATAAGAATTTTTGACTTTTGGTGGAGCTGATTTAACTTTATTAGGCATTTTATTCTCTCCTTTTTTCGGTTATTAATTCAATTAAAGAAAGATAAATATAATGCCTTATGCTTTAGAGGAAAAGAATATTGAATCCACCTCAAGACTTTCGGCTTAATGGTAGTTTCTTTTTAAATTTTGTAGGCAAAGGACGACTCAGACACTGAATAATGGATAAGTAATTTCTTTTTTATTAAGCTTTTTGGATAATTATTCGAGTCCATGCCTTACCAATATACTCAGCAATATTCTTTTGTGATAACTTTAAATTTTTTCTTAGCGGTTTAAATTCTTTACAATTAAAATAACATTTAAGTGACACATATACATCTTATTAAAATATATCACCATTAAACTGACACAATGTCAGTTTAATTCCTCGTAATTATAACATATTTAAACTGTTTATTTAATAGTTTAGTATTTATTTTATATGTTAACAAAATTAGGTCTTTCCTATAGGAAGTTTCAATTTTCCCAATTGTCTTTGGGGGGTAGATAGTTATAAGAAATAACAAATTATTTCTTCCGACATTTTTCCGCTCCATTTCAAAATGTTGATAAACTTTAACGTTAGACACAATAATAAAGGAATAAAAAAATGAACAAATATGAAGCAATTGAATCGAAAAATCAATTCATCGATATGGCATTGGTGATATTAGACATGCAAAACGATGCGATGGATATTGTACCAACTGGTAAGTCAGTTATCCCAACTATACAAACAGTATTGAATACCTGTAGGCAAAAAAATATTCAGGTTATTCACAAAAAAAGGGTGCACCGTGAAGACGGCATTGATGTTGAACGCTTTAGAATCAAACTATTTAACAATAAGCCATTCGTGGTAGAAGGTACTCATGGAGCCAAAATTATAAATGAACTGAAGCCTATTAAAGGAGAAGCAGTTGTAATTGGAACACGCTTCAGTGGTTTTTTCCAAACTGACCTACAGCAAATTTTAACAAGACTTGGTATAAAAACGCTTATTGTCTGCGGAATACAAACTCCAAATTGTATTCGCGCTACCATAACTAATGCCATAGCTTATGACTATGATGTAATTTTGCTCAGGGATGCCACCGCCGCACAAACACCTGAAATTCATGAAGCAAATATAATCGACATCAAGAATATGGGCGTTTCTATAATGACCTCAAGTGAATTTTTCCATTCTCTTGAGCAAGTAAAATAATAGAGTGAATGTTTGATTTAAGTGTAACTTATATAATTAAATTGTGCTTTTTTTATAGAATTATCTTGCGTACTGAACTCATTTTAGGTAAGAGATCAAGAACAGATATAGAATCAATCGAGGTATCAAGTTGATATATCGAAATATTTTAACGTTTTTTATCTCTTTTATTTTAGCTGCTGAGTAAAAAATATAATTAACCATCTAAAGAGCCAAGGAATACGTGTTCTAAAGTTGCCTGAGAAATAACATTCCATTTTGTATCAGGTTTTGGTAAGTTGGCTTTTTCAAGTGATTTCATAGTCCATGCCATATTTTTTACCATATTTCCTTCTGACATAGAACCTGACATAGAATTCTCCTTATCATATGTATATTTTCTTAAATAAACAATTTTTCTACATATAGCTCGGATTTATGTTAATATGGATTGATTCTTTTTTTACATTAAAAACTGAATAGTATATTATAAAATCATTTTATAGTATAAGAGTATTTAATAACAGGTTTCTACTATTTAATAATATGAAAATTACACGATTTATAACACAACTTTATTTGCAGCCTGCTATTTGAAGGATATTTGTTGATATAGATTTTATCTATACCAAATATACTGCAAGTAAAACAATTGGCATTTTATGATGGAAAAGATCTTGGAGATATTCTGATAAAAAATGGTCTTCCAGTCAGATATGATGGAGGTACTAAAACTAAGGATTGGTGCAAGTAAAAAATTAGAATACAATTTTATTTACTATATGCCATTTGAGTGTATATGTTAAATTAGATTTTTTATTAATACGAATATAAATATGGCTTACTTCTGGTTTAAACCTACTCTATATTTGTTATGGTAAAGGTTATCACCCAAATATAGTCTGATACTTTTCGTTATGGCCTTAAGGTCACACTTGTTCCCTTTCCTTGTGCCTTCACTATTCTTTCAACTTTTTTACCACTTAGTACATAGGAAATGTTTATATGTGAACCATTGTCAACGGTCAATGTTCCTTTTTTTTTGTAAATTATCATTACTTTTTTGGTTAAATGAATACCATTTTTGAAGTAATTAATGGTAAGCAGTACTGATTTCTTTGTATAATTTGTTATTGTTAGCTTTGTATATTTAAACTCTAATTTTGTTTTTTTATATGCTGTGCGTGATGTCTGTTTCTTCTCTACGATGACAGATTTTGCTTTTGTTAGCTCTGTTCCCATTGTTATTGAATATGAAAACAAAAATAGGCCAAGATTTAATACAATAAGTAACCTGCTTCTCATAGAATTTTCCCTTGTTTTTAATTATAAATACTACTATCTACTTTGTGCGTTTATTTTTATAGATTTTATTTCATTTATTCGAGTATGCACTACAGAAAAAAAACAAAAGGGAAAATAATACCAGATTAATTGATAGAATTTTGATTTTACTTCCGAACAACATTATTGCTACGTTTTTAATGTATCGATAAAAACATTATAGAGATTTAACATTTGATTGTCCATAGATTTTTGGATTAACCTTTGTCCTTCTGCGCTTCTTTCCAGTGATCTGAAGGAGTTCATGTAACTGCTTATGAGAATATTACATCAAATTTCTATAAATGAATTCCAAATATTTCTGTAGATTAATATTCATAGTTCTACAGCTTTGTATTAAAGTCATATGATTTGCCATAGCTTTTTCAGTTCTGCTATTTCCTAGATAAATCCAATTTTTTCTATTACTTAATACTAAAGGTCGTTTAATTGTAAGTATAAACTCTATATAAAATTTCCCTATCATAATGCATTAATATATTGTCCGCTAAATGTTCTTTCCTTTACAGGATCACCATATGGAGTTAGAGAAACTAAAACAGAATTTCTGCGATTTTTATACAATTGACATTTTATTTGGAAAGTGTCTTTTGATATTACATTATCTTATAATTTAGTTTATTCCTTTTATCTACCCGAATTATTCAAAACTTATTTTGAACAGAAAAGCAATTATGAATATGATACCCAGGAAATGAATAATATCCCATATCACAACGTAGGGAGAAATAACGATTTGCGGGTACTTTGCCATATATGCAAAGGTAACAGGATTATAGATGAGAATTAAAATAATTAATATTATAATTGATATTTTATAAAAAATATCTTTGTTTCGTCTTTTATGGTTATAGATAATTATTTTTATTGAGTAATATAGAAGCATTAAAAGACTTAATAAAAAGATTATTACTAAGAACCTAATGTGATCAGGGTTAAAAATAAAAGATTTAGTTGATATAAGGTTTAAGTTAGACTTTAAAAATTGATTATAGAAGATTATATGCTCAATTGTAAGAATAACAAAAGCTGTAATGCATAAAAATGAGGCGATAAATATTAAAAATTTTTCTTTATGTTTTAAGTTCATGTTTAGTAAATAAAACACTCAATTAGTAGAAAGGTTACAAAATACAAAGATACTTTATTATAAGCATAAGGGAAACTCTTTTTTTTACCATATTAGAGCTCGGAAGTTTAAAATTAATTTACAGTTTCTAATTCTTATTATTCATGATAAATCAATTGTAGGTTTTTTCTCATATATAAAAAAATAGATGCATGAACAAGCAACTTACCATAGGCTCAATATAGTTAGTACTAATTTTGGACTAAATAATGTAATAAATCACTAGAAATACTAATAAATATCAATAAAATCAACAATTTTTATTAAGGTAAAAAGAATGGTGGAGGTGGGGGGAATCGAACCCCCGTCCTAAATAAGCTTTCCGAAGATATCTACATGCATAGTTCATCTATAAGTTTATCGTCCTTCCACTTAGCCGATGAACAGGCGGCTTCCAGACTATTTCCTCTATAAATTCGATTTTGTCCCAAGGAACGAAAAACAAAATCTAAGTAGTAATAACTGTTGACCTACTACTATCAGAAAACAGTTTTGCTCTTAATCTTAGATTAAGCAGCTAGAGGCATTGCCTCGAATTGTACTGTATTATTTTTAGCACTTATTTTTTTAACCGATTATTTACGAGGCCAACGGTCATCCTCGACATGCAATCAACGTTCTACCGACCCAGTCGAAACCAGAACACCCCCATTAAAGGGTGTATAAATATAAGCAATTTTCATAAATAAGCAAATTGTTATTATAAGATAATTTACTGCAGGAGCTATAGTATTAAAAATCTTACATAATAAAATAAATATAAAATCAAAATAGGGCTTAGAATATGAACTATAAAACTAGAGCTGCATTTATCATTCTTTTTTTTACACTTTGTAGCTTCTCTATCATTTTAAAAGGTAATAATGACAGCAGTAATAGCATAGATAATAATCAAGGACAGATAAACAGTCTGGCAAATCCAAATATTAAAACAAAAGAATACAAAACATATCTTAAGAAACAAAACGAACTATCGGATAATCTGGAAAATTTGACTAAAACTAAAACTCCTTCACCGCTTTACGATATAAAACAATATCAAAAAGATCCAAAACTGAAAAACAGTATCGGCAGTTTAAATTCGCCGAATATAAAAACTAAACAGTATGACACTTATGTAAAAAAGCAGAACTCGCTTTCCAGTGATCTGAAAAATATGACAGAAGTTAAAACTCCTTCTCCTCTTTACAGTAGTAAAGTACAGCCGAATGATCAGCTTCCCAATTATAACACTCCTCCTAAGTTAGGCAAAAAAGATTATGAACAATATCTTAAAATTCAACATGCAACTACAAGCAAATTAGATGATATGACAGGCAGCAGTTTTCAATCTGAGAATTTAAATTCTCAAAATGAAAATAATTTATCAAACAAGTTTCTGGAACCTCCTAAACTTAATACTCAAGATGTCAAAAACTATATTGAATCGCAAAATGAAAGTAAAAATGAAATCAACAGTATAAATCAACTTACTAACTAGGATTAATTCATATGTAGGTGAAATAATTTAGATACTGGAAGTGAAAATTACATTATGTATTTACCAGAAATATTTTTATACAATAACTACTATAAATTTAGTATTTTTTTGATATTAATAATTCTAATTTCTTCGTGCAGTAATGTTAATCTCAAATATATCGGACAAAAATTAACTCCTACTGAACATGTTAAAATACTGTTTTCAGATAAAGATATTAAAGAGAAATACAAAGTTATAGGTAAAGCTATCGTTACAAGTTATAATGAAATAAACACTGAAAAAGTACAAAATGATATTATCAATAAAGCTGAACAGGTTGGAGCAAACGCAGTTGTAATCAGAAATTATAATATAGTTCCTGGTCGCGAACACTATTTAAGTAGTTCATCATATAATGAATATTCACCTTATTCTCAGACAAGCAATTATAATGGATGGGGAGACCAGATGTTTGATGAAGGTATGACACCTGATAAAATATTGGAATACAATTACATCCTCAATGTACAGTTTATCAGATACAAATGATTGTTAGAGCTTAAAAATTAGAGATCAGAAAATCTATGTTAGATGGAGATAATAATAAATTACGAATTTAAAATAAGGTGATAAAAAATGATATTTATAATTAAAAAAATT
>PVBE011805165.1_pt1 | contig 42150 bp, 40 predicted proteins | sample 1631181 | NCBI WGS metagenome assembly PVBE01 (sample SAMN08397723, study PRJNA350692) | Marine metagenome, whole genome shotgun sequencing project. | isolation source: water | place: Pacific Ocean | collected 2012-04 | reverse complement strand
TGAAAGCCTCTCAGGGAAAGGCCAATCCCAAACTGGTCAACGAAATCCTGCGCGCTCCGCCACCAGAATCCCGGCCTCATAGGGGCCAAGGCCATAATCCGCCATCAAGCGGTTTTTCTTCTCGTCGGGCATTTCCGGCAGGGCAGCCGCCAGCGCATCGACTTCACTCTGGGTCAGTTTCAGCGGCAACAGATCCGGGTCCGGAAAATAGCGGTAATCGTGCGCCTCTTCCTTGGAACGCATCGGGCGGGTTTTGCCCTGGCGCGAATCGAACAGGCGGGTTTCCTGCTTGATGGTGCCGCCGTCTTCAAGAACATCGACCTGACGGCGCGCCTCGTACTCGATTGCCTGCTGGACGAAGCGGATTGAGTTGACGTTCTTGATTTCGCAGCGGGTGCCGTACTCTTCGCCCGAGCGCCGCACCGACACGTTGACGTCGGCCCGCATCGATCCTTCTTCCATGTTGCCGTCGCAGGTGCCGAGATACCGCACGATCGTGCGCATCTTACGCAAATACGCGCCTGCCTCTTCCGCCGAACGGAGGTCCGGTTCCGACACGATCTCCATCAGCGCGATGCCCGAGCGATTGAGATCGACGTAGGATTGGTTCGGGTGCTGGTCGTGCAGGCTTTTTCCTGCGTCCTGTTCCAGGTGCAGCCGGGTGATGCCGACCTCGCGGGTCTTGCCCTCTTCGAGATCGAGCACCAGGGTTCCCTTGCCGACGATGGGTTGCAGGTACTGCGAAATCTGATAGCCCTGCGGCAGATCGGCATAAAAGTAATTCTTACGGTCGAACACGGATTTGAGATTGATCTCGGCCTTGAGGCCGAGACCGGTGCGTACCGCCTGTTCCACGCACTTGCCGTTGATGACCGGCAGCATCCCAGGCATCGCCGCGTCGACAAGGCTGACTTGTGTATTGGGCGCGGCGCCGAAGGTGGTGGCGGCGCCCGAGAACAGTTTGGCCTCGGAAATGACCTGGGCGTGGACTTCGAGGCCGATCACCATCTCCCACTCGCCGGTACCGCCCTGGATCACGGTGCCCATTAGCGCGTCCTCCACCACGGGTCGGGTCGCGCCGCGAATTGGGCCGCCTGCTCGATGACGTGGCCGACGCGAAAGACGGTTTCTTCGCCGAAGGCGCGCCCCAGAACCTGAAGGCCGAGCGGCAGCGAGTCCTCGGAAAGTCCCGCCGGCACCGAAATGCCCGGCAGCCCGGCCATGTTGGCAGGCACCGTAAGAAGGTCGTTGAGGTACATGGCAATGGGGTCGTCGAGGCGCTCGCCGATGCCGAAGGCGGCGGTCGGCGTGGTCGGCGTCAAGAGCGCGTCAACGGTCTCGAAAACCTGCTCGAACTCGCGCTTTATCAGCGTGCGGACCTTTTGCGCCTTGAGGTAATAGGCGTCGTAATAACCGGCAGAAAGCACATAGGTTCCGATCAGGATCCGGCGCCGGACCTCGGCTCCGAAGCCCTGCCCGCGGGTGTTTTCGTACAGCTCTTCCAGGCGTTCCCCCGGCACCCGCAATCCGTAGCGGACGCCGTCATAGCGCGCGAGGTTGGACGAAGCTTCGGCCGGGGCGACAATATAATAAGCCGGCAGCGCATAACGCGTGTGCGGCAGGTTGACCTCGACGATTTCGGCGCCCGCATCGCGCAGCCATTCGATCCCCTGCTGCCACAGCGCATCGATGTCGGCAGGAATACCCTCGACACGGTATTCGGCCGGAATACCGATCCGCAGGCCCTTGGCATCGCCCTTGAGCGCAGCCTCGTAGTCGGGAACCGGAAGATCGACTGATGTCGAATCCTTGGGATCGTAACTCGCCATCGCCCGCAACAGGATCGCCGCATCGCGCACGTTGCGCGTTATCGGCCCGGCCTGATCGAGCGACGATGCAAAAGCGACGACGCCCCAGCGCGAACAGCGCCCGTAGGTGGGCTTGAGCCCGACAGTGCCGGTGAAAGCGGCGGGCTGCCGGATCGAGCCGCCGGTGTCGGTTCCGATGGCGGCCGTCGCCAGCCGCGCCGCGACCGCCGCCGCCGATCCGCCGGACGATCCGCCCGGCACGAGATTGCGGTTGTCGCCGGGCCGCCGCCACGGATTGATGGCCGGACCGTAGTACGAGGTTTCGTTCGACGAACCCATGGCGAACTCATCGAGATTGGTCTTGCCCAGCATCACCGCGCCGGCGCGCCACAGATTGGCGGTTACGGTCGATTCGTACGCCGGCCTGAAGCCATCGAGAATGTGTGATCCGGCAGTGGTCAGCGTTTCGTCGGTACAAAACAGATCCTTGATGCCGAGCGGAATTCCTTCCAGCAGACCGCCGCCGCCGGCCGCAATCTGCCTGTCGGATTCGTCGGCCCGGTTCAGTGCGGCCTCGGGTGTAACCGTGACGAAGGCGTTGAGCGCTCCGGCACTCTCGATTGCGTCGAGGTGCGCTTGCGCCAATTCACGTGCCGACACATCGCGCTTGCCGAGGGCGTCGCGGGCCTCGACAAGCGAAAGTGCCGTCAGGTCAGCGGTCATTCGATCACCTTGGGCACCACGAAATAGCCTTCTGTGGTGACCGGCGCGTTGGCGAGCACTTTGTCGCGGCAATCGCCGTCGGTCACCGCGTCCTCGCGCCGGGCGAGCGTCTTTTCGACTGCGCTGGTCATCGGCTCGACGCCCTCGGTTTCGACTTCGTCGAGTTGCTCGATCCAGCCGAAGATGTTGGACAATTCTCGGGCCAGGGGGTCGAGCTCGTCCTCGGCCACACGGATCCGCGCGAGCTTGGCGATACGCGCAACGGTGGCTTTATCCAGCGACATATGTCACCTTTCGCCCGGACTGGGTCGGGGCGCCTGAAACGCGCGCCTAGGCTAGGATTTCTGTGAAATTCGGGCGGACATTATCACCGGCCATGGAGGGAGGCAACCTCACCGGGATCGTAGACTTGGGGGCGAAGATCCGTCCCGGATCGCGCCTTCTTGGCCTCGATATCGGCGCCAAAACCATCGGTCTGGCGCTTTCGGACGCCGGGCTTTCGGTGGCAACGCCGCTGAAAACCATCCGGCGGCGGCGCTTCCGTGAAGACCTCGCGCGGCTCCAATCCGTGATCGCCGAGCGCGACGTGGGCGGCTTGGTCATCGGCCTGCCGATCAACATGGATGGAAGCGAGGGGCCGCGCTGCCAGTCGGTGCGGCAGTTCGCGAAGAACATCGACGAGAAGGTCGACCTGCCGACCGGATTCTGGGACGAGCGCCTATCGACCGCGGCCGTCACGCGCACCCTTCTGGAGGCCGACGTCTCGCGCAAACGCCGCGGCGAGGTTATCGACAAGATGGCCGCAGCCTATATTCTTCAGGGTGCCCTCGACCGCCTGCACGAAGCCACGCGGGACTGAACCATGGCTCCGATCCTTGCCGCCACGCTATCGGCCTACGTCGTCATCCTGCTCGGAATTGCGCTCACCAGCCGCGATCTCGCCGGACCCGGATTCTGGGACGGGGCCCAGAAACTCAACTACTACGTTCTGCTGCCGGTCCTGTTTATGTTCACGCTGGCGACCGCGCCTACACCCCGGCTGTGGCCGACCGTCGGTTTCGTGGCCGCCATCATCGCCACGTTGACGATTGGCGCGGCACTGGCGCTGATGTGGCGGCGGCGCAGTTTTGTCCGCGCCGATATCACAATGCCGATGGTCGAAGGGTCGGTGCGCGCCAACGTGCCGCTCGGCGCGATGGTCGCGTTCGCCCTGTTCGGCATCGAGGGCCTGACCCTGTTCGTCGCGGCCGCGATGATCTACCTGCCGACGGTGATTCTCTTCGGTGCCTTCGTCCGCAGCCGCGAAGACAATACGGAATCCGGCGACGGCGAGGGCGCGTTCGCGGGCGCAGCTCGGATGCTGGCGCGCAACCCGATCATCCTTGGCGCTTTGGCCGGAGTAGTCCTCAATCTCACCGGCGCCGGGGTCGTTCCTGGGCTGTCCGGCGTCCTGCAGGTGATGGCCTTGGCCGCCCTGCCGGTTGGCGTGCTGGCGACCGGGGCGCAACTCGATCTGGGCGCCGCCCAAAACGCAATCGAGGTGTTCCGCCGCGACGTGCTTGCGGTTCTGGCCCTGAAACTTCTTGTGCTTCCGGCGATTGCCGCGGGCGTTGCCGCGGCCTTCGGCCTCGGCGGGGTTGCCGCGGCGGCGGTGATCCTGCTGGCGGCGCTGCCGGCAGTGTCGCCCCGGTTCACGATGGCGGCCCCCGAGCCGGGCGGACCGTCGCTTATCAGAGGCCTGGCCGCAGCCGCTATCGTCGCCGGCCTTGTTACTCTGCCGTTGGCGCTGTGGGTGTTGATATGAGGCGATGGCGCAATGCTTGCCCTGCCCGCATGCCCGGGCCTATAGTCCCGCTTTGATGAGCCCGCCGCGGACGATTCGCTTCCCGCACCGCCATTTGCTTGGCATTGAGGGCCTTTCATCCGGCAACATCACCGCCCTTCTCGACCTCGCTGAGGACTACGTTGCCCTCAACCGGCAACCGGAGAAGAAACGCTCCAATCTGCGCGGCCGTACCCAGATCAACCTTTTCTTCGAGACCTCGACCCGGACACGGACCTCGTTTGAGTTGGCCGGAAAGCGCCTTGGCGCCGACGTCATCAACATGTCGGTCGAGGGCTCGTCGATCAAGAAGGGGGAGACCCTGATCGACACGGCGATGACGCTCAATGCGATGCAGCCCGATGTTCTGGTGGTTCGCCATCCTGATTCGGGCGCCGTCGATCTATTGTCGCAAAAGGTTACCGGCTCGGTCATCAACGCGGGCGACGGCAGCCACGCCCATCCGACCCAGGCCCTGCTGGACGCCCTGACGGTGCGCCGCCGCCGCGGCACACTGTCCGGCCTCACGGTTGCAATCTGTGGCGACGTCCTGCACAGCCGGGTCGCGCGTTCGAATATCCACTTGTTCGCGATCATGGGCGCGGTCGTGCGCGTGGTCGCCCCGCCGACCCTGCTGCCTGCCGCAATCGAACGCCTGGGCGTCGAGGTTCACCATCACATGAAAGCCGGCCTCAAGGACTGCGATATCGTAATGATGCTGCGCCTCCAGACCGAGCGCATGAAAGGCGCCTACGTGCCGTCGGTGCGGGAGTATTACCGTTATTTTGGCCTCGACCGTGAAAAACTGGCGGCAGCAAAGGACGACGCGCTGATCATGCACCCGGGCCCGATGAACCGGGGCGTCGAGATCGATTCAGAGGTTGCCGACGACATCGACCGCAGCTTGATCCGGGAACAGGTCGAGATGGGGGTCGCGGTGCGGATGGCCTGCCTTGAGGCACTGACCCAATCGCCAGCGCAATCTGCGGCCGAGTCCTCGACCCCGGCGGCGCCTGCAGGACGGGCTGCATGACCGGGTACAACGGCGCGACGGCATATCTCAACGCGCGGTTGCTCGATCCCGCGTCGGGGCGCGACGAAGCCGGCGATCTGATCGTGATCGGCGGCAAGATTTCCGACGCCGGCCCGGGGCTTTGCTCCGAAGGTGCGCCCGACGGCATGGAGACGATCGATTGCACCGGCCTCTGCCTTGCGCCGGGACTGGTCGATCTGCAGGCCTCGCTCGGCGAACCGGGCGCCGATCACAAGGAGACCATCGCCAGCGGCACGCTCGCCGCCGCCGTCGGCGGAGTCACCGCTCTGGTCACGACCCCCGACACCGACCCCGTTATTGACGACGTCGCCCTGGTTCAGTTCATCGAGCGCCAGGCGGCCGAGGAAGGCCACGTCCGGGTCCGGCCGATGGCGGCGATCACCAAGGGGCTCAAGGGTAAACGCATGGCGGAGCTCGGGTTGCTCGCCGAGGCGGGCGCGGTCGCCTTCAGCGACGGCCCGCACACGATCACCGACGCAGGCGTGCTGCGACGCGCGCTGTCGTACGCCACCACATTCGATCTGCTGATCTGCCACCATACCCAGGACCCGGGGCTCACCGGAGGGGGCTGCATGAACGAAGGCGAAACGGCGACGCGGTTGGGGCTTGCCGGCATTCCCGGCGCGGCCGAAACCATCGTAGTCGAGCGCGATATGCAGCTCGTCGCGCTGGTGGGCGGGCGCTATCACGCGGCCGGGGTTTCCACTGCAGACTCGATAGCAGCAATACGGCGCGCCAAGGACAAAGGACTTGGCGTCACCTGCGCCGTCGCCGCCCATCACTTCGCGCTCAACGAACGCGAAGTTGGGGATTACCGAACCTTTGCAAAACTCTCCCCGCCGCTTCGCTCCGAGTCCGACCGCTTGGCAGTGATCGAGGGCCTCAAGGACGGCACCATCGATGCGATCTGTTCGAGCCATACGCCCGAAGACCAGGAAAGCAAGCGCCGCCCGTTTGCCGAAGCGGCTTACGGATCGGTCGGGTTGGAAACATTGCTGCCGGTCGCCCTCGAACTCTTTCACAACGGCCACATGGCCCTGCTTGAGGTGTTGGAGAAATTGACCGCCGCACCCGCCGGACTGTTGCGGATTACGGGTGGAACGCTGGCGAAAGGCGCACCCGCCGATCTGGCTCTGTTCGATCCCGGCATTGCCTGGCGTATCGACGCAGAGAAGCTGCACAGCAAATCGAAGAACTCCGCCTTCGACGGACGCCCGGTTCAGGGCCGGGCTGTGCGCACCGTGGTCGGCGGCGACACCGTATTCGAGCACGGGCTCTCCTGACCGGCACTGTCACGAACCCGGCGCCCCCACGATGCCCGATCCCCTCGGAAGCCTAGCTTTCACCTGGCCGTTCCTGGCGCTGTTTCTGGCCTCGTTCCTGTTGGGCGCGGTGCCCTTCGGGGTGGTACTGACGCGCCTCGCGGGCCTTGGCGACATCCGTAAGATTGGGTCCGGCAATATCGGTGCGACCAACGTGCTGCGCACCGGGCACAAGGGTCTTGCCGCAACGACATTGGTGCTGGATGCAGCCAAAGGTGCCGCGCCCGTGTGGCTCGCTGGAATCTACCTGACCCAGGATTTTGCGGTTGCCGCGGGCGCGGGCGCGCTGCTGGGGCACATGTTTCCGCTGTGGCTGCGACTCGGCTCGGCGCGCACGGCCGTAGGCGCGCTGGTGGTTGTTGCCTATCTTGTCGTGCTGGCCGGTCTGTTGCTGATCGGCAAGGGGTCGGTCACCGTTATTGCACTCATTCTGTTCCTGTCGGCGCCGCTGATCGCGTGGGGCGGCAAGGGTGTCGCCACCGGCCTCGGCATTTTGCTGGCGCTGAATTGGGAGATTGGGATTTTGGCGTGCGTCGTCTGGCTGGTGGTGGCGGCGGTGTTCCGGTTTTCGTCGCTGGCTGCCATGGCCGCATTTCTCGCCGCGGCGGTGGCCGCTCTGGTGCTGGCGAATAACCCGATTGCCGACGAATATTGGTCGGACCCGCAACGGGTGGAATTTTTCGTTTTTGTCGCGGTGGCAATCTGGTTGCGGCATCTCGCCAATATCGGACGGCTGCTACGGGCGCGCGAACCCCGGATCGGGCGCAGCGCCCCGTCCGGCGAACTTGGGGCGCCGCAGTGACCCCGCCACCGTCGATGTCACGCGATGCCCGATAGCGCGCCGCCCCGGGTCCTCAGCGATGCCGAACGCCTTGACTGGCTGCGCCTGATTCGCAGCGAAAACATCGGCCCGGTGACTTTCTTCGAGCTGCTGCGCCGGTTCGGATCTGCGGCAGATGCGATCGCGGCGATTCCCGAACTGTCGCGCCGCGGCGGGCGCAAACGGGTGCTGCGTGTTTTCCCCTCGGACGAGGCCCGGCGCGAATTCGACGCCGCCCGCGAAATCGGAGCAGAATTTGTCGCCTGGGGTGAGGCCGATTACCCCGCGGCGCTGGCGCAAATCCCGGACGCCCCGCCGGTCCTGACGGTTCGCGGCCACCACCACCTATTGGAACGCAACGTGATTGCCATGGTCGGCGCGCGCAACGCCTCGGCGAATGGCGTCCGCTTCGCGCACGAGCTGGCGGCGGCGCTCGGGCAAGAGGGCTACCTGATCGTCTCGGGTTTCGCCCGAGGCATTGACGCCGCCGCTCACACCGGCGCACTGGAAAGCGGCACCGCGGCCGTGATGGCGGGCGGTATCGAAGTGGTTTATCCGCGGGAGAACGAATCCCTTTTCCGCGAGATCGAGGAACGCGGCGTCATCGTCTCAGAAATGCCGCTCGGAACCGTGCCACAGGCGCGCCACTTTCCGCGCCGCAACCGGATCGTCTCTGGCATGGCGCGGGGCGTCGTGGTGGTGGAAGCGGCGCTGCGCTCGGGTTCATTGATCACGGCGCGCCTTGCCGGCGAACAGGGGCGCGAGGTATTCGCGGTTCCCGGATCGCCGCTCGACCCGCGCTGTCGCGGCACCAACAACCTGATTCGAACCGGCGCGACGCTATGTGAGAACGCCGACGACGTGATGCAGGGGCTGCGTCCGATTCTTGAATCGCCGGTGCGCGAGCCCGGTTTCGATTTCGAGGCGCCGCCCATGCGTCCGCCCACTGAAGAGGAGGTGGAGCGCGGCCGCGGTATGGTTTTGGAAAAACTCGGACCGACCGCGGTCGAGATCGATGAAATCATTCGCCAGACCGGCCTCAGCGCCTCGGCTGTCCCGACGGTCCTGCTCGAACTGGAAATTGCCGGTCGCCTGCGCCGCCAGCCCGGCAACATGGTGTTCCTGGTTTGAGGTGCCGGCGCCTGCGACTGCCTGATGGCCCCGCCGGCCCGTTGGTGTGGCCCCAATTCTTCCTTTGATTTCAAGATGTTAGTTATTGCGAAGTGAGGCAGCGCGCGGCTCCCGGCCGACCGGCTGCTGGGTAGCTGAACCTCGGTTTTGAACTCCTCCTGACGACCCCGATCAAAGCAGCGATTTGACAGGGGACGAGGTTTTGACCATTTTTCGGCGCTAGCGACGCCGGAGGCAAGCCCTAGAACGCGGCTGCCGCGGCGCGCCGGAACCCGCAACCGCAGAAGATTGGGGCCATGGACGTCGTTGTCGTCGAGTCGCCAGCCAAAGCCAAGACAATTAACAAGTACCTCGGGAGCGACTTCACCGTGCTGGCGAGCTATGGCCATGTGCGCGATCTACCCTCGAAAAGTGGCTCGGTGCAGCCCGACGAAGACTTCGCCATGACCTACGTCACCAACGATCGCGCCCTGACGCATCTGAACGCAATTGCCAAGGCTTGCAAAGGTGCCGACCACCTCTACCTCGCGACCGATCCCGACCGCGAGGGCGAGGCCATTTCCTGGCACGTCATGACCGCCCTGAAGGAACGCGAATCAATCGAGGGCGTCTCGGTCAAGCGAATCGTCTTTTACGAGATCACCAAGAGCGCGGTTCAGGAGGCGCTGTCGCATCCGCGCGACATCGACATGGATCTGGTCAACGCGCAGCAGGCGCGCCGCGCGCTCGACTACCTGGTCGGATTTACGCTCTCGCCTGTGCTGTGGCGCAAACTTCCGGGCGCGCGCTCGGCAGGGCGCGTGCAGTCGGTCGCGCTGCGCTTGATCTGCGAACGCGATCTCGAAATCGACACTTTCGATCCGCGGGAATACTGGACCATCGAGGCGTCCTTTGAATCTTCGGACGGCAAGCCGGTAAAGGCGCGCCTGACGGCGCTCGACGGCAATAAACTCGATAAGTTCACCCTCGGCGACGAGGCGGCGGCTACAAATGCGCGCGGGTTGATCGAGGCGGCACCGGGATTTTCCGTCGCCTCCATCGGCGCCAAAGAAACCCGGCGCCACCCTGCCCCGCCGTTCAACACCTCGACGCTACAACAGGAAGCGTCGCGCAAACTCCGCTTTCCGGCACGCCGCACCATGCAGGTGGCGCAGCGGCTGTACGAAGGGATCGACCTCGGCGGCGACACGGTTGGACTCATTTCCTATATGCGCACCGATGGCGTGCAGATCGCCAACGAGGCCGTCGCCGGGTGCCGCGAGGTGATCGGCGCCGACTACGGGTCCGGCTATCTCCCGGACAAACCCCTAATCTACAAGACCAAGACCAAGAACGCCCAGGAAGCCCACGAGGCCATCCGACCGACCGACCTCTTGCGCCGGCCCAAGGATGTCGAGCGTTTCCTCGACGCCGACCAGGCGCGCCTCTACGAACTGATCTGGAAGCGCACCATCGCCAGCCAGATGCAAAGCGCGCGGATCGAGCAGGCCAGCATCGAAATCGACGCCGCCGACGGGCGCAGCCGTTTCCGGGCGACCGGCTCTGTCATTCTGTTCGACGGTTTCCTGACGCTCTATCAGGAGGGCCGCGACGATGCCGCCAAGAGCGAAAACGGCGAACGTACGCTGCCCAAACTGGCCAAGGACGAAACCCTCGCCCTGTCGTTGATTGCGCCGGAACAGCATTTCACCGAACCCCCGCCGCGTTACAACGAGGCGACGCTGGTCAAGAAGCTGGAAGAGCTCGGCATCGGCCGGCCGTCTACCTACGCCAGCATCCTCTCGGTGTTGCAGGACCGCCAGTACGTCACTCTCGAAAAAGGACGCTTCTTCGCCGACGACCGCGGCCAACTGGTGACTGCGTTTCTGGTCAGCTTTTTCAAACGGTACGTTGAGTACGATTTCACCGCCGACCTCGAAGACCAGCTCGACGAGATTTCCGCAGGGAAAGTCGGCTGGACCGAGGTGCTGCGCCGGTTCTGGACTACTTTCGAGGCGACGACCAAGGACATCGAGGGCCTGCGCGTGCGCGACGTGCTCGAAGCGCTCAACGATCTGCTGGCCGCACACGTCTTCCACGCCGATAAAGAGGGCGCCGACCCGCGCAAGTGCCCGAGTTGCGATGATGGGCGCCTCAGCCTCAAGGTCGGAAAATTCGGCGCCTTTGTCGGATGTTCCAATTATCCGGAATGCAAATTCACGCGCGCGCTGGCGGGCGCCGCCGATGGCAACGGCGACGCAGGCCCGGTCGACATCGGAACCCATCCGGACTCGGATCAGATGATTTCCCTGCGGCGCGGCCCCTACGGGCCCTATCTCCAGCTCGGCGAGGCCGAAGGCGACAAGAAGCCGAAACGGACCTCGATTCCAAAAGGGATCGAACCGGCCGACATTGATCTCGAACAGGCGCTTTCTTACTTGAGCCTTCCGCGCGAGGTCGGCAAACACCCCGAGACCGGCAAGAAGATCAGCGCCGGTATCGGCCGCTTCGGTCCCTATGTGCGCCACGACGGCGAATACCGTTCGCTCAGCGGCGACGAAAGCGTGCTTGACGTTGGCCTCAATCGCGCCGTGGCGCTGCTGGCGGAACCGAAACAGCGCCGCGGCCCCAAGGTTCTGCGCGCGCTGGGCGATCACCCGGACGACGGCAAACCGGTGCAGATTCTGGAAGGGCGCTACGGCGCCTACGTCAAACACGACCGCATCAATGCAACCATTCCGGCGGGCAACGACCCCAACGAGATCACCCTCGAGGCGGCGCTCACCCTGATCGCCGCCAAGGCCGCCCGCGGCAAAGGCGGGAAGAAGACACCGCCCAAGAAGAAGACGGCCAAAAAGACCGCGGATGCGACCGACGAAGCGGCCGGCACTGCCGGTTAGGCGCGCCAGATGACGCGGCGGCCGCCAAAGCGGGGCGCCCTCCCCACCGAACAGGAAATTCGCGACTTTGCTGGCGAGAATCTTGCCACGTTGACCGTGCGCGAACTGGCCCGCGCTTTCGGGGTGCGCGGCGACGACCGTGCGCGTTTGCGCGCGTTGCTGCGGGAATTGCGGGGTGGCGGGCGACCCGGAAAAGGGCGTCCGGGCCTGCCAAACGTGGCTCCAATCGAGGTGTCCGAGATCGACGTCGACGGCGAGCTGTGGGGCCGTCCGGTGAGCTGGCACGAGGATGCCCCGCCGCCCCGGATTATGCTCGTCGCCGATCGCCGCCGCACCCGCCTGCCCGCGCTCGGGGTCGGCGATCGGGTTCTTGCGCGCCTCAAACAACAGCCGGACGGCAGCTACGAAGCGCGGGTCATGCGCGCGATCGAGACCGGCCCGGGTGAAATCATCGGTGTCTACGAGCTGGTGGACGGAGCCGGGCGGGTGCGGCCCACGGAACGGCGCCTGCGCCACGATTATGCGGTTTCGGGCGCCGATACGGGCGGCGCCCAGCCGGGCGAACTGGTGGCGGCCGAGCCCGTGGGCGAGCGGCGCGCCGGAATGCAAAGGGTGCGGGTCAAGGAACGCCTGGGGGCGATCGGCTCGCCCCGGTCCCTCAGCCTGATCGCGGTCCACAGCCACGATATTCCGACCGTATTCGAGCCCGGCGCCCTTGCCGAAGCCGAGGCCGGACGCGTGCCCCCGCTTGGCAAGCGCGAGGATTTGCGCGGACTGCCGCTGGTCACCATCGACCCCGAGGATGCGCGCGATCACGACGATGCGGTGTGGGCCCGCCCCGACCCGGCGAACCCTGGCGGATACGAGATTGTCGTCGCCATTGCCGACGTCGCGCACTACGTGCGCCCGGGCAGCGCCCTCGACCACGAGGCGATGCGGCGCGGCAATTCGGTCTATCTGCCGGCTGAAGTGGTGCCGATGCTGCCGGAGGCGCTGTCGGCCGAGGCCTGTTCTCTCAAACCGGACGAGGACCGGGCCTGCCTTGCGGTTCGCATGTGGATCGACGCCGAAGGGGCCGTTACCCGCCACAAGTTTCTGCGCGGGCTGATGCGTTCGGCCGCAAATCTTACCTACCGACAGGTGCAGGCGGCTGCGGACGGCCAGGCCGACGCGGTAACGCTGGAAATCGCCGCCAATGTCATTGCGCCGCTCTACGCCGCGCACGAGGCCCTGAACCGGACACGGAAAAAGCGCGACCCCCTCGAACTCGATCTGCCGAAGCGCCGCATCCGCTTCGGCGAGGACGGCAGTGTCGCCGGTATCGATATCCAGCCGCACTATCAAAGCCACCGCCTGATCGAGGACATGATGATTGCCGCCAACGTGTGCGCGGCCGAAACGTTGGAAGCGAAGCGCATCCCCTGCCTGTTCCGGATTCACGACGAACCCGACCAGGAAAAGGCGGCCGCCCTGCGCGAGTTTCTCAAATCGCTGGACTACAATCTCGCCAAGGCGCAGGTCCTACGCCCGGCGGCGTTCAACCGGATTCTGCGCCGCGCCCGCGGCACACCGCACGAACATCTGATTCACCTGGTGGTGCTTCGCGCCCAGGCGCAAGCCTGCTACGCCCCCGACAACATAGGCCACTTCGGCCTGTCGCTGACGCGTTACGCACACTTCACCTCGCCAATCCGACGTTATGCGGACATTCTCGTGCACCGCGGACTGATCCGCGCCTGCAAGTTGGGTGCGGGCGGTCTGCCCGACGATGCGGGCGCGCAATTCGCCGACATCGGCGAACGAATTTCGGCGGCCGAGCGGCGCGCCATGGCAGCCGAACGCGAGGCGGTCGATCGAATCACCGCGGCCTTCCTCGCCGGGCGCGAGGGTGCGGTGTTTTCGGGACGCATATCGGGGGTGTCGCGGTTCGGGCTGTTCGTCAACCTGGACGAGACCGGCGCCGACGGCCTGATTCCGGTGCGCTCGCTGGGCCGCGACTACTACGAACACGACGAACGCCGCCACGCCCTTGTTGGGCGCGATACCGGCGAAGCGTTCCACCTCGGCGACCCGATCGAGGTAGTGCTGCGCGAGTCCGACGCCATCAGCGGCCGGTTGCGGTTCGAACTCGTCGGCGGCGGGCGCCCCGGCGACGACACGAAGCCCAGCCGTGGCCGCGGCAAGGGGCACCGACGCAGGCGTTGATCAGCCGAGATCGAGAGTCTTCAGGGCGGCAGTCAATTCGCGTTCGAAGCCGTCGCGCTTGTGAACGACGGGTACGTCGCCCGGTAGATCACCGAACCTCTTATCTGCTTCATCGAAACTGGTCACCAGCACCACCGGAATATACGACGTCGCCGGCATGGCCCGCAGCGCGCAACTGAAATCTATCCCGTCGAGTTCAGGCATGACCGCGGTTGCCATCACCAGATCGGGCCGGGCCCGGTAGGCAACCCGAAGGTCATCGATGGTTGAGGGCACGGTAACCACCCGAAAGCCGCGCACCCGCAAATAACGCTCGACGATGGCGGTCGCAGTATCGCGCGGCATGACCAAAAGCGCCTCGCGTCCGGCCGCTTCCTCGACTTGCCCGGCTTCGCGCACCGGCAACCCGCGTGCCAGCTTCGAAGCGTCGTCGTCAACCGGACTTTCATCGAGCACATCCTGCATGCGATCGACGAAAACCAGAATATCGCGGGCTTCTGACGCGTTCGGGTGCGACAGCCCGGAAAGGTAGTCCTCCAGGCGATGGGCGATCACCGAAATCAGCGGAAATCCGAACGTCGCGGCAAGGCCCTTGAGACTGTGAACTTGGCGCGCGATTTCTTCCATCGGCGGATCACCCGCGCCCTCGCCGAAGGCGCGTTCGATGACCGCGAAGCTTTCGAGGGCCGAATCGATAAATTTCTGCCGCAGTTCGGCAATGATCGGATCGATGTCGTCGCCACCGAAGTCGCCTGGCACCAAAGTCTTCTCCCGTCCTGGTCGCGCCGTAAGGGCGTCAGCCAAACAACCTGCACCTCATTGTATAGGCCCCCGGGGTTGCCAACAGTTTGACAGTTCGAGGGCGGCAACGCGCTTCAGAGCATGGCGGCATCCGCCCCCAGACGCTAAACTGAGCCTATGCCCACCCCACACCGAACCGGCCTTCGCCCCAAGGATGCCGCCAGCCTTCTTTTGGTCCGCAACGCCCGTAGTCAGCCCGAATTCCTGATGGGCCGGCGGGCGCCGCGCCATACCTTTATGCCCGATGTGTTTGTGTTTCCGGGCGGGGCCGTCAACCGCAGCGACGGCTATGCGCGCCCGGCCGGAGACCTGCGCGGCGAGGTGCTCGAGGCGCTGACCCGTGATTGCACGCCCCACCGGGCCCGCGCCATCGCACTGGCCGGGATCCGCGAAACGTTCGAGGAGACGGGGCTGATGCTGGCCCGGCCCGCAGACGGGCGCCGGACCGCTCCGCGCGGCTGGGAGGCGTTCGCCCGAGCCGGCCTTGCCCCGGCCCTGGACGAGCTCGACTACGTGGCCCACGCAATCACCCCGCCGGGCCCGCCCCGGCGCTTTCACGCCCGGTTTTTTCTGGCGCGGGCGGACGATCTGAGCGGCACGCTCACCAGCAACGGAGAACTACTGGACCTCGATTGGTTCGGCATCGAACAGGCCGTCGATCTGCCCGCCCCCTACATCACCAAACTGGTTCTGCGAGCGGCAATGACGGTGCTTCGAAACGGATCCGGCGGCGCTGCCTTGCCGTTGATCCTGCATCGCCGCGGCAAGCGTGTCGTTTCGTTCACCTGAAGACCTGACGTGACACTGGACCCGCCTGCCGGATCGGCACTTGCGATTCTCGCCGAGGCCCAGCTCGATGCCAGTTCCGGGACCCCGCAAGCCCTGCGCGCACGAATGAATGCGGCCCTTGAGAAGCTGGCCGCCGAGCCGGAGCCGGTGGGCCGGATCGAGAACAGGAGTGTGCCGGGGCCGGTCGGCACCCTACCGGCCCGCTTCTATTGGCCGCGCGAGGACGCCGCCGGGCTGCTGCCTGTTTGCCTGTCTTTTCACTCCGGCGGCTATGTCGTTTACGACCTCGAATCGGTGGACGCCCAATGCCGCATCCTCACCAACCGGACACCGTGCATCGTCATTTCGATCGATTACCGGCTCGCGCCGGAGGCCAAGTTTCCGGCGCCGGTCGAGGATTGCCGGGCGGCCGCGGAGTGGACCGCCGGGCAGGCGCACACCTTCGGCGGCGATCTCAGCCGGATGGCGTTGGCCGGTGAAAGCTGCGGCGGAACAATGGCCTCGGTGGTCTCGATGCTCGCCCGCGACGCGGGCGGACCGCCGATTGCGCTGGTGGCGATGGTATGCCCGCTGGCCGAGATGATCGATCCGCCACCCACCACTGAAATCGGCCGCCTCGCGCGCTGGTTCCGGCGGCTCTACCTCAACAACGATTCCGAGGCCGCCGATTTCCGCGCCTCACCCTTGCTCGCCACCGACTTTGCCGGTCTGCCGCCAACCCTGATTGTCACCGGCGAGCACGATCCCCTGTGCGGCCAGGGCGAGGCCTACGCCGCCAAGCTGCGGACCGCCGGTGTGGCGGTCGAATACGCCTGTTTCGACGGCATGATCCATAATTTCACCTCCATGGGCGGGGCTCTCGACGGGGCGGAGGCGGCACTGGATCGGATCGCGGCGGCACTGCGGCGGGCTTTCGGGACCACGCGGTCCGGGCTTCCAGCTTGACTTGGGCGGCGTGGACGCTATGGTCCCGCTCTCGCGGCAGCAACCCTCGAAAATCGACACCCGGCCATGGCAAAACCCGCAACAGTCAAAATCAAACTGGTCTCCAGCGCCGGAACCGGGTTCTATTACGTGACCAAGAAGAACCCGCGCACCCAGACCGAAAAACTTTCCTTAAAAAAATACGATCCGGTCGCGCGCAAGCACGTCGAGTTCAAGGAATCAAAGATCAAATAGCGGCTTGGGGACCCGGATGGGGTGTCGGCCGCCGAAGGGTGGCTTTTTTGTTGCGTGGGACCGGGACCCTGCCGCCTTACCCGGCTATCGCCACGACCCGGTTGCGCCCTTCCCGTTTTGCCGAATAGAGCGCCTCGTCCGCACGGTGCAGTATCTTTTCCGCGGTATCGCCGGCACCCAGCGTGACCGCCACGCCAGCGCTGACCGTAACAGTGATTTCGCCGACTTTGTCCGAGATTTTGAACGGCTCGCCAGCGAAATTTTGCGTCAGTCGCTCGGCAACGATGTTCGCGACTGACAGTTCGGTGTCGGGCATGACCACCACGAATTCCTCACCACCATAGCGGACCGCAAGATCGACTCCACGGACGTTGAGGCGCATCCGCCGCGCCGACTCGATCAGCACTTCATCCCCGATCTGGTGGCCGTAGGTGTCGTTGACGCGCTTGAAATGATCGATGTCAATCATCAGAACCGAAACCGGCTTGCCGCCGTCAGCGGCGCGCCGCACTAGGTTTTCGAGATGCGACAGAAGGTAACGCCTGTTGTGCAGCCCGGTTAGCGTGTCAGTTACCGCCATGACGATGCGTTCTTGATAGTTTTCGCGTAGGCGATCCTGATAGAACTTGCGCCGGATCTGGGTCTCGGTCCTGGCGTGAAGTTCGTTTCGGTCGATGGGTTTGACCAGGTAATCGTTGACGCCGATCTCGAAGGCTTTCACTAGTGACTCGGTTTCGTCCTCGGGCACGAGCGCAAGAAGCGACATCTGTCGGGTGTTTTCGGTGGTGCGAAGCTGCGAACACAGTCTTAGGCCGTCGCTGGTCCGATGCATGAGGCTGACGATAACGAAATCGAATTCCTCCTGGTGCGCGAGCGAGACAGCCCGTTCGCCGTCGGCTTCGATCCGCACCGAACATCTATCTGACAGCGTCTCCTCGATGATCCGGGCATCTCTCGGATCATCCTCGATGACCAAGACCTGCGCGCCGTTGAGGTCGCTGCTGTAGTTCCTGGTTTCATCGGAAGTGAGACCGAGCTGGTTCGAGGTTTCTTCGCGCAGGCGCCATTCGTCTTCCATGGTCTTAAGACGCACCAGCGTGCGGACACGCGCCAGCAGCGCAACATCGTCGATCGGCTTGGTCAGGAAATCGTCGGCACCGGCTTCAAGGCCCCGGACCCGATCGACCGGCTCGCTCAAGGCCGTGACCATCACCACCGGCAACTGAGCGGTATTCGGATTGGCCCGGATGCGCCGGCAGACTTCTATGCCGTCGAGGCCGGGCATCATCACGTCGAGCAGAACGATGTCGGGTGGTTGGCGCTCGATCAGTTCCAGCGCCTCTTCGCCGCTCATGGCGGAACTGACGTCGAAATACTCCGCCGTCAATTTGGCCTTGAGCACCTTGACGTTAAGCTCGATGTCATCAACGACGAGAACACGGGCGGTCATGGTCGGACGTTATAGGATAGGGCCATCGGGGTGATGCAACGGGGCTAATTGGCTTCACCGAGAAACTGCCGGACTGTGCCCATCAACTCGTCGATACGGATTGGTTTGGCGATGTAGGCTTCACAACCGGCCTCGCGAATTCGGCTTTCGTCGCCCTTCATGGCGAACGCGGTCACGGCAATCACCGGAACCTCTTTCAAGGTATCGTCATCCTTGATCCGCCGCGTAACCTCGAGGCCGGAAACGCCGGGAAGCTGCATGTCCATAACGACCAGATCAGGCCGATGTTCGAGAACAAGGTCATAGGCGTCGTTACCGTCGCGAGTCTGAACGGTGTCATAGCCGTGCGCGTCGAGCAGGTCATGAAACAGTTTCATGTTGAGTTCGTTGTCTTCTACGATCAGTATTTTCTTTGTCAAGGTAGTTGTCATGGTAGATGTTCTCGGCACCGACCCGGCACGATGGAAACTCGGATGATCGGCACCCCTATCACTCGGATGACCGGTGCCCCTATCACTTGGCGCGGGTCTCGCCAAGGAAACGATACCAAAGAAGAATTCCGGCAAGGACCAATGACTTATCCTAACCAAACGGCGGTTAACGAAGTATTGCACTGCGGTAGCGGACGCTCCAGACTCGGGACTATCCAAGGGTGAGCGTAGCGGCGCCAATCAGCGTCCGGAACCTGCGAATTGGGCTCGATCTGGGCGGCACGAAGATCCAACGCACCGTCCTCGACCCGGGCGGCGGCGAGCGCCTTCGGGCTCGGGTTCCAACACCAGCAAGCGATTACGACGGGACCGTCCGGGCCCTGGCCGAGTTGGTGGCCGAGGCCGATGCCCGGCTCGGCGCCACCGCCCCCGTCGGGGTCGCCATTCCGGGAACGGTGTCGCGAGCGACGGGACTCGTCAGGAACGCAAATTCGACCTGCCTCATTGGTCGCCCGCTGGACCGCGACCTGGCGGAGGCGATCGGCCGCCCGGTCAGGCTTGCCAACGACGCCAATTGCTTTGTGCTGTCCGAGGCCGTGGACGGCGCGGCTCGCGGATACGGGGTTGTCTTTGGCGTCATCGTCGGCACCGGGTGCGGCGGCGGCCTCGTGGTCAACGGAGCGGTCGTAACCGGGGCCCACGGCATCGCCGGCGAGTGGGGCCACAACCCGCTACCCTGGCCCGCGGCAGACGAAACGCCCGGTCCGGCGTGTTACTGCGGCCTGCGGGGCTGCGTCGAGACGTTCCTGTCGGGGCCCGGAATGGCACGCGACCACCGCGAGGGCACCGGGCTCGATCTCAAGGCCTCGTCGATTGCCGCGGCCGCCGAGGCAGGCGGCGCCGACGCCCTGGCGACGCTGGCGCGCTATCAAAACCGGATGGCCCGTGCGCTCGCCTCGGTAATCAATGTGCTCGATCCCGATATCATCGTTCTCGGCGGTGGCGTTTCGAACATAAAACAGCTCTACGAGACCGTCCCGCACCAATGGCTGGCATATGTCTTTTCCGATCAATGCGAAACACCGTTGGTCGCGGCGGCGCATGGCGATGCCAGCGGCGTGCGCGGGGCGGCCCGCCTATGGCCGGTTGCCGACGAGAACACCCTTAGCAACCGGAATCCGTGAATTCAAGCCGCGACAGGACGGCTTCGAGTCTGAAGTCGCCATAGTCGAGCGACACTTCACTGGCGACGCCGTTGCGGTAGAGCCGAAATCCGACTTCGTACTCGGGCAAGACCGCCTCGTCGCCAGGGGCATAGAAAGCGAGGCGTACGCGCCAGGATTCCAACCCGTTCAGAAGTTCATGCTCGCCGTCTTCCGATTCCAGCGCCGAAAGGACGGCGAGAGTATCGAATATCCCCTCAGGGCCCGAGCCGTCATAGACGCGGCGCGAGAGCCGCTCCTGGCCGGCCCGCGCCGCTTCGATCAGATGGACGTAGTGTTCGGTCGGGAAGATCGTCCCGGCCTCAAGGTCAATATCTTCGACGTCGGGCTTTGAGAAGGTGATGGTCCCGGGCTGGCCGGCGCCTTCGAGCGTCGCCCGCCCGGCAAACGCGTCCTGGATCTGGCCGTTGATCTCGTTCTTGCTGTTGAACCGGATCAGCGTTCCGTCCCGCGATTCCCAAGTCGTGTAATTCGAATCGGATAGTATTTCCTGACCCTGGCTATCGACGAGTCGCAGCAACATGCGTTGCGCCTGGGCGTACCCGTCGCAAGAATCCGTGATCTCCATGACCAGCCGTCCCTTGGCAGCTACGATGTTGCTACCGGCGCGCGTTCCCGACAACGACAGTTCGTACACCGCAAGGTGCGGCTGCAACGCGCCGCCGGACTGTGCCGCCGCCGCCAGAGGCGCGGTCAGGGCGATCGCCAGAAAAATCAGGAAAGCTCGCATCACTTGGTTGGCTCGGGAAAACCGGAGGCGGTGTTATAGCACCGATTGCGCTGGCAGCGCGGCGGCGGGTGGCGACCGGCGGAGCCGCCAAGGCGGCAGTTCTTGCCGCTTTTCGGCACCAAGCCGCTTCATAACCCATTGTTATTAAACATTTAATTGCTGGCATTCGTCTTGCGAGTCAGAACCTGGTCCCGTTTGTCAGAGCCAGGAATTCCCGATGGCCCCTTCACCGATCGCCGCGATTACCGGCGCTTCGCCCTATGCCGACGCGGCCCCGAGCCTCGCCGAAGAGCTCAAATCCGGCAAGTCGCACATGCTGCGGACCTTGATCCGTGCGTTCAACCGCATCGCCGAAGCGGAGCAAACCATAACGCAAAAGAACGCGGAGATTCTGCGTCTCGAATCGCTGGCACTGACCGATTCCCTGACTGGCCTGATGAACCGCCGCGGTTTCGTCGATCAGCTGCGCCGGATTACGGCCGCCGCCGAACGGTATGACGAGGCGGGCGTGCTCGGCTATATCGACCTCGACAATTTCAAACCGGTAAACGACGATCTCGGCCACGAATGCGGCGATGAATTGCTGCGTCTCGTTGCCCAGACGATTATCCAGAATGTGCGCCAGAGAGACATGGTCGCGCGCATTGGCGGCGACGAGTTCGCCATCCTGTTCGTGCAGACCACCGCCGCACAGGGCACCCGGCTGGCGCGCAAGCTGCAATCCGCACTCAACGAGACCCACCTGTCGCAGGGGCGGATCAGGATTCCGATTTCGGCCAGCCTGGGGATCGCCCCCTACGTGTCGGGCACCGACCCCAAGGCGCTCATGCGGCGCGCCGACTCTGCGATGTATCTCGATAAGGGACGGCGCCAAAAGATTTCGCGCGAGCCCGCGTACTCAAAACTGAACTAGTTCCGCGGTTTCGGCCCGCCGGCCGTCAGCAGTCCGTAGAGGGCGGGGCGGCGACCGCGAAACACGTGCTAGTTTTCGCGCTGGCGCGCGATCGCGTCGAGATCGAACGTCGCCAGGGAATAGCCTTCGCCCACACCCGCGTCTGCGGCGATCGTCCCTTGCGGATCGCACACGAACGAGCCGCCGTAGAAGGTGATCGCGCCCGGGCCCGCGCCTTCGGTTCCGATGCGACGTTAGCGGCCGCATGTCCCTGCATCGCATGGCGCCAGGCGGGTTTTGAATCGTAACCGGGGTCGGCTGGTTCCGATCCGATCGCCGACGGATAGATCAGCAATTCGGCACCCGCCAGCATCATCAAGCGCGCCACTTCCGGAAACCACTGATCCCAGCAGATCGCCACGCCGAGGCGTCCGAATTTGGTGTCCCACGCGCGTGGCGCTTCGGCCCCGGCGCGAAAATAGAATTTCTCGCGGTATCCATCGCCGTTGGGAATGTGGGTCTTGCGGTAGATGCCGAGTTCGCGGCCGCCGGCATCGATCACGGCGACGGAATTGAAGCAATCCCCGTCCTCGCCTTTTTCGAAGAACGGCACCGGCACCACGATGTCGAGTTCCTTAGCGAGCGCGGCAAAGCGGGCGACGACCGGGTGCCCCGCGGCAGGACGGGCGAGACGGAAATGGTCCTCATCCGGTTCGCGACAGAAATAGACGGTCTCGAACAGTTCCTGAAGAACCACGATATTCGCGCCCGCCGCCGCGGCCCCGCGCACCAGGCCCTCTGCCCGGTCGAGATTCGCTGCGGCGTCGGAACCGCAGGCGAACTGCGTGATCGCGATTGTGACTGCGCGCATGATTTAAGTTTCGTCCAGCTTCGCAGGTTCATTCAGGGTCGCACAATGGATGCCGCCGCCGCCAAAGACAATATCGGCGGCCGCAAACGGCTCCACCCGCCGGCCCGGGAAACAGGCGGCGAGGATTCGGAGCGCCTCGCCGTCGGCGCCATCGTCGAAGACCGGCACGATGACGGCGCCATTGGCAATACAGAAGTTGAGATAGGACTGACACAGGAGCCGTCCGTCAAGGCGCCGGGGTGCGGGCTGGGGCACCGTAACAATCTCGAGGCCGCGCAACTGCGCGTCCTTGGTTGTGAGCAAGATTGCGAGGTTGGCGGCAAGCGGATCATGGTTGGGTTCGCCCGGAGCGCCCGGGTCGAGGGCGGCGACGCGCCCCGGGGCGACGAACCGCGCCACGTTGTCTGCATGGCCGCCAGTTTCGTCGTGTTCCAATCCGCCCTCGAGCCAGATCACCGCACCGGCACCCAGATAATGCCGCAGACCCTCCTCGACGATTTCGCGTGAAGCACCGGGATTACGGTTGGGGTCAAGCGCGCAGGACTCCGTCACCAAGATCGTGCCTTCGCCATCGCCGTCAAGCGCGCCGCCTTCGAGCACGAGCGGTACCGAATACGCGGCCAAAGACAGGCGCTCCAGCATGCGTTGGGCGAGTTGCGCGTCGTCCTGGTAGGGGATGTGAATTCCGCCCCAGCCGTTGAAGCGGAAGACGGCACCCGCGCGTCCTCGTTTGCCCGCGAGAAAGACCGGCCCGGTATCGCGGGGCCACGAATCGTCGATTGCAATCGGCAGCACCTCGACTCCGGGCCCGCAGCGGATCGAGGCATCGGCGACGTGGGCTTCGTTCGCCAGAACGACGACCGGCTCGTACCGGGCGATGGTCCGCGCAAGTTCGGCAATCGCCGAGCGCGCCGCGCCGGTTCGCTTGCCCCACAAGGACTCGCGGCACGGCCACGCCATCCAGCAGCGTTCGTGCGGCGCCCATTCCGCCACTGCCGCCAGACCCAGATCGGCCGGGATCCGGTCGTCCGATGAGGCGGTCACGGCTTAACCGGTGGCAGTTTCGAGGAGATCGTTCGGCAGCAGGGTGTACAATTCTTGCGGCTGGCGAACGCCCCGCAGGGCATAGCGGCCGAGAGAAACGATGCGCTCGGAGCACTGCCCCGCGGACTGGTAGAACGCCGAAGAAATGACGACGCGCTGGGCGACGTTGCCGCGGGTCAGCGGCACCCCGGCGGCGACCAAACGCTCGCAAAACCCGCGCAGCAACTCGGCCTCGCTGGGACCCTGGAGGCCTTCAGACACCAGCCATTCGGCGATGCCTATGGTTGTTTTGTCGAGCATTCTTGCTCCGCGCAGCAGGTTCCGGCCGGTGCCGGGGTCCAATCGCCCCGTGACTGGCGGCGGGGGCGCACAGCAGTTATATAAGGCCGCCCCTGGCCAAGGCCCAGAACCGGCCAAACCCTGGCCCTCGCAGGGTCTTTACGGCCCATATACAGCTATCCGATAGGGTCCCCCCGAATGAGCGCGACCAAAAGCGAGCCCGAGTTCGCCCCGGTCAAAGGCCGGCAGGCCATCAGGCGCGGCGCGATACGTCTTGCTCGGCATCGGTTGGACCATGGTGGGGCTCGGCATTGTCGGCGCCTTCCTCCCGCTGATGCCGACTACGATATTCCTGCTGATCGCGGTGTGGGCCTTTTCGAGCGCCTCGCCGCGGTTCCAAACCTGGATCGAGACTCACCCGCGGTTTGGCCGGACGGTACGCGCGTGGCGCGCCCATCGGGTCATTTCGACGCGCGCAAAAGTGATGGCTGTATCCTCAATGGCGGCTAGCGTCGTTATTCTGGCGCTGTTTGGGGCCAATTCCTGGATAACGCCGGCGATCGTTGCCGCTTTGCTCACCCCGATTGCCGCGTTCATCCTGTCGCGCCCGAGTACTGTCCGCACCTGAATTCGCGGCGCTGGCGGGGCCCTGCGACGCCGGGCTAATATTCGCCGCTCCCGCAGAGGGGCGCCCACGCGAACAGTCAGGGGGAAGAATGCCCGCTACCATCGACGCCAAACTCGACGAACTGGGAATCTCGCTGCCCAAGGCACCGCCGCCGCAAGGCAATTATGTGCCCTGGGTCAGAACCGGAAACCTAGTATTCCTGTCCGGGCAAGTGGCTCTGATCGACGGCACGCTGCATCACCAGGGAACGGTCGGCGCGGATGTGTCCCTCGAGGATGCGCAGGACTCGGCGCGGCTGTGTGCGGTAAATCTGATTGCCCAGCTCCAGGCCGCGTGCGAGGGCAACCTCGACCGCGTGGTCCGCTGCATCAAATTGGGCGGATTCGTGAACTGCGGCGCCGGGTTCAACGAGCAGCCCAAAGTAGTCAACGGCGCCTCCGACCTGATGGTCGCAGTGTTTGGTGATGCGGGAAGGCACGCGCGCTTCGCCGTCGGCGCCAGTTCGCTGCCGCTGGGCGCGTCGGTCGAGGTGGACGCGGTCTTTGAGATCGAATGACGGGCAAAACGCGACCGCAGCCGGAGATGCCGCGCGGTGGATGACGTCGAACCGATACCGGTAACCATCAAGGCCGTCGGATCGATGGCGGCAATCAATGCCGCCGGATGGAACGCTTGTGCCGGATCCGAAAACCCGTTCGTCCGGCACGAATTCCTCGACGCGCTGGAAATAAGCGGTTCGGCCACCGCCGAGACCGGTTGGGGGCCCTATCACCTGCTGATCGAGGACGACGCGGGGGCGCCGGTGGGCGTCGCGCCGATGTACGTCAAGGGCCATTCCCAGGGCGAATATGTGTTCGATCACAACTGGGCGCACGCCTACGAGCAAGCAGGCGGCAGATTCTATCCCAAACTTCTGATCGCAGTGCCGTTTACACCGGTGACGGGGCCGCGTCTTCTGGTACGGCCGGACCAGGACCGCGCACTCATCGAATCGAATTTGATCGCCGGCGGTCTCGAGGTGGCGAAACGGCTGGATCTTTCGTCCCTCAATGTCAATTTTCCCAGCGAGGGCGAATGGAAGCGCTTGGGCGAAGCCGGTTTCCTGATGCGGACGGGCGAACAGTTCCACTGGCTGAACGACGGCTACGGATCGTTTGATGACTTTCTCGGCGCGTTGTCGTCGCGCAAACGCAAGGCGGTCCGGCGCGAGCGGCGCGACGCCAATGCCGAGGGTATCAATATCGTGGTCGTGTCGGGCGCCGATCTGCGCGAACAGCACTGGGATACCTTTTTCGCGTTCTACATGGATACCGGCAGCCGCAAATGGGGCCGGCCGTACCTGACGCGGAAGTTCTTTTCGATCGTCAGCGAAACTATGGCCGACAGCATCGTCCTGGTGCTGGCCAAACGGGCCGGGCGCTATATCGCCGGCGCGCTCAATTTCCGGGGCAGCGACACGCTGTACGGCCGCTACTGGGGGTGCGCCGAAGACCACCCGTTTCTGCACTTCGAAATCTGCTATTACCGCGCCATCGAATACGCCATCGACCAGGGACTCGAGCGGGTCGAGGCCGGCGCCCAGGGACCCCATAAACTGAGCCGGGGGTATCTGCCGGTCCACACCTATTCCGCCCACTGGATTCGTGACGAGGGATTCCGGAATGCAGTGGCCCAATACCTGGAAGAGGAACGCGCCGCCGTCACACGCGACATCGACGCCCTCGATTCCTATTCCCCGTTTAAGAAAGAAACTTAGGCGTGCGATGCCTGCGTGCGGTTGGCAGCATCCCCTGGCAGCGCCCATAATGCCGGACACCTGATCCTACCGAGGCTCGTTATGACAACTCCGGCCCGCTGGGCGGACCTGTTCCGGGGAGGCCTCGGCGTCTACACAATTGCGCTCGCGCTCGGCATGGCGCTGAACGCCATGGACGCGTTTGTCGTCTCCACCGTGATGCCTTCGGTGGTGGCCGACATCGGCGGGTCCGAGTTCTATACCTGGGTGGTCACGCTCTACCTGACCATGTCGATCGTCGGCGCGGCGAGCGGCGGGCCCGTAAAGCTGATCTTCGGGTCACGCCGCGGCTATGTCGCCGCAGCGCTCATTTTCCTCATCGGCACCCTGATCAGCGGCAGTGCCCCCACCATGCCGGTTCTTCTTGCGGGACGACTCGTTCAGGGTCTTGGCGTGGGTATGATCGTGGCCCAGAACATCGCCCTCATCGGCGACTTATTCCCACCAGAACTGAGGGCACGCATGTTCGCGATGGTCGCGGGCGTGTGGGCCGCCTCGGCGCTGGCCGGGCCCCTGGTGGGTGGCGTCTTCGCCGAACTCGGCTGGTGGCGCGGTGCCTTCTGGTTTGCGGTCCCGGTGATACTCTGGTTCACCATTACAGCCTGGCGCGTCATACCGGACGTCCGCGCTGCCGACGATCGGCGCTTGGCAACGTTTCCGATTTGGCGGGTCGCCCTCCTCGGCGCCGGAGTTCTCGCCATCGGCATCACAGGAAACGTTGAAACGCTGCTTCTGCGGCTACTGGCCCTGGGGAGCGGGATCGGTCTCATCTGGTTGACCATCCGCCTGGACAGACGTGCGGACAACCACGTCTTCCCTTCGCGTCCGTTTTCGCTCGCTGGGCCTGTGGGAACGGCATACTGGGCGCTACTCCTGATCTCCATGGCGCCGATCTCGCTCGGCCTCTTCATGCCGCTCGCCTTCCAGGCCATTCACGGGTTGTCGCCGCTGGTCGCGGGCTACCTCGGTGCCATGCTGTCGCTCGGTTGGTCGAGTACGGCTTTCATTACGGCCAATCTCAAGGGCCGCGCCGAGCGCATCGCCATGGTCGGCGGTCCGGCGCTGACCGTTTGCGGTCTGGCCGGCATTGCCGTGAGTATCGGCTCCGCCAGCATCGGCGTCCTCATCGCCTTAACGGTCCTAGTGGGCATGGGTGTCGGTTTTGCCATGGCGCACCTGATGAGTTGGACAATACTCCTTGCGACGCCTGGGGAAGAGAGCATCACGGCCTCCTCGATCCATACCGTGCGCTCGCTTGGCTTCGCCATCGCTGCCGCCATTGCCGGTCTCATCGCCAACATTGCCGGTCTCGGCGGCGGCGTCTCGGTCTCGACCGTCGTCGCGGCGGTTTCGGGAGTCGCCGGGATTTTTGCGCTGGCGCCGATCGCAGTAGTGCTGCTGGGCGTGCTCTTAATTCGCCACCGCCGCCGGCGCCCGCCTGTGGCGGCGGCCGGAGGTGAGCCCGCCAGCCTGTCCGCTGCGGATTAACCGCGCCCCGGCGTGAATCGGATTCTTGGGTTTGACGGCCGCGCGCGGCAGAGCAGTATCCGCTTGAATTGGGATCGCTTTTGGCGATTCCTGAACGGCCAAAGCTGCCCTGATTTCTTGACGAGGTACGCAGGTTCACTCGAAGAGATTGAACCGGCCTGGTTCAGTCTCTTCGGAAATTACTCTAATGGACGAATTCGGGAACCTTGCCGGATCCGTCCGAGGGGCCGCCTTCAGGATCGCTCTGATCGCCGGAACCGTCCTTGTCGCGCCGGCTCTTTTTCGGTGGCGGCGCGATATACTCGAAGGCAAGCTCGTCGCCGTCCAGGGTGACGCGGACAATGCCGCCTTTCGTGAGGTTGCCGAAAAGGAGTTCTTCGGCCAGCGGTTTCTTGATCTTTTCCTGAATGAACCGGGTCAGCGGTCGCGCGCCGTAGACCTTGTCGTAGCCACGTTCTGCGATCCACAGGCGCGCCTCGTCGGCGAGCTCGATTTCGACCTTGCGGTCGGCGAGCTGAACTTCGAGTTCGATCACGAACTTGTCCACCACCCGCTGGACAATCTCCATGCTGAGGCCCGCAAAGTGAATCGTCGCGTCCAGCCGGTTGCGGAATTCGGGCGTGAACATCTTCTTGATCGCTTCGTCGTCCTCGTCTTCCTTGAGTCCGCGGCCGAATCCGATTGCCTGCTGGCTCATGGCCTGGGCTCCGGCATTGGTGGTCATGATCAGGACGACGTTGCGGAAGTCGATCTGCTTGCCGTTGTGATCGGTCAGCTTGCCGTAGTCCATGACCTGCAACAGCACGTTAAACAGGTCCGGGTGGGCCTTTTCGATTTCGTCCAACAGCAGCACCGCGTGCGGATGCTGGTCGATGGCGTCGGTCAAGAGCCCGCCCTGGTCGAACCCGACATAGCCCGGGGGCGCCCCAAGGAGGCGTGAAATGGTGTGGCGTTCCATGTACTCGGACATGTCGAACCGGATCAGTTCCACGCCCATGATAGACGCCAATTGCCGCGCGACCTCGGTCTTGCCGACGCCGGTGGGGCCCGAAAACAGATAGTTGCCAATCGGCTTTTCCGGTTCGCGCAAGCCCGCTCGGGCAAGCTTGATCGCGCTGGCCAGCGCCTCGATGGCCCTTTCCTGCCCGAACACGACGGCCATTAGGTCGGCTTCGAGGTTTCTGAGGTTGGCAAGGTCCGATTTCGATACCGACTTGGGCGGAATGCGGGCGATCTGGGCAACGACGACCTCGATGTCCTTGACACCGATGGTCTTGCGGCGGCGGTTTTCGGACACCAGCATCTGCGCCGCGCCGACCTCGTCGATCACGTCGATCGCCTTGTCGGGCAGCTTGCGGTCGTTGATGTAGCGCGCCGCCAGCTCGACCGCCATACGAATCGCTTCGCCCGTATAGCGGACCTTGTGGAATTCTTCGAAGTAGGGTTTGAGTCCCTTCAGGATCTTGACCGAGTCCTCGATCGTGGGCTCGTTGATGTCGATCTTCTGGAACCGCCGCAACAGGGCGCGGTCCTTTTCGAAGTAGTTGCGGAATTCCTTGTAGGTGGTCGAGCCCATGCAACGGATTGTGCCGCTGCCGAGTGCCGGTTTAAGCAGGTTCGAGGCGTCCATCGCACCGCCGCTGGTAGCGCCGGCGCCGATGACGGTGTGAATCTCGTCGATGAAAAGAATCGCGCCCGGATAGTTTTCAAGTTCGCCGATGACTGCCTTGACGCGTTCCTCGAAATCGCCGCGGTCACGGGTTCCCGCCAGGAGCGACCCCATGTCGAGCGCGAAGATCGTCGCCTTACGCAACACCTCAGGCACCTCGCCATTGATGATGCGCCGCGCCAGCCCTTCCGCGATCGCGGTCTTGCCGACGCCCGGTTCGCCCACGAAAAGCGGATTGTTCTTCGCGCGGCGGCACAAAATCTGGATTGTGCGTTCGATCTCGTGCTCGCGGCCGATCAGCGGGTCGATCTTGCCGGCATCGGCCTTTTCGTTGAGATTGACGCAGTATGCGTCGAGTGCCTCCGAGCCCTGACGAACCATCGATTCTTCGTCGGCGTCCTCGTCGGCACCTTCCACTGTGCGCTGTTCAGACTTGCCCGCTGCCTTGGCAATCCCGTGCGAAATGTAGCTGACCGCGTCGAGACGTGACATGTCCTGCTGTTGCAGAAAATATGCGGCGTGCGACTCGCGTTCCGAAAAAATCGCAACCAGCACATTGGCGCCGGTAACCTGTTCGCGCCCCGACGACTGGACGTGAATCAGCGCACGCTGAATGACGCGCTGAAACCCGGCGGTCGGTTTCGCGTCGTCCTGGGAATCGAAGGACAGATTCGACATTTCCTCATCGATGTACTCGACAAGGACTCGCCGCAACTCTTCGATGTCGACCGAGCAGGCGCGCAGGACCGACGCCGCATCCGAATCGTCGGCCAGCGCCAGCAGCAGATGTTCCAACGTCGCAAATTCGTGGCGACGGTCGTTGGCCAGCGCCAAAGCCCGGTGCAGCGATTTTTCAAGATCTGAGGAAAAGCCAGGCACTATTCTTTTTCCATCGTGCACTGAAGGGGATGCTGGTTCTGACGGGCGAAATCCACCACCTGATTTACCTTCGTTTCTGCAACCTCGTAAGTATAGACACCGCAAATTCCGACGCCGCGGCGGTGGACATGGAGCATGATGGTCGTGGCTTCCTGGCGGTTCTTATGGAAGAACTGCTCAACCACATGGACCACAAACTCCATCGGCGTAAAGTCATCGTTCAGAAGCAGCACCTTGTAAAGGGGCGGTTTCTTCGTTCTTGGGGTCGTCTTGGTGACAATGCCGGTCTGCGAGCCACCGTCAAAGCCGTTGTCTTGATCACCCATCGCTCGTAACGACGCTACACACGTTATCTTACCCCGCTATTAATACCGGATCAGGGCCTCACCTTGTAGTCCCGAACCCCAAACCCTCACGAGATCAAGGGCTGTAGCCAAGACATGGACCCTGCGGGGCGCGACTGCAATCACAATTCGGGGAGGGACGGTTGGATTATCGCGCTGCCGACCGCAGGCGCGCGGCCCAAACCAAATAAAAAGGGCCCAGCGTTGCCGCCAGGCCCTGAGAAACCGTCTGGGGGGGAGGAAGTGGACGGTTTCCTTTAGCGTGCCGCGCCCGTCGCCTGTTTGACCATTTGGGTAACACGGTCATTGAGCGGCGCCAGAGAGCGATTGGCCGCGGCCAGGGTAATCTCGCTCAGGCGGGTCGAGTCCTCGACCAATCCGGCGATTCCGGCCTGCCAGGTTTCGCGTTGAATCTTGGCAGCTTCCGCGGGATCCTTGGTGCCGAACGCGCCTTCAGTGGCCGCCATGCTGGCCACCACGGTCTTTTGGGTATAGTCGATAATGAAGCTGTTGATCTGCTCGACCGCCTCGACGAACGCCTCGGCGGAGACGGCAAAAGCATCGAGGTTGGCCCGGCCGGCGGCGACCGCATCGTCGTAGCGCTGGACCGAGGTCTCGATCCCTTCGCGGGACGAGGCAGTGAATTTCTCGAACCCTTTGGCGGCGGCATCTGCGCCCTCCTTGAGGGCGGAGTCGAAGGCCTTGACGTCGATTTGGAAGGCTGAACGAAGGCTGTCATTGACCCCTTCGGCCTCAACCTTGCCAGCAGCGCCGGTCTTGGTGGATTTAGTCATTGTTTGCGTTTCCTTCGGTGTGCGGCGGTCGCGAATATTGCATCGCGGGATTAATATATTGCAGTGCAGCATCCAATATATTGCCCGTCACGGCACGAAGTCAAGAGAAAATTGTGCACTGCACAATTTTTCTGCGACTGGCCACCGTGAACCGGCAACTATTCGATCCCGCCCGGTCCTGCGATCAACTGGAAGGTGACGAAAGTCTGCTGGACCGGCGATTCCGAGATTTGGCCGAATCGCGTCAACCGGTCGATTTCGGTCATCACGGCGGGGACGATGTCGGCTCCGGTGTTGTCGAGCCGAAACAGCACCCGCGCGAATTCGAGGCCATTGAGGGCCTCGGGCGGCGCCTTGAGGGCGGCGACGCTGAAGCGCCCGTTCTGGCAGGCGCTGACGACCCAGTAGTAGGTGTTCGAATGGAGAAACAGGCGCCGGTCCGGCCAGGCGAAGGCGCCCTCGCGCTGCAGGGCCGCGCCCACGGCCTCGAAATCCGCCGCATTCAGGAACTGCTGCCGGGTGACGCCGACAAAACTCCCCTCGGGCCGCTCGGCTTCGAGAAGTCTCACGGTGCCCTTGAAGGCTCGCACCGTCATGACGGCGGATTCGCCGGGCCGCGCCTGCGCCAGATCGTAGGTACGCACCTGTTTGGTGTAGCGCGCATTGTAGACCGCCCGGTACCGGACCGGCGTCCCCGGCCGGCAGGCGGCAGCAAGATCGTCGCCCGCGACATAGGCGAACCAACCGACCACCCGCGCCAAGGGGTCCGCGGTGGGCCCGGGCGAGGCACAAGCAGAAACCAATATCGCAATGAATATCAATATCTTAGGCATCATGCTGCCAAGATAGGGGTCGATGGCCGAAGTATAGCGGACTGCCGGTTCCGACGCAGACGACATATCGGCGCACCAACAACGGTGGTGCGGCTGATCGCAAAACTCGCCTTCCAAGCAAGAAATATCAATATATTTTGGCGAATTACTGTCGAATCCCGAGCTTTGGTTATAGCGGATAGACAGAAGGCGCGGTTTTTATTAAGATTCCAGCGGCATCACTTGCGAATTACGGTGGCTTTTTTGACGTCGGGACCGAATGGCACCGGATACAAACCTAGCTGACCGCCTCCGGGCGCAGCCTTGGCGCCAATTATGGGTCCACCGATTCCGGCCGCGACGGCTGGCGGCGGGCATTCGACCCGGCCTCTTGATCGTCGCCTTTGGCCTTCTTGTTCTACTTTCGCTGCCCGCGCCGGCCGCCGCCGCACGCTATTCAGCCATCGTCGTCGATGCCGGAACCGGTGAAGTTCTGTTCGCGCGCAGCGCCGACAGCCGCCGCTACCCGGCCTCGCTGACAAAGATGATGACGCTCTATCTCACCTTCGAGGCGCTGGAGGCGGGGACCCTCAAGATCGATCAGGCGCTGCCGGTGTCGCGTCGCGCCGCCGGTCAGACGCCGTCGAAACTGGGGCTGGCGGAGGGGACCCGGATCACGGTTCGCGACGCAATGCTCGCGGTCGTCACCAAATCCGCCAACGATGCCGCCACCGTCCTCGCCGAGGCGATTGCCGGCACCGAGGTCAAGTTTGCCCAATCGATGACGCAGCGGGCGACCGCACTCGGCATGATCCAGACCCGGTTCACCAACGCCAGCGGACTTCCCAACCGGCGCCAACGCACCACGGCGCGTGACATGGCAACATTGGCGCTGTCGCTGATGAGTGATTTTCCCGCTTATTATGGCCTCTTCTCGACCCGCGAGTTCACATTTGCGGGGCGCACATTCGAAAACCACAACAACCTGCTCGACACGTACGAAGGCGCTGACGGCCTCAAGACCGGCTATATCCGGGCCTCGGGATTCAATCTGGTTGCGTCGGCCGAGCGCGACGGCCGTCGCCTGGTGGGCGTGGTGTTCGGCGGGCGTTCGACAGCAACACGCGACCACCATCTCACGGATTTGTTTGACAAAGCCTTTGCCGCGCCGCCCTCGACGTTGGCGATCCTGATTCCGATACCCAAGCCGGGCCGGACGGCAGTGGCAGTAGCGGCCGTCGAGCCTGCGCCCACTCTCCGCCCCGCGCCCACGGTCGCCGAAGCCGTGCCTGAAATCCCCCCGGCGCCGCGGCGGCCCGCGACGGAAATCCCGGCACCAGTGGTGGCGGAAATCGTACCGGTTCCGACACCGCAGCGGCCGGTCACAGCAGTCCCGGCGGTGGCGAAGGTCGCTCCGGTTCCGGCGCCGCGCCCGGTGATTCCTACCCGCTTGGCGGGACTGGCGGGGGAAGAAACCCGCGATCGATTGGCGCTCGCGACTCTCGCCCGGCAGCAGGCCGAAGACACTTTCGAGCGCAACCTGTGGGCCGTTCAAGTCGGCGCTTTCGAACGCAAAGCGGCAGCGTGGCTCGAAATCGCCCGCGCCGGCCGCATCCAGCCGGCCCTGCTGTTCGGCACCGATAGCCTGATTTCGGAAATCGTTTCCGGTGGCCGCACGCTATACCGGGCCCGCTTGGTGGGCCTGACCGAGGACCGCGCCCGCGACGCCTGCCGGGTTCTTTCGCAAGAACGAATCGACTGCGTTGCGCTGCCTGTGTCGCAAGGCGACGCGCCGACCGACTGACTTTAGGGCCCGCGCTGCCGCTTCGGCCCGGGGCTTGTTGCCTGAGGCTTGGGGCCGGGGGCGCGGCCGCGCCACAAGGTTTGCTTTGACGGTGTTCAATTCTGACCCTCGGTCCCAATATCATCGCGACCAAATGCCGGGATTGAATCGTTAGATCGGTTTCGTTTCGACCGGAACCACTCTCGCCTTTTTTTCGCTCACGGCAGCGGACCGAAGGTCCGCGCCCGCGAGGGCACTGCACAAGCAGCGGGCCGCCTCGCGGCCCTGGGCGTCTGTACCAACTGGAATCGCTAGAAGCCCGGCGGCTCGATGCCACTGGCGCGTAACTGGCGCACCAATTCCGATTTCAATGCCTCGAGCGAGGCCTGGTCGCGCCCCTCGCAGCGCGCCACCAGCGCCGCCTGCGTGTTGGACGCGCGTAACAACCACCAGCCGCCCGGAGTCGAGACCCGCACGCCGTCGAGATCGAAGATGTCGGCGCCGTCGTCGCGAAGACGGGCGCGCACTTCGTCGATGACGGCGAACTTGCGCTCGTCGGCGCACTCGAACCGTAATTCCGGTGTGTTCACCATGACCGGCAGTTCATCGTAGAGCGCGTCAAGAGTTTTGCCGGTCCGGGCCAGAACGCGCAGCATCCGCACCGCAGCGTAGAGCGCATCGTCAAAGCCGTAGTATTCGTCGGCAATAAATATATGCCCGCTCATTTCGCCAGCGAGCGGCGACCCGGTCTCCGCCATCTTCGCCTTGATCAGCGAGTGCCCCACGTTCCAGATCAGCGGCCTGCCGCCAAGCCGCGCCACCTCGTCGAACAGCAGGTCGCTCGCCTTGACGTCGGCAATGACCGTCGCGCCGGGCCTGCCGGCCAGCACGTCGCGCGCAATCAAAGCGACGATCTGGTCGCCCCACAAGATTCGCCCCTTGCCGTCGATCATGCCGATGCGGTCGCCATCGCCGTCGAAGGCAAAGCCGACGCCGCACCCGTTTCCGGCGACGGCGCCACGCAGTTGATCGAGATTGGCTTCCACTGTCGGGTCCGGATGGTGGGCCGGAAACGTGCCGTCGATCCGTTCGTTCAGCAGCAAATGACGGCCCGCCAGGGCGTCGGTCATCGAGACCAGAACCTCGCCCGCCGACCCGTTGCCGGTATCCCATGCCGCCACCAGCCCGTCCGGGACTTCCGCATCCCGCACCAGCCGGGCGACGTAGGCGTCACTCACAGACTCCTCCCGCACGGTGCCGGAACCGGCGGCATAGTCCCCTGATTCGCAGATCCGCCCCAGCACCTGGATTTCGTTGCCGAACACCGGCTTGCCGCTCAGCGTCATCTTGAAGCCGTTATGGTCGGGTGGGTTGTGCGATCCTGTCACCATGACGCCGCCATCCGCCTCAAGATGGTGGATGGCGAAACTCAGCATCGGCGTCGGGCCCCGTCCGATGCGAATCACGTCGGCGCCGGACGCCTGCAACCCCTCGGTCAAGGCGATTTCGAGTTCCGGCGTACTGAGGCGGCCGTCGCAGCCGACGCACACGGTACGCGCCCCGTCCGCCGCCATGCGCGTGGCGAACGCCCGGCCGATGGCGCGCGCATCTTCGGTGAACAGCGTGTCGCCGAAAATGCCGCGAATGTCGTAGGCGCGAAGAATGCCGGAATGCACCGTGCGGGCTGTCATTGGGCCGGCTTGGGGTCCTGGTGCGGCCGGCCGATGCAATAGTAGTCGAAGCCGAGGTCCGCCATTTCCTGCGGCTCGTAGATGTTGCGAAGATCGATTACGATGGGTGCCGTCAAGGCCTGCGCCACGCGGCCGAGATCGAGCGACCGGAACTCGTTCCACTCGGTAAGGATCACCAGCGCGTCGGCCCCTTCGATGGCCTCGTAGACGCTGATGCACCAATCAACGTCCGGCAGTAATGGCTTCGCTTCCGTCATGCCCTGGGGGTCGTATGCCCGCACGCGCGCCCCGGCTTTCTGGAGTGCAGGCACGATGTCGAGGCTCGGGCTGTCGCGCATGTCGTCGGTATTCGGCTTGAACGTGACCCCCAGAACCGCCAGGGTTTTTCCTTCGACGCCGCCGCCGCACGCGGCGACGATGCGTTCGGCCATCTGTTTCTTGCGCGCGTCGTTGACGGCGGTGACCGATTCGACGATCTGCGACGGGGCGCCGGCTTCCTGGGCGAGGCGCACCAGCGCCAATGTATCCTTGGGAAAACAACTGCCACCGTAGCCGGGGCCGGCATGCAGGAACTTGGGTCCGATGCGGCCGTCGAGACCGATTCCGCGGGCGACATCGTGGACGTCCGCCCCCAGTTTCTCGCACAGGTCCGCCATCTCGTTGATGAAAGTGATCTTGGTGGCGAGGAAGGTGTTGGCCGCGTACTTGGTGAGTTCCGCGGTTTCAAGACTGGTAAACAGGAAGGGCGTTTCGATCAGGAACAGGGGCCGGTAGAGCGAGCGCATGATCTGCCGGGCACGGTCGGTGTCGGTGCCGACCACAACCCGATCCGGCCTCATGAAATCTACGATTGCCGAGCCCTCGCGCAGGAACTCAGGGTTTGAGGCGATGTCGAATTCAGCGTCGGGCCGCCGCGCGACGATCGTCTCGGCGACTTTGCGGCCGGTACCGACGGGCACCGTCGATTTGGTAACGACAACCGCGTACCCGGTCAGGGCGTCGGCAATTTCCTCTGCGGCCGCGAATACATACGAGAGGTCCGCATGGCCGTCGCCGCGCCGGCTGGGGGTACCGACGGCAATGAAGACGGCATCAGCGCCATCGACTGCCTGGCCGAGGTCGGTGGTGAACCGGACCCGGCCGGCAGCGACGTTGCTACGAAGCAGGTCGTCGAGACCGGGTTCATAGATCGGAACCTCGTCCCGTTGGAGGCGCGCAATCTTGTCGGCGTCCTTGTCGACGCAGAACACCTCGACCCCAAATTCCGAGAAACAGACCCCGGATACCAGCCCCACATACCCGGTTCCGATCATGGCTATACGCATGGAATTCCTTTCAGATCCCCGGAACCCGGCGCGCGCGGCTTCGACACGATTCTCACGACCCCAACTCGCGCAACGTCGCCTGTATCCTGTCGCGAAGGTCGTCTCGCGTCAGGGCGTAGGCAACATTGGCGGCAATAAATCCCGCCTTGTCGCCGCAATCGAACCGGCGGCCTTCGAACAGATAGGCGTGAAAGGGTGCTTTGCCGATCATCCAGGCAAGCGCATCGGTCAACTGAATTTCGCCTCCGGCGCCGCGCTCTTGCCGGTCAAGAAACTCAAAAACCTCGGGTACCAGTACATAACGACCGATTACCGCGATGTTGGACGGGGCGGCGTCGGGGTCGGGTTTCTCGACCAATCCCGTGACCGAGATCAGGGAGCGGGAACGGGTCCCGGGATCGACAACGCCATAGCGCGACACCGCCTCGAGAGGCACCTCCATCGCCGCCACCAGGTTGCCACCGGTTTCGGCGTAGGCGGTGATCATCTGCTTCAGGCACGGTGTCGCTGCCTGCACCAAATCGTCGGCGAGCAAGACGGCAAACGGCTCGTCGCCGATCAGGTGGCGCGCGCACCACACCGCGTGGCCCAGCCCCAGCGGCTCTTGTTGGCGGGTGTAGGCGACCTGACCGGGATCGGGAATCCATGACCGCATTTCGTCCGCTTCGCGATCGCGGCCGCGTTCCCGCAGCACCCGTTCCAACCCCTGCGAATGGTCGAAATGGTCTTCGATCGCGCTTTTGCCGTGCCCGGTCACGAAAATGAATTCTTCGATACCGGCGGCGCGCGCTTCCTCAAAGGCATACTGAATCAGCGGTTTGTCCACCACGGGCAGCATTTCCTTGGGCATCGCCTTGGTCGCGGGAAGAAACCGCGCGCCCAGACCGCCAACGGGAAAAACCGCTTTGCGTACCTTTGATGTCATGAAATCCGGATCGGCGAATCGGAATCGCCCGGCCCCAACGCGCCTGGCACGACCACCTTTTGCCACGCTGCCGAAAGCGTGGCAAGTCCGCCTCAGGCGTCGCGCAAAAGCAGATCCTTGGCTTGGTTGATCTTGGACGCAAGATAGGTGGAACCGCCCTGGTCCGGATGCAGCTTGAGCATCAGCCGGTGGTGCGCCTCGCGGATATCCTGGGGCGAGGCACCCGCTTTGAGATCGAGGATTTCATAGGCCTCATCCCGCGTCATCGGGGCGCCACCCGCCGCTGCCCCTGCCTCGGCGCCGCCATAGTTGTCCCGCCAGTCCTCGCCATGCATGCGGTCGAGATAGGATTCCAGCACCGACACCGATTGATCATCGTTCTGCGCACAATCGCGAAGCAGCGCGATCACCTGTTCAAGCGACAGGCTGTCGAGGGTCCGCCCGGCAAACGCGCCGCGCAATACGGTTCCCTTCATCTCTCCCGAATCGTGGTCGAGAACCATTCGCAAGGTAGTGGTTTCCACCTCCGAGGTCTGACCGGCCGAAGGCGCCGCAGCCCCGAATCCACCGCTGCGAAATATTCCGCCGAGCATTCGGCGACGGCGGCGAAGCAGCATCGGTGCCAGAAACAAAAGCGGCAGCGCCCAGGCGAGCCGGCCGCTTATGATCAGGAATACCAGAATCAAACCGCCGACAAGGCCCGCGGTCCATCGCACCACCGTTGCCAGGGTTTTGGGATCGGCGTTGAGAAACCAGCGCCCCACGAGCAACACCGCCGCCAGAATGCATATCCCGAGGATCAGCCACGCCATGGAGGGTTACTTGATTTGGCTCGCCAGTTGCCGGACTTCGCTGCCGGCCCGGCGGCCATAGTTCTCGAGTGCCTTGCGTCCGCCCGCGGCATAGACCGCAACCGCACTCAGAAGATCACGCAGTTGCTTCGCGCTCGACAGGTCGAAGCGGCAGTGGGCGCCGTGGGTCAGCCGGACGATCTGCTTGAACGCCTGGGTCGCAGTCGGTTCGTCGCCCTCCTGAAAAATGAACGCTGGCACCCCCCGCAGGCCAAGTTCGCCCGCCATGGCGCACAGATCGTCCACGTCCTCCTCGACACAATCGCCGACAAAGACCAAGGCGTTGACCTTTTTTCGCTTGTTCTCGCGGGTGGCGTGGGCCAGGACTTTGCCGATCTGGGTGTGGCCGCCGAGGCAATAGACTCCGGTCATGCGGCGCACCAGGTCCTCCGCACTGGTAGCCCACGGGGCGGCCTCAAATTCGCCGAATCCGCGGTAATAAACCATCTGAACCTCGAGGCCGCCGAGGGCCCCGGTTTCGATGAACATCTGGCCCTGAATCTCGCAGGCCCGGTCCCAGGTCGGCCCACGGCTTGCCGTCGCGTCGAGGGCAAAAATCAACCGGCCGCGGCCCTCCGGTTGCGGCGGCGGCGTTTGCGCGACCGTGCGCAGAAACCGGTCCACATCGGCAGATCCGGACTTGTCTGGCAGATTCGGTCTTTTTTGCGCCATGATTAGAAATATCCCGCTAGTTTCTAATATAGACGACCGGACCGCTGCCGGTAGGCCGCCGACGAATGTAAATCTAAGTTACCCTGCCTTGTCAGGCTTTGCGTTCACAATCCGTTTGGAGTAACAAACTGTTAGCCGCCTCGTTTGAGAATTGAGTTGGGGCAAATTCACGGAATATTCGGGCGCCAGACTAGTTGGGCAAGAGGGTCTGGAGTGCTTGCCTGGCGCTCCGATGCCGAAAATGGGACGAGGCAGACCAGCGAATGGCAGACGAACTCAAACGACTATCGCAAAACGATGCCGACAGGATCATCGACGCCAATCTCAGCGGCGCCGATCTTCGTAATGCCATTCTCAAGAAGGCCAAACTCGCCGGCGCCAATTTTGAGGGCGCCGACCTTGCGGGTGCGGACGGGGACCCACGGGTCGCGAAGCCCCCCGTTCGTGAAGACCTCGGGCGGTCCGCGCCGCGCTGCCTGTTGGTGCGAACGCGCGAGTTTCCTATTGGTGGATCGGAGAGTCCGGGAAAAAAGCGTTGAACGCGAAGGCAAAATCGACGCCGTAGACCACGTCTTCACCACCGTCTTCGGTTTGGCGCCGGACCACGACATTGCCGATATCGATACCGCGCGAAATTGTTCCCGTATCGAGAGCCGAGTTCTGGCCCGGTTCCCAGGTAATAACGAGACCGCCTTCGACTTCGATGCGGCGCTGCGAACGCAAAAGATCGAGCGCCCACGCCTCTTTGCGGCCGTCGACGTCAAGTGTGACGACGCGTGCAAGCGGCGCAATCGAATCCGGCAGCGCCCCGCGGAACAAGAATGGCGAGGGCGAAGAATCATAACCGACATAGGGGTTTCGCCCATACGATCCGCGCGCAAACCGGGACGGAACCAGTACTTCACCCTCAGGCGCGCGTTCCTTGAAGTTCGCAAACGACTCGACCCGCGCCGGTATCATTTTCAGGCGTTCGCCCATGAGTTCGCCGACGATGGCCTCGCCCAGAAACTGCTGCCACCAGGTCTCGGTCTGACGGTCGTACATGACGAGATCGGAAAACCGCAATTTGCCGGTGGTGCCGAAATCGAGCACCCGGTCGCCGACGCGCCGGTCGAAAACGATCGTCGAGTTGCAAAGCGGACAAAAAGTAACGGTAATGGGTACGCCGCCAAGCGTATCGTTGACGATCTCGTGGAACATGAGGATCTGAAGCGGATAGGCTTTTGTTTCACCGTTGATGGAGATACCGATCACCGGTTCGGTGTCGGCGAGATCCTCAATTTCACTTACGGGCCGGAATTGGGGGTTGTCGATTGCCGGAATACCGTCCTTGGGCGGCCCGCCTGACATGATTTCCGAAAATTCAACAGCCGTCTTTTCGAAGTCCGTTTTCGGCCATTCATAGCGCCAGACTGAGGGATTGGCGGATGCGGACAGTGAGAAGAGAACCAATCCGATACCGGCGAGCGCGACCCGCCATGGGAGCTGAATCATTTCAGACCTCGATGGAATTGTGCCGTTCGCTCTACATCTGTCGTCCGGAAGGGGCGAGCAATTCAAAGGGAATCAAGGTTTCGTGATGCCGGCCGCTGCCCCGAGAGGCAATGAATCCGCACGCGATCGAACCCGCGGCGGCTGGACCGTGGGCCCATGACCGACCGCGTCGATGCCATCGTCGTCGGCGCCGGTGCCATCGGTCTTGGCGTCGCGCGCGCCCTCGCCCAAGCCGGGCACGAGGTCATCGTTCTCGAATCCGAAGCCGCAATCGGAACCGGCATCACCGCGCGCAGCAGCGAGGTCATTCATGCCGGACTGTACTATCCGGCCGGCTCCACAAAGGCCGAAATGTGCGTGGCGGGGCGGATCGCCCTTTACGAATACGCAGAGCGGCACGGCATTCCCCACCGGCGCACCGGCAAACTGATCGTGGCGGCAAACGATACCGAGGCCAACCGCCTGGCGGAGCTGGAGCAGCAGGGACGGATCAACGGCGTCGGCGATCTTGAACTGGTGGACAACAAGGGCGCCGCGGCACTCGAATCGGAGCTGCACGCCGTCGCCGCGCTATCGTCGCCGTCGACAGGCATCGTCGATTCGCACGCCCTGATGCTGGCTTTTCGCGGCGAGATCGAGGACCACGGCGGCCGGATTGCGTTGCGGGCGCGGTTCCTTCATGCCGAACCGACGGACGCGGGGTATCGCGTCCACATCGGCTTGCCGGGCAACGCCGACATGGCACTCGATTGCCGGATGCTGGTGAACGCCGGCGGGCTCGGCGCCCAGGCCATTGCGCGCGCCATCGCCGGCCTCGATCACGCTTACGTTCCCGCGCAATTCCTTGCCAAGGGAAGTTATTTCACCTGCGCGGCCTCGGCCCCGTTCCGGCACCTGATTTACCCGCTGCCGGATTCGGGCGGGCTCGGCATTCATCTGACGTTCGACCTCGGCGGGCAGGCCCGGTTCGGGCCCGACGTCGAGTGGGTGGAGCACGAAGACTATGCCGTGGATGCCGCCCGGGCAGACGATTTCGCCGCCGATGTCCGCCGGTATTTTCCCGCACTGGACCCCGGATCGCTCCAACCCGGTTATTCCGGGATCAGACCCAAGATTGTCGCCGAGGGCGATCCGCCGGGGGATTTCGTCATTCAGGGTCCGGCGTACCACGGCCTGCCCGGCCTGGTGAATCTTTTCGGTATCGAATCACCCGGCCTCACCGCCGCGCTCGCGATTGCGGACCGAGTGCTGACACTGCTGGTGAAGGGTATCTGAACCGCCGCGGATCCCGCGCAAACGAGTCGTCCGATCGCTTGGCGTGCGCCGGGCGACCGGCTAGTGTACCCACCTGCCGAAGACAGGGACCGCCATGAAATACCCGGGATTGATTGCCGTTTTTTCGATGCTGCTGGCGCCGGCCGCGATTGCCGCGGAGGTGGGCGGCGCGGGTTTGGAGTCGCAACTGAGCGGCGCGACGGATATGACGGTCGACATCGGCGACCAGGGCGAATGGCGCGTGATTGCGGGCGGCGGTATCGGTTTTGTCC
>PVBE010250154.1_pt1 | contig 42160 bp, 34 predicted proteins | sample 1631181 | NCBI WGS metagenome assembly PVBE01 (sample SAMN08397723, study PRJNA350692) | Marine metagenome, whole genome shotgun sequencing project. | isolation source: water | place: Pacific Ocean | collected 2012-04 | reverse complement strand
CATCCAGCTCGCGGTGGGCCAGCAATCCAGCGTCGGAGGTGATCTTGCTGCCCACAAACTCCAGCCGCACTCGAGCGTCGAACTCCAGGCTCAACGGCTCCTGTTGGCTTTCACCCATCGGGTGCCTCCGGCGATCATTGCCGCAATGCCCGCTACGGCCCGTCTGCAGTCAGTTTCTTGGCACCTCTACCGAAAACCTCCCTGCTCATATGGGCAATGCGGGTAGAACCTGCATGGCGTGAGGGGCTAAATCAATGCGTCGTCCATCGGACCGATGCGGAGGATCTCGATCTGGTTGAGGTCAGAGGTGCCGAGGTCAAATCTCGTGGCGGCGGCCTCGACGTGGATGGGCGAAGGGTCAAGCGGCCAATCCGCCCCGGCAATCTCGCGACGCTTGGCCTCGAGGATCGCCGTGCCCACGGCGTCGATCGCGACGGGATCGGTGGACACGATGAGCCCATCGTAGGCCCAGCGTTTCGGCTTGCCGGTCTCGGGGATGTCGTATGCCGGTCGGACGCAGTCCATTACGTGGAGCCTGATCCGCGTCTGCAGCGCGTTCTTGCTGAGCACTGCCGGCAGACGCTCGCCGCCACTGATGTAGGCCTCATGCTGGCGTTCGAGGGTTACCGAGTTGACGAAGTTGTGCAGCGCTCCCGACAGACCTACCACGGGGTGAGGCGAGAGGCACGGGACGTTGGCGATGGCGGTGACGTGGGGTAGGACCAGCTTTGATACGGAGTCGCGGTAGCCCTCGGACCGGGCGCCGTAGCACCTCACGCCCGGGCCCTCACGTTTGATCCCAAAGCCGGCCTTGAACAACTCCCGCTCGTCGGCCGAATAGATGAACATCCGGTCCGGCGACACGCCCGCGCGAGCAGCGGTGGTGCAGACGGCGTCGACCACCTCCGGGACAACACCGACGGGGTGAGCGGCGATTTGGACGCCGAGATTGTCGTTGATGCCGAAGAACTTGCGCCGCGCCGTACCCGGCGAAGTCTCTCCGGTCAGCAACTCGATGGCCTCGGTGAGCATGTCGAGGATCTTTTGGTAGTGGAAGGTATTGAGGATCGAGTCGAGCCCGTGGTGTCGAACGAGAACGACTCGGCTGCGGTCTTGCCCCCACGCGACGCCGGATGTGACCAGCGATCCGGCAGCAGCGGCCAATGCCCCAAGAAATGCCCGCCGCGATTGCGCGCGGCGCGCGTCAGTATCGATGAGTGCCACGATGGTATCTCCGTGTTGTCGGCGAGCCCCGTCTTTATTGAGCGCCATTCTGTTCTGACATTCTCGACCGCGTGTGGTTGCGCGTCTCGTGCATTCCGGGTCGCAACAACAGGGTTGACAAATCGCACTCATGGGTATTGACAGTAATAGACTCATGTAGTATATTGCCGCTGCGCACATAGTTATGCTGACAGACATAGCTCGTCAAGCGGGGATACCGCTACGGGCCATTGGAATGCGAGAAAAGGCGGTGAGTTACTGTGGGTAACGTAGTAGGCATCGACTTAGGTACGACAAACTCAGCCGTAGCGGTGGTTCAGGCGGGCGATCCCGTAGTCATCACGAATCCTGAGGGGGGCCGTCTGACGCCCTCTGTCGTCGGGTTCAGCAAGAGTGGGGAGCGTCTCGTCGGCCAACCCGCGAAGCGGCAAGCAGTCTTGAATCCAGAGCGCACGGTGGCGAGCATCAAGCGTAAGATCGGCTCGCGTGACGCGACGACGATTGACGGCAAAGACTACACGCCTGAGCAGATCTCCGCGATGGTCCTGGAGAAGCTCAAGCGCGACGCCGAGGCATTTCTGGGCGAGCCGGTGACTCAGGCTGTCATCACCGTGCCGGCGTACTTCAACGACACCCAACGCACGGCCACAAAGCAGGCCGGCGAGATCGCTGGGCTTGAGGTCCTGCGCATCATCAACGAGCCGACGGCGGCCGCCCTGGCATATGGCCATCAGGAACAGCAGAAGGAAGCCACCGTTCTCGTTTACGACTTGGGTGGCGGGACTTTCGACGTGTCGATCCTCGACGTCGAGGTCGACAAGTCGAGTGAGGACCGCGACTTCTATGAGGTCAAAGCGACGACCGGTGACACGAAACTTGGTGGTGACGACTTCGACGAGCGGCTGGTCGATCACATCGCGGATGAGTTTCAGAAAGAGCAAGGGATTGATCTCCGCAAGGATCGCCAGGCCCTGCAGCGCCTGAAAGAGGCCGCTGAGAAGGCCAAGTGCGAGCTGTCGACGACGGTTCAGACGCAAGTCAGCCTGCCCTTCATCACCTCCGTCGAGGGTGAGGGGCCGAAGCACCTTGAGATGGCGATCACGCGGGCCAAGTTCGAGGAACTGGTGAAGGACCTGGTCGACAAGACCACGGTCGCGATCGAGCAGGCGTTGAAAGACGCCAGCATGACGAAGGACGACATAGACGAGGTGCTTCTCGTCGGTGGTTCCACGCGCATGCCAGCGGTCCAGGAACTGGTCCAGAATCTCCTGGGCAAGGAGCCGGCGGGCGGCATCAACCCCGACGAGGTTGTGGCTGTTGGCGCGGCGATCCAGGCGGACGTTCTGGGTGGCGGCTCGACGGACATGGTTCTCGTAGACGTGACGCCGCTGACCCTGGGCGTGGAGACTCGTGGCGATATGTTCGATCCGCTGATCGAGCGCAACACGGCGATCCCGACCAAGGTCTCGCGGGTCTACACGACCGCATCGAACTTCCAGCCGACGGTTGAAGTGCATGTCCTGCAGGGCGAGCGCGCCCAGGCGAGCCAGAACAAGTCGCTCGGACGCTTCCACCTTGACGGGCTGCCGCCGGCGCCCGCTGGGATCCCTCAGATCGAGGTTACGTTCGATATCGATGCCAACGGCATCCTGAACGTGGCCGCCAAGGACCAGGGCACGGGCAAGGAACAGAACATCACGATCACGGGCTCCGGGCATCTTGACGACGATGATGTGAGCCGGATGGTCGACGAGGCCGAGTCGCACCGCGATGACGACGAGACGTTCCGCGAGCTTGCCAACGCGCGCAACGACGCCGACCGGATGGCGACCCAGCTCGAGACGGCGCTGAAGGATCTGGCCGACAAGGTCGAGGAGTCCGACAAGACCACGATCGAGTCGAAGGTCGAGGCGCTGCGCGAGGCGGCTAAGGGCGACGATGCCGAGGCGATGAAGGCCGCGATTGAGGATGCTCAGACCGCGATGGGCGAGCTGTCGACGCGGGTTTACCAGGCGGCGCAGCAGGCGACAGACGCCGAGGGGCCGCAAGCTGAAGCCGCGGGCGCCGACGCGGACGCGCCGGCAGAAGAGGGCGGCGGCGACGATGACGACGTGATCGATGCTGAGTTCACGGCGGATGATGAGTAGTCGTCGTCGCGAGATGGAGTGGTGAGGCCATGGACCGCATGGCGACGATCGGACATCAACCGACAAGTGTCGTCGGCGGGAGCCGGATCGATTGGCTCCCGCCGACCGACATCGTCGAAACCGACGAGACGTTTGAGATCTCGCTCGAGATCTGCGGCGTGCCTCGGGATGACATCGTCGTTGACCTCGAGGGGAATCGCCTGACGGTTTCGGGCGGGCGGGTGACGGATTCGAACGACCAGACGTGCCACTATCGCGAGCGACCTCGCGGGCAGTTTCTCCGGTCGTTCAGCTTCCGGACGCCCGTGGACGATGCCGGAATCGAGGCTCGGCTCGCGGATGGCGTGCTGGCGCTGACGATCCCCAAGAAGCGGCCAACGAGGGTTGAGCTGACGTAGATGGGCCCCCGGACGGCAGGGAATGGAGGGGCGTCATGAGCAGGATTTGGAGTCCGATGCGAGAGATGATGCAGCTCCATGCTCGGCTTGGCCGAGCGCTAGGCGATCCGCTGGTGCGCAACTGGGGCGCGCGGCGCGGTCGACGCGAACGCGTGATGCCCGCCCTGGATGTCAGCGAGACGGCGGACGCGTTCGTGGTCCGAGTTGACGCGCCGGGGTTGCAGAAGGATCAGATCGCGGTGACCGTCAACGAGACGACGCTCGAGATATCCGGAGAGATGACGCCGCAGGCGAATGGCGGCGATCGAACCGTCCTTCGCGCGGAGCGATTTCGGGGACCGTTCAAACGCCTCGTTCCGCTGCCGCGACAGGCGGACTTCGGGTCGGTGGCGGCGTCGCTGGCGGACGGCGTGTTGACGGTGACGGTTCGCAAGCGAGCTAGCAGCTGAGTCGATGTATTGCAGCTTGACGACACACGCACGGGCCGGTGGTTAAGATGGCAGAAAAACAAGACTTCTACCAGGTCCTGGGCGTCCCGCGCGGCGCGTCGGCGAAGGACATCAGCAAGGCATACAAACGCCTTGCTCGCAAGCACCATCCCGACGTGAATCCGGGCGACGCCGAGGCTGAGAAGACATTCAAGGAGATCACCGAGGCCCACAACGTTCTCGGCGATGCGGAGAAGCGCCAGAAGTACGATCAGTTTGGCCAGGCGTACCAGCACGCCCAGCAGTCCGGCCAGTACCAGAATGTCCCGTTCGACGAGTTTGTCCACCTCTTCACCGGCCAAGGAGGCGGCGCGGGCGGCGGGTTCGGTGGCTTCGGCGATATCTTCGGCGATGTGTTCGGCCGCGGCGGACAGCAGCGCGGGGGAGGCGCCGGTCGGGCCACGGCGACGAACGCGCCCCAGCGTGGGGAGACGATCGAGTATCAGCTCGACATTCCCTTCGAAGAAGCGGTCCACGGCGCCGAGAAGTCGATTAGCCTCACGATCACTGACCGCTGCCAGGCATGCGGGGGACTCGGCGGACCGACGGAGACATGCAGCGGATGCCAAGGCTCGGGCTTCATGCAGCAGGGCGGCGGGGTCTTCAACATGGCCGCCGGCTGCCCCAGGTGTCAGGGAACGGGCCAGCAGGTCACCGGTCGCTGCAATGACTGCAGCGGCTCGGGCGAGACGAAGCGCAGTCGCAAGATCAACGTGAAGATACCGGCTGGCGTCAGTTCGGGGCGCAAGATCATGCTTCGCGGCGAGGGGCCGGTCGGGCTGCATGGCGGACCGCGCGGTGACCTGGCGCTGCGGGCAAACGTGCAGACCCACCCGCTGTTTGAGCGCGTGGGCGATGACATCCGCATCGAGATCCCGGTGAAGTTCACCGAGGCCGCGCTCGGCGGAGAGATATCGGTCCCCACCGTGCATGGGAAACACAAGCTCAAGATCCCATCCGGCACGAAGACGGGGCAGGTGTTCCGGATGCGTGGGGTGGGCGTTCCGAAGCAGGGCGGATCGCGCGGGGACCAGTTTGTGAAGACGCTCGTCATCACGCCCAGCAAGCTATCGAAAGACCAGCGCGCGTTGCTTGAACAGTTCGCAGAGAGTTGGGATGAAGACCCGCGCGAGGATCTCGAGTAGCCATCCATCCGACCGGGAGGCCGACCATGAGACGAGACTCGGATGAACCCGTCTACATGATCAGCGTCGCTGCCCGGATGCTCTCCTGTCATCCGCAGACCCTCCGCATGTACGAACGCGAGGGACTGGTGTTGCCTCAGCGGACGGAGCGGAATCTGCGGCTCTACTCGGACGCCGACATCGAGCGGCTTCGGCGCATCCAGCGTCTGACGCAGGAGCTAGGCGTAAACCTGGCCGGGGTCGAGGTCATTCTGGATTTGCTCGAACGCGTGGAACGGCAGCAGCAGGAGATCGATGGTCTCAGACGAGAGTTGAAGGGGGAGCGCAAGGCGCTCAATCCGGCCCCACCGACGTCGCGAAGCTACATCGTCGAGATCGAGTATGCGCCTGGGGAGGACGAAGTCGAGTAGTGCTTGAGGTCTGGAAGGTGGATTGACAATGGACTTTGCGAAATTCACGGCTAAGGCGAAAGAGGCGGTTGGCGGCGCGCAGCAGGTGCTGCAGCGCTACCACCACAACCAGCTCGACACCGAGCACATCCTGCTGGCCGTTCTCGAGCAGGAGGGGGGCATGGTGGGGCGCGTCCTCGAATCGACCGGCACCGACGTCGCGGGCTTGATCGGCGACGTCGAGCGCAGTCTCGGGCAGCGGCCGCAAGTAGGCGGCCCGGGCGCGGACACGCAGCAGATCTACATCACGCCCCAGGCCAACCAGGCCCTCACGCTCGCGCTTGAGGAAGCCCAGCGATTCGGCGACACCTTCGCCGGTTGCGAGCACATGCTGCTTGGCATCCTGAAGGATGGCAAGAGCGCCGCGGCGGGGATGCTGAAAGCGCGCGGGGTTGACGAAGAGCAGGTGTTGGTGGCGTTGAAGGACGTTCGCGGTTCTCACGCCGTGACGGACGAGCACGCCGACGAGAAGTTCGAAGCGCTGAAGCGATTCAGCCGCGACCTCACCGAACTTGCTCGCGATGGCAAGCTCGACCCGGTTATCGGGCGCGAGAAAGAACTCCGCCGCGTCGTTCAGATTCTCAGCCGCCGCACAAAGAACAACCCAGCCCTAATCGGCGAGCCGGGCGTCGGGAAGACGGCCATCATCGACGGCCTCGCCCAGGCCATCGTCGCGGGCAACGTGCCTGAGATCCTCGCCGGTAAGACCGTTGTCGCGCTCGATCTGGCGGGAATGGTCGCGGGGTCGAAGTATCGCGGGGAATTCGAGGAGCGCCTCAAGGGCGTGATGGACGAATTGCGCGCCTCCGAGGGCCAGGTCATCGCGTTCATCGATGAGATGCACACCGTCGTCGGCGCCGGAGCGGCCGAGGGCGCGATGGATGCGGGCAACATGCTGAAGCCGGCGCTCGCGCGTGGTGAGTGGCAGGCCATCGGCGCGACCACGCTTGACGAGTATCGCAAACACATCGAGAAGGACCCCGCGCTCGAGCGTCGGTTCCAGCCGGTGCTAGTCGAGGAGCCCACGATCGAGGAGACGGTTGAGATTCTCAAGGGGCTGCGGGCGCGGTACGAGGAGCACCACGGCGTCACGATTACCGACGAGGCGGTGGAGGCCGCGGCGGAACTCGCGGGTCGGTATATCACCGAGCGCCACCTGCCGGACAAGGCGATCGACCTCATCGACGAGGCCGGGAGCATGCTGCGCATCGACGCGTATGAGTTGCCGCCCCCTCCGAGCGCTCTCCGCGAGGAGATCGAGAAGCTCAACGATGAGGGCATGCAGGCGGCCTCGGCGGGCAATTACCAGCGCGCCGAGGAGATCCGGCACAAGACGGAGGAGCTGGCGACGAAGCTCGCGCTCTCGGAGCAGAAGTGGGCGGAGCAACCGGAGCCGGCGGGCGACGAGGTGACGGCTGAACACGTCGCGCAGATCGTCAGCGAGTGGACCGGCATTCCCGTCACGAAGATGTTCGAGGAGGAAGCCGACAGGCTCCTGCACATGGAAGACCGGCTGCACGGCCGGGTCAAAGGACAGGACGAGGCGGTCGTGGCGGTGAGCGAGTGCATCCGCCGGGCGCGGGCTGGACTGAGCGACCCGCGCCGCCCCGAGGGGAGCTTCATCTTCCTCGGTCCGACGGGAGTAGGGAAGACGGAGCTGGCCAAGACGCTGGCCGAATTCCTCTTCGACGACGAGGACGCCCTCGTGCGCATCGACATGAGCGAGTATATGGAGAAGCACTCCGTGTCTCGCCTCATTGGCGCGCCGCCGGGGTACGTCGGCTACGAGGAGGGGGGCCAGCTCACCGAGGCCGTTCGTCGCCGGCCGTATCGAGTCATACTGCTCGACGAGATCGAGAAGGCGCACCCGGACGTCTTCAACATCCTCCTGCAGGTGCTGGAGGATGGCCGCCTGACCGACAACACGGGGCGCGTGGTGGACTTCCGCAACACCGTGCTGATCATGACGAGCAACATCGGCAGCCACCTCATCACGCCGCCGCCGGACGGGGCGGGTGAGGACGCGCGCGCCGATCACTACGAGACGATGCGCGAGGGCGTGTTCGACGAGCTGCAGGCGGCCTTCAGGCCGGAGCTGCTGAACCGGATCGACGAGGTCATCGTCTTCCACTCGCTCACGGCCGAGGAGATCACGCTGATCGTGGACCTCATGCTCGACCGCGTCCGGGAGGCGCTCGCGGCGCGGAGGATTTCGCTCTCGTGGACCGACGACGCGAAGACGCTCCTGGCGGAGAAGGGCTACGACCCGCGGTTTGGCGCCCGCCCGCTGCGGCGCACGATCCAGAAACTGGTTGAAAACCCCGCTTCCAGCGCCATTCTGCGTGGGGAATTCTCCGAGGGCGACACTATCCAACTGGACGCGGAGGACGGCGAACTGAAGCTCAGCCTCCTCGTCGGAGAAGCCGTTGCGTAATGGGTTTCAGAGCGCGAGACAGGCCTTAAGGCCGGGTCGCGCTATTTCCGGTTGACTTTCGCGGCCAATCCTGGCAAACTCATCACTCGCGAATGTCAACCCCGCTGGGCGAGTGGCCGTATTGGGGGATCAATACCCCCGTTCGGATCGGCTGCGGGGCGGCCCAGCGAAGACTTCCAACGCAACCTGAAGGGGGGTACACGAGATGGCATTGAAGGTTCTAGGTGACCGCGTGATGATCAAGCAGGACGCAGAAGAAGAGACGAAGGGCGGAATTATCCTACCGGATTCGGCCAAGGAGAAGCCGCAGGCCGGCACCGTTATCGCAGTCGGTGAGGGCCGCGTTCTCGACAATGGCGAGTATGCGCCGCCGCCAGTAGAGGCCGGCGATCGCATCATATTCGGCAAGTACGGCGGGACGCCGATAACCGATGGTGACGAGGAGCTTATCATTCTGAACTCCTCGGACATCTTCGCCAAGGAAGCCTAAGCGGCATCCATGAGTAAGGGCCAGCGGGCCAAACTTGGGGACGTGATCCCCAGGCCTGCCGAGCCCGGCCGTGTGGACGGGAGGAGACGAATCTAGCCATGGCAGTCAAGAAGATCAAGTTTCATGAGGATGCGCGCGCGGCCCTCATGGCAGGCGCCGACACAGTTGCCAACGCCGTAAAGGTGACACTCGGCCCGGCCGGTCGCAACGTGCTGCTTGAGAAGAAGTTCGGCGCACCGACCATCACCAAAGACGGCGTGACGGTCGCGAAAGAGATCGAGCTGGAGGGCCACTTCGAGAATATGGGCGCCCAGCTCCTGAAGGAAGTTGCATCCAAGACAAACGATGTCGCGGGTGACGGGACGACCACCGCCACGGTGCTCGCCCAGGCCATCCTGCTCTCGGGCCTCCGCTCGGTCGCTGCCGGCGCGAACCCAATGTTCGTCAAGGCAGGGATCGACAAGGCCGTCAAGGCGGTTGTCGAGTACCTTCGTGGGATCGCCGTTGAGGTCCGCACGGAGGAGGAGATGGAGGCGGTTGCCTCCATCGCCGGCAACAGCGCGACAGTTGGTAAGGTCGTCGCCGACGCAATGAGTGAGGTCGGCAAAGATGGCGTCATCACGGTTGAGGAGTCGAAGGGCACTGCCACCGAGTTGAAGCTCGTCGAGGGCATGCAGTTCGACAAGGGCTATCTCTCACCGTACTTCGTGACCAACGCGGAGACGATGGAGTGCGTCCTCGAGGACCCGCTGATCCTTCTTTTCGAGAAAAAGATCAGCAGCGTTCCCGACCTCGTGCCGATCCTCGAACTCTCGATTCAGGCCGCCAGGCCGTTGGTCATCGTCGCCGAGGACATCGAGGGCGAGGCGCTCGCGACCCTGGTTCTGAACAGACTGCGCGGCTCGCTGCAGGCCGTGGCCGTGAAGGCTCCCGGCTTTGGCGATCGGCGCAAGTCGATGCTCGAGGACATGGCCGTCCTCACCGCCGGCACGTTCATTAGCGAGGAGCTTGGCATCAGCCTCGACAGCCTCTCCTTGGATCAGTTGGGCAGCGCCAAGCGCGTGGCCGTCACGAAGGACAACACGACGATCATCGAGGGTGCGGGCTCAGCGGACGCGATCCGCGGTCGGATCGGTCAGCTTCGTCGCCAGATCGAAGACACCGATTCGAGCTACGATCGCGAGAAGCTCGAAGAGCGCCTCGCGAAGCTCGCTGGCGGCGTGGCCGTCGTCGAGGTTGGCGCCCCGACCGAGGTCGAGCTGAAAGAGCGCAAGCACCGTTACGAGGACGCTCTCTCGGCGACCCGCGCGGCCGTCGAAGAGGGCATTGTTCCTGGTGGTGGCGCGGCGCTTCTCGGAGCGATCGACGCCGTTGCGACGATCGAGGCCGAAGGCGATGTCCTGATTGGCGTCAACATCGTCAAGGACACGCTTGCCACGCCCATGATCCAGATCTGCGATAACGCAGGTCTGAAGGGCGAGGTCATCGTCGGGCAGCTCGCGGATGAGGAACCGAACAAGGCCCTCAACGCGCTCTCCGGCGAGATCGTTGACATGGTCGACGCAGGAATCATCGACCCCGTCAAAGTCACCCGTTCGGCGCTGGAGAACGCAGCCAGCATCGCCGGGATGATCCTGACCACCGAGTCCGCGGTGGCCGAGATCCCCGAACCCGCTCCGCCGATGCCTCCGGGCGGCCCTGGTGGCCCTCCTGGCGGCGGCATGGGTGGGATGGGCGGCATGGGTGGAATGGGCGGCGGCATGCCCGGCATGATGTAAGTCCACCGAACCTGAAATGGCCGCCCCGCGATACGTGGGGCGGCCATTTTGTTGTACAGCCCCGCCCGAGGGCCGGCCAACCATGATCCCAATCCGCGACAGCATCCCATCACGCACGACGCCCTACGTCTCGTATTCGATCATCGCCATCTGCGTGGTGGTGCATATTGCGCAGTACTTCAGCTCGAATCACCTGCTTGAGTGGTCGCTCGTTCCGCGTTACCTCATCAACCCGGTCGAGTGGGTGAAGACCGGGCCGATCCACGTCTTTGGCGGGCTGATCACGAGCCAATTCCTCCACGGCGACATCATCCATCTCGGTTCGAACATGATCTTCCTCTGGGTCTTCGGCGACAACGTGGAGGACCGCCTCGGGCACTTCAAGTTCGTCGTGTTCTACCTCGCCTGCGGCATCATCGCCGGGCTGGCGCAGAGCCTGCTCTCGTGGTTTCCCAACATCCCCATGATCGGCGCGAGCGGCGCGATCGCGGGCGTCCTTGGGGCGTACTTCGTGCTCTTCCGCACGGCGTGGGTCAAGTCACTCGTGATCATCGTGATCATCCCGATCGTCATGGAGATCCCGGCGCTCGTATTCATCGGGATCTGGTTTATCCTCCAGGCGATCAACACGCTCTACACCGTCGGCCCGGTCGATGCGAGCGGCGGCGCGGGCGTGGCCTTCGCCGCGCACGTGGCGGGCTTCATTGCGGGGATCGCCCTGCTCCGCACCTTCAACCCCAAGCGCGCTAACCCCAACGTCCGCGTTGTCCGGTTTGAGGTCGACTAGCCGACACGGCCAGTCAGCCGCGTTGCGCCTCGCACAAGGCGTCCGCCCCCCTCTTGGCGAAAGCACCACCACGCATTACCCAACTCTCGCCGGCTGGCGCCCGGCGGCCGAATCGACAATCATGACCCAGAGAATCACCGCGAGACCTGTCGCTACATTCAGCATCGCCGCCATCGATCTCGACTCTGGTGATCTCGGCGTCGCCGTGCAGAGCAAGTACTTCGCGGTCGGCGCGGTCGTCCCGTGGGCGGCCGGAGGCATCGGCGCGATCGCGACGCAATCTTGGGCCAATACGGACTACGGCCCCGACGGGCTCGGTCTGCTGGAGGACGGGCTTGCCGCCGGCGAGGTGATTGGCCGGCTGACGTCCGCCGACGCGGACGCTCAGAAACGCCAAGTTGGTGTTGTGGACAGCGAAGGACGCGTCGCGAACTTTACCGGGAACGAGTGCCAGGCGTGGGCCGGCGCCACTGAGGGTGACGGCTACACGGTCCAGGGCAATCTGTTGGCGGGGCCTGGAGTCATCGCGGCGATGGCGAGCGCGTACGAAGCTCGGGCGCTGCCGCTGGCCGAGCGTTTGCTGGCAGCCCTGCAGGCGGGTCAGCGCGCGGGTGGAGACAGGCGCGGACAGCAGTCCGCGGCCGTGATCGTCGTCCGAGAGAATGTCGGCGCCGCCGGATTCAACGATCGGGTCGTCGACTTGCGTGTCGACGATTCACCGACGCCGATTGACGAGCTTGAGCGGTTGCTGGAAATGCACAGGCGGTTCCACGCCTGATTCGCCCGGAGGGGAAGATGACTCGGACGAGCAGGCTGTCGATCGTCCGCACCGGCGGGATCGCCCTCGCGGGACTCGCGTTGTTGGGCATGTCGATGCCCCTCCTCGCCCAGGGCCCGCCTCAGCTCGACGAGGTCTACCACTACGTTGTCCTCGGATCCGACGGTGTCGTCGACGACACCATCGGCATCACGTTCAGCGAGACTGGCAGCACCCGCGAGAGAATCAGCAACATCGGGCCGCTGCTACCATCGGGCGAGGTCATTCGCTCGGGAATCACGTTCCCCGGCGAGACGGAGGCGCGCCTCTGTGACGTGGGCCCTGGCGACGAGGCCGACATCTATAGGATCTCGTGGAGTGGCTCGACCTCACTCGGCGCGACCTACCAATGCACGGTGAAGTTCCAAGCCCACAGCCCCTCTGTCGAGCGCACCGACCGCGACGGGGAGCCGTGGGTCGTGTTCTCGTGGGCTCCGTCCGAGTGGAGCCTCCCAATGGGCAAGGAAGTCGTGCATCTGGTATTGCCCATTGAACTCGACGCGAGCATCACGACCCCCGAGCAGGTGACCGACGAGATCGTCAACGAGTCGGGGCTCGTCACGGAGGAGACCTCCGACTGGCCGCGGATCGTCTACTTCGTCACGCCGGATGAGGAGTCCGGCAAGAACTGGCTCTCCGTCTCCTACGAGCAAGAGAGCCTGCCCGCGAACGGCGGGGGTGAGATCAAGCTCTATCTCCCCGAGCGGCACTTCTCACTTGCCGAGGCCGGCACGTATGAGGAAGACGAGGACGCGGTTGCTCGCACGGGGCCGAACGTGGCGGAGGCTAAGGCGGGCCTTCAGTGGATTGGCATCTTCCTGGGCGTGGCCATCGTGTTGGCAATCGCCATCATCGGGATGATCGCGCTTTACAGGCGCGGGCGCAATGTGCCGAAGCTTGAGGAGTACTACGAGGCCCCCGAGATCGAGATCGAGAGCTTTGAGACCGCCGGCGTCGTGCCCGATCTCAACGCCATCGAGGCTGCGCTCTACCTCGGCAACTCGGCGAAAGTCATCATGTTGCTGGTGCTCTCGCTGGCGCAGCGCGGCATCATCTCGATCATCAACCGGCGGCCTCTGCAACTCGAGGTCAACAAGCCGGATGACCCGTCGCTGACATCATATGAAAGCGCGCTGATCGCAGGGGTCATGGATGACGGCACGATCCAGCGGACGCACATCCCCATCGTCATCGATGAAGTCGCCAAGAGTCTTCAGACCAAGGTGTGGAACGCCGACAAGGATGCCACGCGCCAGCACTATCGCCAGCGCATCAACGGCTACTGGGACGATCTGCGCCACGGGCGCCGATGGGAGGAGCCGCACTGGCACAGCAACTGGACGTGGCTCATGATCGACCGTGACTACGACAAGCATTGGCAGGAGGTCGGCGGCGACCAACTCGCGCCGGCATCCACGTTGCGCGACTCCGGCCTCGTGCAGGGCGCGGAGGCGATTACAGGTTCGATCGCGGACTTCGCGAGCGGCGTGACCAGCAAGGTTGAGGCCGCGTCGTCGCTCGCCGTGCAGAGCGTTGAGGGGGCGGGGCTCAAGGTGGCCCAGGCGTTCGGCTATGATGCGTGTCACTCGGCGTGTCACTCCGCATGCCACTCGGCTTGCGTTCACGACGCGTGTCACTCGGCTTGCGTCCACTCGGCATGTCACTCGGCGTGTCACTCCGCCTGCGTGTGCCACAGCGCGTGTCATTCGGCGTGTCACAGCGCTTGCGTGAGTAGCTTCTGATGGGGGCGACGATGAGGCCGGGGCTACCGGCGAACATCCGAGGCACGGGCGGCGCGAGCGTCGAGGAAATCATCGCCCTGCGCGACGAGGGCCTTGTTGAGTGGGCTGAGATTCAACTGCCTCGGCTGCTTCGTCCGGCCGATGGCGAGTTGAGGGGCGTCGTGCGGGACGCGGCCGCGCGGCTCGCGTTGCCGGTGTCCCTGCACTCGGAGACCGCGACCTTCGCGGCGACGAAAGACGCCGGGGTGAGGTCAGTTCTCGCCCAGACGCTGAGCGACACGATCGACCTGGGCGCCGATGTGGGCGCGCGCGTGATCACGGTCCACCCGCCGCTTGCGAATCCCGGCGGGATCGACGACATGACCGGCGGGCGCTGGGCTGCCGAGGAAGAGGCGCTCCTCAGAGACGCGACGGACGATCAAGACGAGGCCGAGGCATGGTTCGTCGACATGCTCGGGCCAATCGCGGAGCGCGCGGAGGCGGCGGGTATCGTCTTGGCGCTTGAGAACATGCGAGCCCGTGAGGGCCGCGCGCGACTGAACCATGCCCGCGAAATCGCCCGGTTCGTGCGAGCCATCGACTTGCCCGCCGCGCGCATCTGCCTCGACGTCCGCAAGGCGCGGCGTGAGGGGCTCGATCCGGCCGAGTTCATTCGCGCGTGCGGGAGATGGATTGCCAACGTTCACGTCGCTGGCTTCACGACAATCGGCAAGCCCGCGGAAGTGGGCGAGGGCGACATCGACTGGTCCAGTGTTGTGGCCGCGCTGCAGGCGGCCAACTACGCCGGGCCGCTGATCTACGAGGGGCCTCCCAGCACTGCGGGCGCTTCGCTGCTGGCGCTCAGAGACGCAGCGCGTGCCCGTGATACTGGCCACACGGTATAACCATGAGAATCGTGGTCTGTCCGCAATGCGGACACCAAAACAGATCGGCAATTGTCGCCACCATTTGCGATAGCTGTGGTGATGACATCAGCACGGTCGCCGCCGCAAACGAAGTTGCGGATCGCTTCGAGGCGGAGCCCGACGACCCCGTCCTCACGCCGGCGACGGCACCAGTCGAGGATGTCGCGCCAGAGCCAGAACCTGAGGACGATCCCGCGCCACCCGAGAAGATTGCGTGGATCGCCGTGCGGTTGGTCCTGTCGGCCGCAGTGATATACGGCAGCATCACCCTGAGCCTGAAAGTGCCATTGGGATCGGCCCTGGCCGGCGATCCGCTGCTCGCCGGATCGGTGGCGATCCTCGGTGGCGCCGCCGCTGTGAGCGGCCTGGTGCTGTTGCTCGTCGGCACGGGCCACAAGTCCGGTGGCGTGACGCTCAGCCTGCGCGGGCTCGGGGTGCTGCTGGCTTTCATCGGAATCTGGGCCGTTGCCGCCATCGCCACTCAAGGCGCCTTTCAGAAGCGAACACCGATTCGGCCACGGCGCGTTCGGGAAGACATCCGTCAGGAAATGCTGCGCGGCGGGGGCGAGGGGATGCCGCGAGATCCGGCGATGGGCGGCCCACCCGCACCTGGTGGGGGCGACGAAAACTCATGGCGTCGTAAGAAGGGAAGGGGCGGCAAGTCAGGCAGGTAGCCGGGCGAACCTATGGATAAGCTCCAAGCCTTCGCATCCGAACTCATCGCGACCACGCGCGACCACGTGTTCATCCGCCCGGAGGACGGCCTCCTGATCCTGCGGCCCAACCGCACGCAGCACCTCAACGGCACAGCAGTCGAGATGTTGACGATGCTCTACGAGCAACCCGAGGTCGACGCGCCCGGCGTCGTCCGCGCGATCGCGGGCAAGTACGGCGTCGACGAGCAGACGATCGCGAAAGATCTGGACAACCTCCTGCTGTCGCTGCATCGGTTGTTGAACGACGATCCCCTCGGCGGGCCGAGCGTCCGAATGACGCCCTTTGGCCAGCATGAGATCAAGTTCCCGGTGCTGTCTGAGATCGCGTTGACTTACCGATGCACGCATCGCTGTAGTTTCTGCTACGCCTCCGCGGGCCCGCGCGGCGATCGGTCGGGCGAGATGTCGACCGATGACGCGAAGCGCGTCATCGACCGCATCTACGACGAGGCCCATGTCCCGACGATCTCGTTCACCGGCGGCGAACCGACGCTGCGCCACGACCTGCCCGAACTCATCGCCCACGCCAAGGGGCGAGGGATGCGCGCCAACCTGATCACCAACGGTATCCGGTGCGCAAAACCCGAATACGTCGCTCAGCTCAAGGCGGCTGAACTCGATTCGGCTCAGGTGAGCCTTGAGGCCGCCGACGCGGAGACCCATGACGCCATCACCAAGGTGCCGACGTCCTTCGAGCGGTCGATCCGGGCGGTCCGCAACCTGCGCGCGGCTGAGATTCACACGCACACGAACACGACGATCTGCCCTGAGAATGCCGACCACGTGCTGGCGCTGGTCGACTTCGCTCTCGACGAGTTGGGCAGCGAGTATCTCAGCATGAACATGGTCATCCGGACCGGGGCCGCCGTGACGGCGGGCGAGATGCCCAAGACGATCGAGTACTCTGATATCGGCGACATCCTGACGCCCATCATCGACCGCGCGCAAGAACGCGGGATCCGCCTCGTCTGGTACTCGCCCGTCCCGTATTGCATCTTCAACCCCATCACCGCCGGCATCGGCAGCAACTCCTGCGCCGCCGCGGATGGGTTGCTCAGCATCGGGCCGACCGGCGAAGTGCTGCCGTGTTCAAGCTTTGAAGAGGGCATTGGGAATCTGTTGCATCAGACGTTTGATGAAGTGTGGAATTCTCGCACAGCGAGATACTGGCGCCGCAAGGAGTTTCTGCCTCCGACGTGTGGCAATTGCGACTTGAAGCGGATTTGCTGCGGCGCGTGCCCGCTCTACTGGGACAACGTCGGCGGCTTCGATGAACTCGATGCCGTGGATCCGGATCGGCGCGCGGGCAAGCTTGCCGGGCTGAAGTGGAAGCTGAAACGCCGCTACTTGGGACGCACGTGCGGTGTCGGACACTGAATGCGTCCGCGGGCCGGAAAGGTCGGTGCATGAATGTCGTTTCATGATCTCGGGACGATGATCCAGTACCTCGTCACGCAGCGCGAGAAGATCGCGGCGCTGGTCAAGGAGGTTGACGAGATCAACACCGGCATCACGAGCGAATTCGTCGAGGCGCAAGACAGCGTTGAGACGGCCATCGGCAACGCCGTTTCGACTGCCGATGAAAGCTACGACGACCTCGATCCCAACATCCGGCAGGTGTTCGAGGACGGCATGCCGGCCATGCACGACATCAAGGGCTCGCGCCGCGTCGAGTTGGAGAAGGGCATCAGCGAGCTGCATGCGGACCGCGCCGAGATTGAGGACAGGGACGCGGCGGAGCTGGATGATCTCGCGACGCAGAACCCCGCGTTGAACGAGCGCGAAGAGGCGCTGAAGGCCCAGGCCACGCAGCTCCAGGAGCAGATAGATGATGTGGAGGCGCAGCTCGCCGACGCCGGCGCCGGGATGGGATGGCTGACCAATGTCGGCAAGATCGGCCGTCTGCGAAGACAGCATCATGGCTTGGCGACAATGCTCTACGGGATTCGCGAGCGGCTGCATGAAGTGCGCGGGTCGTGGGTGCTCCGCCAGACGGAGGCGGGCGATACGCAACAACAGCTCCAGGAGGCGTGGCGGCTCCGCACTGCCGAAATCGCCAAGCTTACGCAGGAGTTCGACAGGTTGACCGACGACTTTGAGGGCACGTGCAGGAGAGCCGTCATCGAGGCGCACATCCGGGCCAATGAAGACTACGCTCCAACCGGCGTGCCGGCCCTCGAAACAGCCCTCGATGATCTCACGGTTTGGCGTCAACGCGAGGTGGACTGCGAGTCGGGCGTAGTCGCGGTGTCTGAGATCATCGGTCTTCTTGACGGCATCTCCGAGGGGCTCAAGCGCATGCAAGAGAGCGTCAAGGGGGTCAAGAAGGAACAGGACATGCATGCTGAGCTGAGCGAACTCAAGCTCGCCGCCCCGCCGGAGCTGGTGCAGTTCAACGCAATATGGGACGGGCTGATGCAGACGGTCGTCGACGAGAAACGCTCCATCGAGCATCCGAGAGCCTTCGCCGATATCGTGCATGACGTCGTCGACACGCGCCTGTCCAATGATCAGATCGAGGCAATGTTCAATCTAGCCGGCGGTGTCCTCACCGAGGGCACGAAACAGTGGGACTAAACGGATCCGCCCATGAGCCCATCCACCCGCCAAACCAGACGTCGCCTGCGCGAGCTATCGCTTTGGTGCCGTCAGCTCGGCATGATGCTGCGCACGGGCACTGATCTCGTCGCCGCGCTCACAGTCATCGAGCACCAGGACTTCAGCCCCGACCTGCGCGACATGACGACCGCGATGATCGAGCAAGCCGCCGGTGACATCACGCTTGAGGATCTGATCGCGTCGCGGACGGACATCTTCCCACCGGTCGCGGGCCTCGCGCTGAAGGCCGGCCAAGCCCGTCAGCGGGCGCCGGAGACGCTCGTCACGCTCGCCGACTGTCTTGGGCAAGCGTCCGAGCTTGGGATGGATCTCAGCCTGGGCAACGAGGGCGAAGCATCCGAGGAGCCCGAGTCCGTCGACCAGATGCCTGTCGTCCGGATCGTCGATTCGATCGTGCGCGAGGCGGTAAATGCCGCCGCGACGGAGGTGCATGTTTGCGCGTCCGATGACGGCGAGCACGTGCATGTTTCCTACACTGTCGGCGGGGCCGTGTCGGTTGTCGCCGAGTTGCCGGCTGGGCTTCTTGGCCCCATCTGCAGGCGGATCTGCATCATGGCCGGCATCAACTGGCACCTCCAGCAACCGGCTCTGGGCATGCTCCAGATCGGCCAGCGCGATGGCGACCCGCACGGCACAGTGAGATTCATCCCCGGGGAGCGGGAGGCCGATTGCCAGGTCCACGTGAACCTCACCGCGCCGGACCGATAACTCTGGGAACAAGATCCGCGAGTCGTTGTCCCGATTAGTACCATGCAAGCATCCCGGCGCGCCTTCGAGCGCCGACACCTACTCCATCTCGTGCTATCCGATGCCGCCAGCTGCGTGGGGGCTGTCGTCTCCGCGTATGGGCTGCGCCTCATCACGCCCGAACTCCTCCGCCCCCAACTGCAGCACCCGTTGACGATGTATCTCTGGACGCTCCCGGTCATCCTGCCGCTCTGGCTCGCGACCTTCGAGGCGCTCGGGCTGTATAACATCAGCCGCGTCGCGCAGCCGTTCCACGATCTCACCGACAGCGTGCGCGCGGTGACTCTCGCGACGCTGATGATCGCCGCGGTATCGTTCCTCAGCCGCACTGACTACTCGCGTGGAATGCTGATCCTCTTCTGGGTCATCGCGCTGAGTCTCGTGTCCGTAGGCCGGACGCTGCTGAGCAACCGGCGCGCTCGGGCTCTTGCCACTGGCCGAGCCCAAGCGCGCACGCTTATCGTCGGGTGCGGCGAGCTTGGCCGGATCGTCTTGAGTCGTTCTCGCGAGCACCCGGAGTTTGGCCACCGCATCGTCGGGTTCGTAAGCGCAAACGGCGGCGCGGACGAGGTGGAGGGCATGCCCGTGATGGGCGGACTGGACGACGTGCCCGAGCTGGTGGCCGAGCATGCTATTGAGGCGGTCATCGTGGCGCAACCAGGCCTGAAGCCTGGCGCGCTGCTCGATGTCGTCTCCGAGTGCGAAGAGCACCCCGTTGAGTTCCAGGTGATCTCCGGCCCCTTCGAAGTGTTGACCGGTCAGGCTGACATCAACGGGCTGGGTGATCTGCCGACGATTGGGCTCGGGCACGCGTCGTTTGGATCCGTAGAGGAGCTGCTGAAACGTGGCTGCGACATTCTGGCCTCGTCGTTAGGACTGCTCGTGCTGTCGCCGCTGATCCTGGTTGTCGGCGTACTCATCCGACGGCAGACGGGCGATTCAGCGATCTTCCGGCAAGAGAGGGTTGGGCTCGGCGGGCAGCCATTTACGATGTATAAGTTCCGTTCCATGCGCTCGGATGTTGAGCCATACGCCGACGCGCCGGCGGGGGAGGACGACCCGCGAGTCACGCGTATCGGCGCGTGGCTGCGCAAATACAGTCTCGATGAGGTGCCCCAATTCTGGAACATCATCAAGGGGGACATGAGTCTGGTCGGCCCGCGGCCCGAGATGCCATACATCGTCGAACAGTACGAGCCGTGGCAGCGGCGGCGTATTGAAGTCCGGCCAGGGCTCACGGGGCTCTGGCAGATCCTCGGCCGGAAGGATCTCCCGCTCCGGGACAACATCGAGTACGATTTCTACTACCTGACGAACCGGTCGCTGCTGCTCGACCTGGTCATTGTCTATAAGACCCTGGGCGCGGTCATCCGGCGTCGCGGGGCTTACTAGATCGTTCACGAGGAACGCCATGAAGATCGCCGTCATCTCCGACAGCCACGATCACCTCATCCCTCTGCGGGCGGCGCTCGAGCGCGCGGCCGAGGCCGGCGCCGAGGCGCTGATCCACTGTGGCGATCTTAGCGCGCCGTTCGTGATCGCTGCGCTGAAGCGATTCCATGGGCCCGTACACGTGGTCTTCGGCAACAACGATGGCGACATCTTCCTGCAGTCGAATCTGGCTCGGGGCAGCAACGTGACGCTCCACGGCACGGTGATGGAGTTGGAGATCGGCGGGCGGAAACTCCTCGCCACGCACGAGCCCCCCACGGCTGAGGCCTTCGCGGCAACGGGCCAGTACGACGCCGTCTTCTATGGGCACGTGCATCAAGCGGCGGAGAAGCGGGTGGGGGAGACGCTTGTGCTCGGGGCGGGCGAGCTGATGGGCTTCAAGGAGACGCCCTCATTCGCCATGTACGATACCGATACGAACGCCGCTGAGCGGATCTCGCTTGGCGACGTGTGGAAAGGCTATGTCTAGCCCAGCCGCTCCCGCGCGACCTCCAGGTCGCCCGGCTTCTGGATGTCTGTCGCCAAGCCCGGCGCGTTGATGGCGATCGCCGTCGCGCGCAAGCCGAGCGCCTTCTGCGCGAGTTCGCCGATGTCGCCGCAGCCCATCCTCCCGGAACTGAACTTCAGCAGCACGAGCGGGTTGACCATCGTCATGAGCTTCGCCGGCTCGCGGCGGAGTTCCGCTGCCTTCTCGATGATTGCAGTGTCCGCCTGGAATGTGGGGACGTCGATGAACAGCGCGTTCCCGCCGGTAAGCTCGCCCTCGACGAGCTTGAAGTACGTCCGCCGGATCTCCGGGAACGCGGCGTCGCAGCCGCCTCGGGTGACGAGCGGATATGCGAGCTGCACGGAGGCAGCCGCCGCTGCCCGGACGAATGCCTCGATCTCCGCGCCTCGGACGAATGGGATGTTGCCGGGCAAGATGATGGCATGAGGGCAGTCGTCCAGCAATGCGAGTGCCGCGGCGATGTCCTTCGCCGGATTGCCCGTCGTGCTCAGGTGCTCGTCGGCTCCGAGCGCGTCATCGCCACCAACCAAGACGACCGTGCCGACGCTGGCCGCATCCTCGGCCGCGCTCACGACGCGGGCCGCCAGCGTCTCGCCGCCCACCTCGATGAGGGCCGCCGTCTCGCCGCCCAGCTCTGCCGGGGCGCCGAAGCCCGTCTCATGTGTTGCCAGCACTACCGCGCCAACGTTGCCTTCGCTCACTGTGTGTCTCCGTCCAACTCGGTGATCGTCGGTTTCCAGCCGATCTCATTCAGCACTTGGTCGTAGTCCTCGTCCGTGATTTCGGCGGGATCTTTCTCCATCGCAGCGACGATTGCGGCCTCGAAGATGTTCGTGCCGGGCGAGCGCCCGTTGAACGACGGGGTCGTGGTCACCAACCTCGTGACGCCTCGCTCCCGGTAGAGCTCAACGTCCTTCTTGGTTGTTGTGTTGGTGATGATCGTCTTGCCTGTCATATCACCAGGCACGTGGCGGCGGATGTAGTGGCCATCACCGCATACGTTGTCGGCCCACGCATAATACTTGCCAAACTTGGGCACGATCTGTTTTTGCTTGTCGCCGGTCGGGTAGAGCCAGTCGATCGGAAGCTGGACTGCGATCGGAAGGATCAGTCTCGCGGCGAAGCGCAGCGTGCCAAGCGAGCGGAAAGCAATCGGGATCCCCAGGCCAAACATCAGGTCGCCGTAGACAACCGGCCCGCCTTGAGCCGCCAATGCCTCGGCCATCCCGAAGCGATCGACCCCGCAAACCAGCAACGAGTTCGTGCCGGCAAAGTCGACGATGCCCTTCTCCTGCAGGTAGACGATTGCCGCGCGCTCGAGAGTGTTTTTGACGCCGCTCCCGTCGAGCACGGGCGTCTTCTCAATGCCCCGGAGGATCTTCTTCGACGCGCGGAAAGCGTACTTCCGCCCCGCGCTCCGGACGTAGACATCAAAGCCGCCGAATCCAAACGCGTCGACCTTGCCATCGTTCTCTTTCAGCAGCTCGACGTACCTGTCAATGTCGCCATCCGTGCCAACGCGACGGAGGTTCACGTCATGGCCGAGAAGCTCGACGGAGGCTTCGAAGTCGCGCGCCGAATCGCCCAAGCTGACCCCCAGCACGTTCTTCATGTCGACTCCCCCTGTGGCATCCAAGCCCTTGGCCACGCCGGGCCCATACTCCTCCCGCCGGGGCTCGCGGAGGTGGCCCTGCGGCGACGCGGCGAACAGGTGACTGGACCCATGTGGAATCGTCTGAAGGAACTTGGTCGCAAGCTCAAGCAAGAGCTTACCGTCTACCGGTTGGTCCTGCGCGATCCGCGTGTGGGGTGGTTGCCGAGGGTGCTGCTGGGGTTGGCGATCGGCTACATCTTGCTGCCTATTGACCTTATCCCTGATTTCATCCCCGTTCTTGGCCATCTCGACGACGTCATCATCGTCCCGGGTCTCTTCTTTCTCGCCCTCAAGCTCATCCCCGCCGAAGGCGTCGACGATTGCCGGGGAAAAGCAGAGGCCGCCCAGCAGTAGCCGGACGGCCTCGATGCTCACCGTGATCATGGATTCGCAGTCGGTCTTAGAAGTCGTAGTCGCCGATGTTCTCTTTAGTGAAGCGCATCGGGGTGCCGAGCACGACGCGGTCATCCTCAACGGCCTTCGTGCCGAGCGTCCCGGCGTCGATGGACGTGATGCCTGGCGCGAGCTTGCCGTCGCAGAGAGCCTGCGCCGCGTAGATGGTGAGATAGCCCAGGTCAACCGCGTTCCAGAGCACGACCGTCTTGACCGTGCCCGAATCGACCCAGCGCCGCATGCTCTTGGGCGTCGATAGACCCGTCAGCGCGACCTCGCCGACTCGCCCGGACCTCTCGAGCGCCGCCGCCGCGCCCGGGAAGGCGACCGATGTGATGGCGAAGATGCCGTCGAGGTCCTTGTGCGCCGTGAGCACGTCTTGGGTCACTTGCTTGGCGCGCTGCTGGTCCTCGCCGGAGGCCTTGACCTGCAGGATCTCCATCTCCGGATACTTCTCGTCGATGCGGTGGCGCATCCACTTCATCCACTCGTTCTGGTTCGCCGCGGTGAGCGTCCCGGTGATGACAATGGTCTTAGCATCCGCGCCGGCCTCCTCGGCCATGACATCGACCAGCGACGCGCCGATCCCCTGCGGGCTTGCTTGGTCGACGAAGAACTCGCGCTGGGATTTTTCGGGGTTGGCGTCGGCATCCCAGGTGATCACGTGGATGCCCTTGTCTCTCGCGCGCTTCAGCACGGCCGCGATGGCATCAGGGTCGTTCGGCGCAACCGCAATGACATCGACTTTCCGCGTGATGAAGCTGTTGATCAGCTCGATCTGATCCTCGACGCGGCTGGCGATCGGGCCGTCGTAGATCAGCTCCACGCCTAACTCGGCGGCGGCGACTTTCGCGCCTTGCTCGGTTGCGTTGAAGTAGTCGATGGCCTTCAGCTTCGGCACCATCGCTACCGTGATCGTGTCACCAGTCACGAGCGTCGTAGCGTCCGGGACGGGGACCACGGACTTGGTCGGCGCCGATCCGGCATCCGGTTCGGTCGCGCCGTCGCCCGACGCGTCCGTAACGGTCTCGTCGTCGGGCGTTGGCGTCGTGCAGCCCGAGGCAACGACGACGACCGCGATCAGCGCGGCCAGCAATGCTCTGCAATTCATGTGACACTCCCCTGTCCTTAACTCGCGTGCGGAAATCAGAAATGGCTATTCGGCGCTCCCCGCGCCCCGGCCTCTTCGCCCGATCTGGCCCAGGATGACCGCGATGATGAGGAGCGCCCCGGTTACCACGGCGCGCGCCTCGCTGCCGACATCGGCCAGTTGCAGACCGTTCCCCAGCACGCTGATGGTCAGCACCCCAAGCACCGCTCCGATGACTGTTCCGCGCCCGCCGTAGATGTCGATGCCGCCCAGGACGCACGCCGTGATGACGAGTAGCTCCATGCCCGAACCCGCATCTGCCTTGGCCGTGGCGAATCTCGAGACCGCCACGATGGCGGCCAGCGCGGAGATGACGCCAGATGCCACGTACACGCCGAGTTTCACGCCACTGGCATTGATGCCCGCATAGCGCGCGGCGGTCTCGTTGTGCCCGATGGCGTAAATCTGCCGGCCGAGCCACGTTCGCCAAAGCAGGATGCCCGCGACGATCGCCAGCGCCAGGAAGATGAAGAGCTGCGCGGGGACGCCGAGGTCCTTGGTGATCGGCACGTAGCTGTTGCCGATGTTGATGAATGAGTCGGGGAAGTCGCTGACCGGGCTGGCGCCGCTGATCCCGATCGCAATCCCGCGGAAGCTCGCCATCGTCGCGAGGGTCACCATCAGCGGCGGCACGCCAAGCCGCGTGATGATGAGCCCGTTAACCGCTCCGGCGGCCGCTCCCGTCAGCAGGCCGACGCCGACGCACGCGCCGATCGGCAGGCCCCAGTCGCGCCACGCAATCCCAGTCATGACAGCCGCGAGCGCCATGATCGACCCCACTGACAGGTCGATCCCTCCGGTGATGATGACGAACGTCATCGCCAGCGCCAGCAAGCCCGGCTCGACGAAGAACCGTGGCATCTCGAGGATGTTGGCGGCGGTCAGGAAGTCCGGCGAGAGCATCGACATCACGACGATGGTCAGCAGAAACAGGACCCCGAGCCAGAACTCGTGTCGCCGCCAAAGCCCAGTGCCCGCGGCGCGTTTCTGCGAGAGGGCGCTCATGTGGCCTCCCCCCCTCTCCCGCGGATGCGTCGACGGATGACGTCGGCCATCACCGCCGCGAGGATCAGCGCGCCTTGGAGGGCCTGCGCCCAGAACTCGTCGACCATCAGCAGCGTCAGCGCGTTGGCAATCACTCCGATCACCAGGACGCCGAGAAGCGTCCCCAGGATGGAGCCGCTGCCGCCGAAGATGTTCGTTCCGCCCACCATGACCGCCGTGATCGTGATGAGTTCGAGCGTCGGCGCGGCGTTCGGCTGGATGGGCGGGTTGACCGCGGCGTAGATCACTCCGGCGATGCCGACGAGGAACCCCAGCCCCGCGAAGGCTGCGAACTGTGTCCGCTGAGGCCTGATGCCGGCGGCGCGCGAGGCGCTCGCATCGTCGCCGACCGCGTAGACCGCCCGGCCCCAGCGCGAGTGGCCCATCACGACTGCCGCCACGCCGAGCGTGACCCCGCCGATGAGCACGGGGATGGGGATGCCCAGCGGACCCGCGCCTGCGATTCTCTCAAACGCAATCGGGGTCTCCGTAAGCCAGCTGCCGTCCGTCAGCTTGAGCGCGATCCCGCGGAAGATGCTCCGCGTCCCGAGCGTCGCCACGATAGCCGGCACCCGCAGCCATGTGGCGAGGATGCCGTTCAGCGACCCCATGAGGGTGCCCACCGCGACGGCCGCCACGCACGCGATGGGGATAGGGACCCCGGCCTCGAGCATCATCCCCATGATGAGGCATGTCAGCGCCAGCATCGCGCCTATGGAGACATCGATCCCGCCGGCAACGATGACAGCCGTCATTCCCGCGGCGCAGATCGCCAGGTGCGAGCTGTTGATGAGGATTCCCGTTACGTTGCGCGCGTCCGCGAAGTGCGGCATGCGGATGGCTAGCACGAGGCACAGCGCCAGTAGCGCCGCGCCGAGCACGGCCTCGCGCATTGGTATGCGGATCTTGCGGCCAGCTCTTTCAGTGTCCTCTGCCTGCTCGCTCTCGGCGGCGAGGGCGGCTTCCATCACGTTCTCGGGCGTGGCCTCCTGAGATGAGAACACGCTGGCGACCGCGCCCCCGCGCATTGCGATGATGCGGTCGCTGAGTGAGAGTAGCTCCGGGAGGTCTGAGCTCACGAGCAGGACGCCGACGCCGCGTCGCGCGAGGTCGCGGATCAGGTCGTGGATGGCCGCTCTGGCGGCAATGTCCACGCCCTGGGTCGGCTCCTCGAGCACGAGCACTTGCGGTTCGGCCGCGAGGCGGCGACCAACGGCGACCTTCTGCTGGTTTCCGCCCGACAGCGTCGAGAGAGCCTGCTCGATCGAATGCGCTCGCACGTCGAGGTCGGCCACTTGTCGGCGAGTGATCTCGTCTTCCTTGGCGCGCTTTGGGAATCCGAGCCAGGAGAGGTCTTTCAGGATCGAGAGCGTCACGTTCTCGCGAACGGCCATCCCCGTCACGACTGCCTGGCCGTGCCGGTCGCCCGGCACGTAGGCGATTCCCAATCGCCTCGCCGCGGCGGGGCCCGTGATGCGCGCCCGCCCCTTGGGCGTGTGGATCTCGCCTGAATCCGCTTTCACGAGTCCAAACAGCGCGCGGACGAGTTCTTCCTTGCCGCTGCCGGCTAGCCCCGCCACGCCGAGTATCTCGCCCCGCTCAAGCTCGAGTCCGACGTCCTCCAGCGCGCTCCGCAGCGTCAAGCCCCTGACGGACAGCAGCACGTCACCGGTTGACTCTCGCGGCTCGGGACGGGCGTCCTCATCCACCTCGCGCCCGACCATCATCGCCACGATCTGCGCGCGGTCGACATCGCTCGCCTGAACCGTGCCGACCGACTCGCCGTCTCGCAGCACGGTGATCCGATCGGCCAGCCGCCCGACCTCCTCGAGGCGATGCGAGATGTAGACGATCGCCATCCCCTGCTCGCGCAATCGCGAAAGCAAGGCGAATAGCGCCTCGCACTCGCGCTGCCCGAGCGATGCGGTCGGCTCGTCGAGGATCAGCAGTTTCGCGTCGCGCCTGAGCGCGCGAGCGATCTGGATCTCCTGTCGCTCAGCGACGCTCAACTCGCCGACGGGGCGGTTGAGATCAACGTGCAGTCTGAGAGCGCCCAGCAGCGCTCGCGCTTCGACTCGCATCCGCTGCCAGTCAACGCGCCCGCCGGTTGTGGGCAGATCGCCCGCGAAGAGGTTCTCAAGTCCGCTGAGGGATGGGAAAAGGCCTATATGCTGGTGGACGACCGCGATGCCCATGCGGCCCGCGGCGTTGGGGCCGAAGTTGGCGATGCGCTCCCCGTCGAGGCGAAGCTCGCCTTCGTCGGGTGATTGCAGCCCGGCGAGGATCTTCACCAGCGTAGACTTGCCGGCGCCGTTCTCGCCCACCAAAGCGTGGATCTCGCCGGCCGTCACGCCGAGATCGATCTTGAGCAGGGCCTGAACGCCGGGGAAAGCCTTGCTGATGCCCTGGATATCCAGGATCAAGTTCACGAAACGGCTCTCCAGCTATGAGGAAAGAGTGCGGTCTCGATGCGCGACTGAGGGTTTCACCGGGCCATCTCTGTCTGCCTCCTCACCTGTCATTCGGCAGCCGCAGCGGCGGGATCCCAAACGCGTCCTCTCTCCACTGTTGGACATACGATTCCGGTACCTCATCGGCGTCGATCAGCATGTCAGCGCCTGTTGGGATGCCTAGCCTCACCGTTCGAGTTCCGGCTCTGCCCCGCCGGTCTGAGCCTGAGGCTTCGAGTATCATGCCGACGCCGATGGCGCGTGACTGCGCGTAGAGCGGATCGGCATCAGGTGGCAGCGGCTGAATGTCGGGGCGTGGACGGTGGAACGGATCGTACTTCGTGGCCCAGCGGCCGACCTCCGCCTCTGGATTAAGGCCTCGGCGTGCTCCGGCCACGTCCAGGTAGAGGTATAGGCCGTCACTCCCCTCACCACCGATTTCCAGCGTCAGCCGACCCCCATTGGCTAATCCAGGGCTCATATACAGGTCCATGCCGCACTCGCTCTGGCCGACGCTCAGTCCGGCCGTGTTCGCGCCCTCGGCGCCGGAACGGACCGGGCCGTTGCATGGGTACCAGACGGGATCCAGTGCGGCGCCCCATCGGTAGGGCCGAAAGCTCCCATGCGGCAGGAAGCCGCCGATGATCCCAACACTCCCCAGCCGGGCGCCGGACTTGCGCCTCACGTCGCCGCCGACGGCGATTAGGTCCGGTATCCTGGCGCGTTGGTGCATGTGGACATCCCCGCCGATGACGACCAGGCGGCGCGGCATCTCCTCAACGCGCAGTCGCGGGATCTCCGTGTCGCCGAACCGCACGGTCGTCCCGCCACTGCCTGCCCACCCGGTGTGGAACTGACGAAGCTCGGGCAAGTGATCGGGCATGACGCGCCCGCCGACCGTGGCGCCTTCGGCGACCTCCACTTCCGAGCAGACGGCGATCACATCACCGGCCACGACCGCCGTCTCTCGTAGCACGACCCTCCCGCCGAGGGCGACTACATCTCCCATCACCGAACCGGCGATGTCTACCGGCCCGATGGCGACCAGCCCGCCGATGCGCGCGCCCTCGGCTACCGGCGTCGGCCCGACGGTGATGTAGACTTGGTCATCGGCCGCCGCGCGTGCCGCGTACGCAAGGCAGACGGCCGCCGCTATTCCTCGCACCCAATCGCCTCTCATCGGAGGTCACCCCCTCTACACTGTCAGTACCGTCCGCCGCCGTGCGCTCCAGGGCTCTGAGCGAGGCTGCCGGCATCCGCCGGAACTGATAGGGCGAACACCTCGGAGACGTGTTGCCCCTTGCCTGGTCTGCTCTCAACTGAGAACCCAACGCCCAAGGCTGTGGACCGGGCCAACGCGGGAGGCGAGCCGTTGGGGACGAAGATCGGTGCCGCGGGCCACAGGACGCCACCACCGCCTAGGCCGCCGCCTAAGCCACCACCACCGCGCCCGCCGCCGCCGAAACCTCCCCCACCACGCCCTTCGGGGGCGGGTCGCGCGCCCTCCGGCCGGCGTTGCGCGGCGACGGCCTTCATCGTCAGTCCCAATGAGCCGTTAGTGTCGACGCGCAGGTACACGCTCGCATTGCTGTGCCAGGGATCTGGCGACCAGAGAGTGAGCCGCGCGTCGCTGGCGCCGACCTTGATGCGTGGCTCAATCCAGGCCTTCGCCGCCGGCGTTTTCGACCCGCCGCTACAGATGAGCACCTGGGGCTCGGTCACGTTGGCGGGATGCGGCTCCTCCCCCGGGAAGGTGGTCGTGCCGCCGACGACATGCGCGCTCCCCGTCTTGGCCTCGCCTTCCACGACCAAGTCGCCGCCCAACACTCGCGTGTTGGCGACGTCGGACGCCCCGGCGATCGTCAGCGTACCGCCTATCGCGATCACGGTCTCGAGCTTCTCGTCGCGGATGGTGGCGTCGCCGATATGGAAGCGACTGGGGTCAGCGCCCTGACTCGGCAGATCGATTGAGCGGACCTCCGGGAGCTGTTGCGCGGCCACCTCGCCTAGCACTCTTGCGCTCCGGGCCTGGACGACGTCACCACAGACGGCCGTGACGTTCCCCGCCACGAGTGCCGTGGGCTCCAGCGTGATCGATCCTCCGATCGCGACAACGTCGCCACGGACTTCGCCAGCAACCGTCACATCGCCAATGCAGACCACGCCCGTCAGCACCTCGCCCTCGGGGACGGCCGTAGCGCCGACACAGATCCAGTACGGTTGTGCGGGGGCCGAGCCGAGGATGTAATCTGTGCTGTAGTGATGGGCCCCAGCTCCCAGTTGCGCTTCTCCCGTGACTGTCAATAGCGCCAGCATGCCGCCGACTGCCATCCACGCGAATCTCATACCAAATGCACCTCCGCTTTTTGGCCGCCATACCCTTCGTTCGACGTCCGTGTAATACTATCCTGCATAGTAGAACGTGTGCGGCATCACACTTCATGGTCGGTGAGGACTCCTCGCGATGGGGGGCGAACTGGTAGACGACCGCCGACACCACGGAGGTGGCAGACGATGATTCGTGCCCACAGATGTGCCACGATTGCGACGCTATCCATTCTCGCGCTCGCGACATGCGTTGCCCAGCCCGCCATGGAGCGGATGTCCATTGAGGGCGGCGCGGGCGCCGGCGACTGGACGACGGCCGAGGCCGATGCGACGACCAGCGACCTGCATGCCGAGTTAGGCGATGAGAGCCTGCTCTTGCACATCGATGTGAACCATGAGACCGGCGAGATCAAGTACCCGATCGGCTGGCCCCGCATCTACCTCGACATCCCTGAGGAGTTGCGCGACTGGCAGGGCTACGATTACCTGGAGTTGTCGGTTCACACGGAAAGCTCGAGGGATGACCTGCCGAGCAAGGGCCTTGGGATGATCCTCTACACGCCCGACAAGGCGAGGCAGTACCAGCGCAACCTGACGGAACTGACGGTGGGGGAGACGTCGAGCATCGTGATCCCACTGTCGGAGATCGCCCGCCACGGGAACGTGACGCGGATGCAGTTCTACATCTCAGAATCCGAGTTCAAGCACGGGGATGTGCTCGACTTCTTCATCGACGACATCGCGCTGACGCGCTTTGCGGAGCCCGCGCTGAGCGAGGTCGTCGCGCTGCAATCGATCGCCTACGACGACGCCGAACATCTCGGGGTGAAGTTCCGGTTGCTTGGCCTGGCACAGGGCGAGGTGGCCCAGGTCGCGGCGCGGTTGAGACAGGGAGACGCGGTGGTCGCCGAGGGCATGTGGGCGCTTGAGCGGGGAACGCATGAAGCCTGGCTGAAACTGACGCAGGCTCCCCAGCCCGGCGTCGCGCAGCTTGACCTGTTCGTCGGCCCGCCCGAAGAGGTCGCCACGATCCGAATCATCCCCGGGCCGTTCAATCCCAAAGGCGGAGGTGAGTAGCCATGATCGCGCTTCTTGCCGCACTCATCGCAACACCGGCGTCGGCCGCTCAGCTCTTCGACTTTGGCTCGGACAGCTCCGCCATCCGCGAGGGCTTTCAGCAAGTCCTGCCCGACACCATCTACACTGACGCCCAAGGCTATGGATGGGAAGGTGTCGATGGCCTGGAGGCCAGGGCGCGTGTTCTCGGCGATCCCGTTGAGAATACGAGTCGTGGCACGATGGACCCGCCGGCGATCTACACGAACGAGATCACCGAGGACTGCATCACCTCGACGGAGCCCGCGAGCTTCCTCGCGAGCGTGCCCGCCGGGCCCCACACGGTCACTGTCATCTGCGGCACGAGCGAGAGCCAGCGTTACCAGTTCTACGATTTCACGTTGGCCATCGGCGAGACCGTCCAGGGCGTGCAGTTCGAGGGCGGCGAGCGCTTCATCTGGGTCACGCTGCCGGTTGAGATCGGCGACGATGGCCTGCGCATCGATATCGATCCCGCGAGCCGGTGGGTGATCGCGGCAGTGATGGTCGCCGGCGAGATGGAGACCTCCGTCGTGCAAGACGTCATCGAACCCCTGCGGCACGAAGTCACGGTCGCCATCCCCGAGGAGTGGGAGAAGTGGGTTGAAGAGCCGCATGTCGACAGCCGCGCGTGGTTCCCCCTCCGCGAGAAGGATGTGAAGCGCGGCTACATGGTGTTTCGGCAGCACTATCTCGAGTGTGTCTTCCCCAACACTGTTCCACCCGAGCACGCTCTGGATCCCGAGCTTCGCGCGTTTGCTACGCTTGGCGAAGACGAGCCGCTGACATTCACCGTGCTGCCAACGGAGCGGCTGTCAGGCGTGACGGTCACCGCGAGTGACCTCAAGCTGGGCGATGCCGTCATCCCCGCCTCAGAGATCGACGTCCGGCACGTGCCGTATGTCCGATGCAAGCCAAACTACACGACGCGCTACATCTACCGAATGAACCCGGACTACCTGGCGCATTTCGACTCGCTGGAATTGCCGCCGCGTGAGAACCACCGGTTCTGGCTGACCGTCAGCGTCCCCGAGGACGCGCAACCGGGCACATACGCGGGCACTGTCACGTTGGGCGCCGGGAACGCCCCGGACGCCGAGATTCCCGTTCAGTTCCGCGTTCTGCCGATCTCGCTCCAGGAGGACCCGGACAAGATCTACGGGATTTACTACCGCAGCCCGCTCGATAAAGCGGAGCGCGCGGCGGACGAGGTCAGCCGCGCTTACTTCGAGCGCAAGGCCGAGATGGAAGCCGCCGACATGGTCGCCCATGGTACGCGCAACATGGTGACGGGCGTCTGGAGCCGGGCGGCGGATGAGGACGGTAACTTCGACTTCCAGTACGATCTCCTCGCCAAGAAGATCGACCTGGCGCTTGAATACGACTTCACGCCGCCGTTCGTGGTGTCGTTCAACTGCCAGGAGATCTACCGCAAGTACGTGGAGGGGGGCTTGGGCAGCCACCTTCGCACGGTTGCGATCCCGCCGCCCGAGTACGCCGCCGAGGTCACTGCGGCGGTGACTGAGATCGAACGCGAGCGCCAGGAGCGCGGCTGGCCGGAGTTTCTTTACTACCCCATCGACGAGCCTGGCCGCTCCGCCGAGGCCGTCGAGTTCATGGTCATGACGCTCAAGGCCATCAAGCAGGTCCCTGGCGTCCGGACGTACGTCACGGCTGACCCGACGGTCGAGGCATTCCAGCCGATGCGTCCGTGGGTGAATGTCTGGTGCACGCAGCCCTTCGATCCGGATCGCGACACGGTGCTGGCCGACATGGAGGCGCGCGATGTCGAGTACTGGTGCTATCCGAACCACGTGAACGGCGAGAACGACCACACGCCCGTGACCGGCTCGCGCATGACGTATGGCTTTGGCTTCTGGCGCTCGGGGTTCAATACGCTCATCCCGTGGATCTACCAGTACAGCGTCGGCGATCCGTTCAACTACCTCGACGGCCGCATAAGCGACTTCTTCAACCGGTTTGAGCCCGACGGCACGCCGATCCCTGTCGCGATGTGGGAAGCGTACCGCGAGGGCTGGGATGACTATCGGTACATCTACACTCTCACCCAGCTCATCGCGCAGGCCCGGGAGGACGGGAAGGCCGCTGAGGCCGACGCGGCTCAGGCCGACCTCGAGTACATCTGGAACGCCATCGACGTGCAGCTCAAGTACAAGCATGACAACCTCTGGGGCCCAGAGGAGTTCGACGCGTATCGCTGGCTGATCGCGACGCACATCATGAAGCTGCAGTAGCCGCTGCCGCCGGTCTAACGCCGAAGGTCTCGGTCGTTATCCGTCCGAGGCCCTCGGCGAGAAACACGTCCGTTGAGGGAGCTTCTGTGATACGCCGATCCCCCATCGTCCTTGTCACCGCCCTGGCGCTTTACGCCGGCAGTCTTGTCGTCGCCCAGACCTGCCTCTACTACCCGGTCAGCCAGTACGACTGGGTCAGCAAGCGTGGTTTCTACACTGTGGTGCAGGGCTGCGATGTTGCCGATGCGTCGGTCGCGCTGGGCGTGTCAGACGGTCTTGAATGGCGAGCGGTCGAATGGCAGGAGCCGCTTCGGCTCGGGCACGACTACACGATTCGGGCGGTGGTTGGTCCGGAATCGGCGGAGCTGTACGTCGACGGCGAGCTGGTCGGCGTGAGCGAGGGTAGATTCGCACCCTATGAGGCGCCTCTGCTGGGCGCGCTGCACGCGCCGTGGGGCAAAGACCTGGGCGACTACATCGTGAGCCAGGAGCTGGCCTGGTCCGAACTGGAGCGGGACGGCGAGGTGATTGCCTCCGTTCGCCGCGAGATGGACCGGGCTTCAGAAGCTCAGATGGCGCTGCGCGTCTTCAATCCCCCGGCCCCGGTCGAGTTCGACATCCAGCCGATGCCGGGCGATACGATCACTGCCGAGGCAGTCGTCCGCCTGAATAGCTTCGACATGGTGGCCCTCGCACCGTACATCGACCGCTACGGTCAGCACATCGCCGCCGACTGGCCGGGCAAGGTGACGAGCGACCAGCAACTCATCGACGATGTCGCCGACGAGGCCAAGCGTCTGGCCAAGATGCCGCCGCCCGAGGGTTACGATGCCTACGGCGGATACACGAAATCCGGATGGACCTCGGAGGCGACGGGTTTCTTCCGCGTGGAGAAACGCGACGGAATGTGGTGGCTGATCACGCCCGTGGGCACCCCGTGCTTCTACCTGGGCATCTGCGCCGTTCCGGGAGCGAGCCAGAAGGGCACGCCGACAACCGGGCGGGAGTTTATCTTCGAGGACTTGCCCCCAAAGACCGGCGCCTTCGCCGAGAGCTGGATGCAGGAAATGTGGGGCGGGTGGGACGGCAGCGAGTACGTCAGCTTCCGCATTGCGAACCTTGCCCGCAAGTACGGAGACGACTGGCGGGAGGCATCGACGCAGAACTGCTTCGATCGCATCCGGGCGTGGGGCTTTCATCAGGCCGGGAAGTGGAACCATCCGAAGCCTGTCGGCATGCCGCGCGTGCCCGTGCTTTGGGAGTGGGACACGCCGCGCGTGGCGGGGCACATGGACCCGTGGAACGCCGAAGTAGTGGCAAGCCTCAAGTCCAAGCTTGAGCCGCAGATGATCGACCACCTTGACGACCCGATGATCCTCGGGTGGTCATTCCAGAATGAACTGGAGTACATCAAACCAGAAGAGATCGACGCGATCATGAAGCTCGGGCCGGATGTCCCGGCGAAGCGGGCGTTGGTGGATCACCTGGTCGAGACCGTGTTTGATGGCTCGACGGAGGACGCCGCGGCGGGCTGGGATATCGAGGCCGATGCAATCTACGCGGCGCAACCGGAACTGACGGACGAGCAGACCGAGAGCTGCCGTCAGCACTACGAAGACGCCTACTACGCGATGCTCTACCGCGTGTTCAGAGAGATCGACCCCAACCACATGTACCTGGGCAACTGGGTGGCGTTTGAGTGGTGGGAGAACGAGATGGACTGGACGATCATGGCCCGGCATTGCGATCTGCTGGGCTACGACCGCTACGATCGAGAGTACGATAGCGATCGGATTCAGAGGCTGCAAGGCCAGATCGACAAGCCGGTGATATGCGGTGAGTATGGCTTCGCGCTCTGGTATGAGGGCGCGCGCGGCTACGGCAGGTACGCGGATAAGTACGCAACCAGCGACGCCGAGGCCGGCGAGTTCTACTACAACTGGATGAGAAACGCAGCAACCGACCCCATGTGTGTGGGGATGATGTGGTTCATCTACGAGGACCAGGAGATCACCGGTCGCGGGCCTGGAAGCGGGCCGAAGGCCGTCTTGGGCCAAAACCTCGCCTTCGGCGCTGTTGACATCACGGATCGGCCGAGGTGGGAGATTGTCACGCGGATGCGGGAGATCAACCTGCAGGTCCACGACCTGCGGCTGGAGGCATCGAAGTAATACACTGGTGCATGAATCGCACCACCTGCGGAGGAACCAAGATGGAAGCTATCAAGTGCATCATGACGCGCAGGTCGATCCGACAGTATACGGACGAGCCCGTTGAGGGTGAGGTGGTAGAGAAACTCCTACGCGCTGCAATGGCCGCGCCGTCAGCGGCGAATTGCCAGCCGTGGCAGTTCGTAGTCGTGAGAGATCAGGCAAAGCGCGAGGCGTTCGCGGGGTTTCACCCGTACGGGAAGATGCTGGCGAGCGCGCCGATTGGCATCCTCGTCTGCGGCGACACGGAGCTTGAGTTGGCCGACGGGTACTGGGTCCAGGATTGCTCCGCGGCGACTGAGAACCTGCTGCTAGCGGCCCACGCGCTGGGCCTCGGCGCTGTTTGGCTGGGAATCACTCCGCGCGAGGATCGCACGGCCGAGACGCGCGAGCTGTTCGGCTTGCCGGAGAATGTGATCCCGCTCGGGATGATGTCGATCGGCCATCCCGCCGAGGAGAAGGGGTCGGAGGACCGGTTCCAGCCGTCACGCGTGCATCACGATCAGTGGTGAAGACTTCGGAGGCTCGCATGCACTCGGTCGCGGCACTGCTCGCGCTGCTGCCCATCACGCCCGCTCTCGCGGCGCCATCATCGTCGATCGATCTTGGCGGCACGTGGAAGAGCATCGCTCTCCAGGAGCCGAGCTTTCCGCCCGCTGACGCGCCGGGATGGGCTGAGGTGCAGATCCCTAAGCCTGTCAACGCCGCGCCGTGGGTCTGCCAGCGGCGGGAGTTCGAGATCCCCTTCGAGTTGCGGGGGCAGCGGCTCTACCTGCGCTTCACGGGCGTCAAGTACACGGCCCGCGTGCGGTGCAACGGCAAGATCGTCGGCGAGCATGCCGGTGGCTACGAGCCCTTTGAGTGCGATATCACGCCGGTTGCGAAGGTCGGTGGCACGAACACGGTTGAGGTCCTCTGCGGAAGCTGGAAACAACTCACTAGCGACCCCGGCGTCGACGTGCCACTTGGCCGCGATGGCATCGAGAGCCAGGGCGACTGGGTTCTGTATCCGATCGGATCCCACGTGCAGAGCATGGGCATCTGGGACCCGGTCACGCTCGAGGCGCGTCCGGACGTGTATGTCGAGGATGTCTACGTCGCGACGTCCTTCCGCAAGAAGCTCATCACCGTCGAAACGACCATCCGGAACGTGTCGCGCCAGCCCGCGGAGATCTCGCTGGCCCAGCATGTCGAGCGCGACGGCGAGGAACTGAAGCAGCTCGGCGAAACGGTCGGGCATGTTGAGCCCTTTGGGACGCTGACGCTGACTCAGCAGTCTCGCTGGACCGACCCGCCTCTCTGGTGGCCGGACGATCCGCAGTTGCTTCACGTGAAGAGCGCGCTCGCGATCGGCGGCCGGACGGCCGACGCGCACAGCCAACGGTTCGGCTTTCGCGAGATGTGGGCGAAGGGTCCGATGTTTGTCCTCAACGGCGTCCCGCTGCACATCCGCGGCAACTCGTGCCACCCGCTCGGGTACGCTCGTGAGGACGCTGAGCGCACGTATGAGATCTGCCGGCAGGGCAACATCAACGCCTTCAGGCTTCACGCCCAGCCATGGAGCCAGGCGTGGTACGATGTCGCGGATGAGCAGGGAATGCTCATCATGCACGAGACTGCCGTGTGGTGCTACGCGCGCTCGTATGCTCTCGCGAATCCCGTCTTCTGGGGCAACTTCTCCGACCACATCCGAGCGCAAATCAAGCGCCACCGCTCCCGTCCGAGCGTCTTCTCATGGAGCCTTGAGAACGAGATCCTGCACGTCGGTGGCAACCGCGTCCCCGAATGTGAAGACCGACTGGCTGACCTGGCAGACGTCGCCCGCGAAGTCGACCCCACGCGTCTGATCAACTACGACGGCGACGCCGATCCCAACGGCGCGGCCGACATCATCAACCTGCACTACGCTCACAACTTCCCGAACAACCGGCTCTGGCCAAACGACTGCTACTGGCTCGATTCGAAGCGCGTCGTCGAGGGCTGGCCGCGCAAGCCGTGGCGATGGTCGCGCAAGAAGCCGCTCTACATTGGCGAGTACCTCTGGAGCCCGTCGAGCACGCCCGACAAGTACACGATGCTGTATGGCGATGAGGCCTACGAGGACGTGAACTGGTACCGTCGGGCCGCCAAGGGACAGGCGTGGCGCTACCAGATCGAGGCGTACCGCGCGCAGGGGATGTCGGGCGGGTGCCCGTGGAACATCTTCGAAGGTGGGAAGATGGATCCCGAGCAGAACCCGATGTACTGGAACTGCACGCTGGCGTATCGGCCCCAGTGCGCTCTGGTGAATGAGTGGAACAGCACGTTCTACTCCGGCGCTGAAGTCGATCGCACGGTCACGTTCATCAACGATGTCTTGCGCCCGGCCGAACTCCGCGCCGAGGTCTCGTGCTCGCTCGACGGCGTGGTCACGTTCCGGACGGGGATGGACCTCGAGATGAAACCGGCCGAGATTGTGCGCAAGGTAGTCTCAGTAGGAGTGCCCCAAGTCGCTGAGCGCGCAGCGTTTGAGATGGTCTTCACGCTATCTGAGAACGGGACGGAGATCTTCCGCGAGTCGCGCTCGTGTTGGGCCATGCCGGGCGCGCCGGCGCCGGTGAGCGATGCGTCGCTTCTGGCGATCTACGATCCTAACGGGAGCGTGGATGAACTGCTGGCGGAGGCGGGAATCGCGAACACGGCCATCACTGATCTGTCGGCCATTCCGGCTGGCGCTCGTTGCCTCCTCATCGGCGAGAACGCTCTCAAGCCCACGCGGCAGGCTTCCGCCGTCGTCGGCGCGGGGGGCGAGGAGTCAGCGCTGGCGACGTTCGCGCGCTCGGGCGGGCGCGTTATCATCCTGGCGCAGGAGCACTTGCCGGCCCAGTTGCCTGCCACGCTCATGCCGGATGGCAGCACGATCGCGTTTGTGCGTCGTGCGGATCACCCCGTCACCGAGGGTTGCGCGGCCGATGATTTCGCGCTCTGGGCGCCCGATCACATCGTCAGCTACCGTGATATCGAGCGCCCGTCGCGCGCGGGGGCGCGGGTGATCGTCGACGCGGGCGGGGCCGCCGGCATGGAGCGCGCGTTGCTGCTGGAGGTCGATGCTGGGAAGGGCAGCTACGTCTTCTGCCAGCTCGCGCTGGCCGAAAAAAGCGCATCCGAGCCCATCGCCCGCCAGACGCTGCATCGCTTGATCGCCGACGGCCTGGGCACGGGACCTGCCGCGCGCAAGCCACTCATCGTGATGGAAGAAGGCGACGCGGCCCGCAACGCGCTAACAGCCCTTGGCTTGGATGCCGTTGCCTATGGAGACCTCGCGCCCGACGCCGCCCACGCGTCTGGGATTCTTGTCGATGGCGATGACGCTCGAGCGTCCGCGGATGACCTGAGCGAGTTCGCAGCGGCTGGGGGAACGGTCTGGCTGCACGGCCCGAGCCAAGACTTCCTCAGCGCGATGGGGCTCGCGTGGGACGGAGCCTCATGGGACGAGAGCGGCGCGACCGACGTCCAGGCCCTGCGCGCCTCGCCGTTGGCGTCGGGCCTGCGAAACGAGGATCTCTACTGGCTCGCGGATGTCCGTCCGAAGCGACACGCGAACTGGTCGCTGACGCCTGGCATTGCGAACCACGTGTTGCGGCCCAGTCTCGCGGGGGATGTCACGGACGTCCCCGTTTCCGCCTTCGACATTCCCGATGGCCGGCTGATCGACGAGGGGATCTGGCTCTACCGGAATGGCGCGATCTCAGCGCCGATCAGCATTGCGGCCGACGGGACTTACGTCATTGGGGTGACGGCGGGCGGTCCGGGCATGGGTGGCGTGTACCCCGCATACCTCGTGCATGTCGATGACCAGCTCGTTGGCGGGTTCCAGGCATTGCAGAGCGACCCTCTGCTCCACACGGTGGTCGGCCAGCTAACCGCCGGCGACCACGTGCTGAAGATCAGCTTCACAAACGACGCCTCCAATCCGCCGGATGAGGATCGCAATGGGCTGATTGCCGGGGCGAGCTTTGCCGCGGCGAAGCCCCTGCCGGAGGGGGCCGTCGCCTTGACTGATCCCCCGATTCTGGTCGAGGTCTCTCGCGGGGAAGGGCGATACCTCATCGATGGCATCAATTGGCCGGCAACGGGACTCAACGCGATGAGATCATCGCGGCTCGTCGCGACGCTCGCCACGAACCTTGGCATCGCCACCCGCGCCGTCGCCTCGGGCACGCCGATCTCGCTTGCCGACTGGACACTCGACCCCGAGGCCGTCCACGTGCGACATGAGCCCGACGGGGGCCTGTATTTCGGCGACACGGCGTGGGCCGAGGGCATGGTGCGATTTGCTGAGGCGGGCGCGTATTCGCTCGCGTTTGAGGCGCGTGGGCCGCAGGCGAGCGGCGAGTACCCCGAGGTGCTGGTTGAGATTGACGGCGAGGCTCTCGAACCGCAGCACCTCATCAGCGAGGGCTGGCATGAGGTGGTGTTCCGAATCGATCTTGATGCCGGACGCCATACCATCCGCGTCCACTTCACGAACGATATCTACGACCAAGCCCTGCATCTGGACAGGAATCTGTGGATCCGCAAACTGACGGCAGCGCTGGATGAGAGAGGGGATGTTGAGGATGAGTTCCTCGATCTGGGTGTGGAGGGCGGCTAGCGCCTTACCGTGGTTGGCGCCCTTGGGCAAGACCAGACGATCGTTGGTGTGGGCGGCCGCAATCCTGTTCGCCGCATGGACTGGCGCCGCGAAGCAGACGCGCACCCTCGCCGGCGGCCACTTGCCCGGCGTCGTGGATGCGTATTTTCACGAAGATCCAGACACGGCGCTGATCCTGAATGGGCTCCACGAAGCGCCGGAGTTTCGCGACACGCTCGGATGGTGGACGGGCCCGTGGTGCGCGAAGATTCCCTTCTGGCGACCGATCCCCTCCATGGTGTTCTGGACTGAACTGCAAGCGTTCGGGCACGACTTCCGATGGTGGGGCGTGGTCTCAATTGTGTTCACCTGCGCCTTCGCTGCCGCCATGATGTGGGGGTTCGAGCCGCTTTTTGGCGCGCACGGCGCCGCTGCGGTCGTCTTCATGATTTTCGCAAGTCTCTGGGTCCCTTGGCACCCCCCCCCGCGCCGCTCAGGGACGTATTATCCCACTGGAAGCACCAGGTCGATCTGATGCTCGGGGTCTCGTGTTTCGTCGCCATCGGCCTAGTGAGTCGGAAGCGCGCGCTCCTGGCTCTCTTGCCCGTCGGGCTTGCGTGCGCCACGAAGGAAACAGGCTTCACGCTGCTCGCATTGCTCCCCATCGTTGCGTGGTGGCGTCGCCGTCGCGGCGACGAGGGGATCGCCCCGCTGCGGTTGGCTGGCTACATGGCCTGCCTCGTCATCCCGCTTGCCATCTACCGGCTGATAGTCGTCGGCTATGGATACGGCATGGGCACCAACACGTATTGGTGGACTCGCGCCGTCCTGTACTGCGGCGGATGCCCAATCCAACAGATCTCGCTAGGCTACTGGCATACGCTCAGTGTCGGCGCGTTGATCGTCGCCACGCTTTGGCTGGCTTGGAGACGCCCGCGACTCGCCCTCGTCAGCGCTCCCGTGGCGTTGGCCATCATCGTGTGTGCGCTGGCGGTCCAGCGTCAGATCGACATCGCCGTCGCCGGGGCCACGCTGTTTGTCGACGGCCGGTACATCTTCGCCGCGGTCTGGTGGTGCGTCATGGCGTGCGCCGCGTGGCGCTTCAGTCGGCATGAGATCATCCTCGGCCTGGCATTCCTCCTTCTGGGATCGGGGCCGACATTTCTCGCGACCCAGACTCTCGAACATGGCCGCTGGCTCGGCGGCGTGGGTCATGCCATCTTGGGCTGGGCAGCGATTCGCGGCGTGTGGATTGCGGTGCCGATGATGTGGGCCGCGATGAAGAAGGACCTCCGGAACGACTCCGAGGAGGGGAACCGCGCGGAAACCGACAAACCTCCCGTTCCCGCGGAGACCGAAGCCTAAGATGACTGATATTGGCCCGGGACACCCGCGTCGACTTCACGAACGACATCCACGACCAGGCCCTGCAACTGGATCGAGAAGGGGACACTGAGCAGCGATGAGCGTCGCATGGCTGTGGAAAGCAGCGTCGGCGATGCCATGGCTGGCGCCGCTGGCGAAGGGGCGGCGTGCAGCCGTGTGGTCGCTTGCGATTCTGCTCGCGCTCGCCGTGGGCGTGGCCTACCAGTGGCCAGACCTGTCCGAGGGGCATCTGCCGGAGGCCGAGGGGTATTACCTCCGCGGCGACCCTGACACGGCACTGATCCTCAAAGGGGTCGGCGAGTCGCCCCGCCTTGTCGATACGCTCGACTGGTGGACGGGGATCTGGTGTGGCGTCGTGCCGTTCTGGCGGCCGATTCCCTCGCTGCTGTTCTGGGCCGAGGAGAAGGTCTTCGGCTACGATTTCCGCGGGTGGGCGATCGTCCACGTGCTGCTCGCGGGCGTGCTGGCGGCGGTCATGTTCTGGGCGCTTGAGCCGCTGCTGGGAATCGACGGCGCCGGCTCTGTCGTCTTCATTGCGGTCTGCGCCTGCGACCGCCAGTCGTGAGCGTTCCTGGCGCGTGTCGGGACTGTTGTTCAGAGAGAGAAGGGACGCCACGGCGGCCCGCTTCGCGGGTAGGGGCGTGGAGGACATGACTGGTCCGCCTCGATCCTGGGAGCCACGCCGACCAGACGACTATCTCGGAGCATCCTTGGTCAAGGCCACCATGACCGTCAGT
>PVBE012912494.1_pt1 | contig 42176 bp, 35 predicted proteins | sample 1631181 | NCBI WGS metagenome assembly PVBE01 (sample SAMN08397723, study PRJNA350692) | Marine metagenome, whole genome shotgun sequencing project. | isolation source: water | place: Pacific Ocean | collected 2012-04 | reverse complement strand
TGTCGCTGCGGGGTGTTCCCTGGGTGCTCGTTCCGACGCCCGCGCCAAACATGACCGCTACCACACCCGCATCGGCCGTTGCTTGCATGTGGGCGCCCCAACTCACTCGATTGCCCTCGGAAGAGACGAGCGGATCCTCAGATTCATTGCTGGCGAAGTGTGTGAGCCGCGCTCCGGTTGTGCTGAATGAATCACCAAGAAAGAAGGTTCCCGCCGAGTCTTCCCAGTGCTGATGCGTGTTGTCAAGCACCGGGAATGCGTCTCCATCTGCATCTACCGCCTCGCTCGTATTGATGTGTCCAACCGGAATCTGCCAGAGAACCGTGGATGTCTCGCCAATCCGGCCAACCGCTTCGGTGATCGACAAGTAGTTCAGCCAGTGATCGTTGTTCCAGAACCAGGCCGATGATGCCGGATCATCCGCCGCCGATCCGGTCGTTCCACCAGCGTCGAGACCATACTTATCGAGCGAAATAAAGTCGGCGCCGCGCCGCATGACGCCCGCGTCCACGTACCACTGCGCCATTGCCTCGGCCTCGGCCACGATAGCGGCGCGGCCGGCAGGGATTCCCATCGAATCACTGACGTGGACCAATCCTGTCCCCGGAATACCGATGTTCGTATGCCCACCAGCCGGTGAAGCCCACAAGTTGAACTGCCAACCAAAGATCGCGCTGGGAAGATCCCGATCAATGAGGTAGTTGATTGCCTCGACGAGACCGTCAATCGAATCCCCGAATGCCGGGTCCGCTGCGGTGAGAATCGGATCGCCATCAAACCCCGTTGCCGTGTACGCCGTGTTGACCTGCGGAGACCCTGTGATACCGACCGACCACTCCTCCTGATCCGGTGAGAGCCCAGCCTGCGCGAAGTACCCCAACAAATCAGGCTCAATCACAATCATGACCGGCCAGCCGTCCTCCGTTTCAGCACGCGCCAAGTCGAGCATGAGATCAAGATCTCGCCAATAGGCTTCCATGTACGAAGCATCAAAGAGATGCTCGCTGTCGGTCCAGTACGACTCGCCGCCATCCGGAATGTTGTACCACACCAGACAAGGAATCATTCCGAGCTGCTTGCTGTTGCGAATGTACCGGCTTACCCGCGCACCCTCCTCAGAGGTCCACGTGCGCCAACCCATGAACGGTCCACCATTGATGTAGATGTACCGAATGTCTGTGCGGCGATTCTCATCACCCTCGCCAAACCCCCTGAAGAAGGACAAGTGAGACGGCGCATCTTCACTCACACTTCCGACCGCCAGATGTTCGGGCAGCCCAGGCATCGAACCGTCTTGATTGCGGACCGCAATACCAATCCATGCCGACTCGCCGCTCACGGCGTCGTCCACGCGGATCGAGGCATAACCCGAACCCGTCGTGGCGACAACAACCTCGTCTTCTTCAAGCGACACTTGAATGATGTTCGGCGCGTTTGTCAGAACGGACAACTCGGCATCCTCGTCATGCAAGACCTCAAGCCGCGTTGTCCCCATGTCGATGACAATCGATACATCGTCAGCATCGAGTTCACCAAACCCCAACGAGCCGGTCGCACCCCCGGAATCCCCTCCGGAATCTCCTCCAGATCCACCGTCCCCAACCGTTACATCGATGGGAGTGCCATTGAAGGAATACTCTGGAAATGAAGGTGGCCATACGCCGTCAGCGGTGAAGCCAATACTGCACGACCCGCCCGCAGCGATCACACCATTCCACGACTCATTCGAGACGGTCCTTGTGTCACCATCCACAGTCAAAAGTCCGTTCCAAAGGCTCTGTGGTTCAAGGCCGCCTTGCCACGACATGCTCCACCCCTCGATCAAAGGTTGGTCGACAGGGTTCTCAATCACGAAGAATCCCGAATATCCACCACTCCAATAAGAATCCTGCTGCACCTGAACCGTTGGTGCGGCAGCGAGCAGCCCCGGGACGGTCGTGATTCCAAGGGCCGCAAAGAGGACAGATGGCTGAAAAGTCATGTGCTGTGTTCTCCGTGGGCCCTCCCGCACTGCGCAGTGATGGCCAGATCCCGGGAAGGCCTACGTAAACCCGCCGTCAGGGTTCGCGCAGACCTTCAGGGAAGGGCTGCGAGGTGAAATTTCAGCCCACCGTCCCGGTATGATCGCTCAACCCACGTATTCCTCACACATCCACCACCACCCTGGGGCCGCCCATGCCATTGACGCTTAACCTGATTCTCGCCGGGGCACTCTGTGCTGGGTCCGCAGTAGAACCAACGCCACGAGATGGTTGGCACGCGGAGCGGCACGAGGCAATCAACGCCAAAGTGGCTTCCGCAAAGGGGCAGGTAGACGTCGTTTTTGTCGGCGACTCAATTACACAAGGGTGGGAGCGTGCGGGCGCCGATGTGTGGAACCAGCACTTTGCGGATCGCAAGGCAATCAATCTGGGGATCAGCGGCGATCGAACAGAGCACGTGCTGTGGCGGCTGGACAACGGGAACATGGAGGCAATCACTCCGAAGGTGGCGGTCGTCATGATCGGCACCAACAACATCGGGCACGGCGGGCAGAGCACAGCGGATGTACTTGCTGGCGTACAGCGGGTCGTGAATCGAATTGGCGAGATCAGCCCTACGACGCAAGTGCTGCTTCTGGACATCTTCCCAAGAGGCTTTCAGTTCAACGAGGCCCGAGGGAGAATCACGCAAATCAATCAGGCGCTTGCCCGATTGCACGACGATGACAAAGTTGTGTTTTTGCCGATCGGCCAAGTCTTCGTGGAGGATGACGGATCCATCAGCCCCGAAATCATGCCCGATGCCCTTCACCTCTCGGCTGAGGGATATCAACGGTGGGCTGATGCCATCGAACCAACCCTGCGGCGGATGCTTGCGAGAGACAATGAGCGCAGCGGGGTGGCATCTTGAGCGGTGGACCGCGATTTTCTGAACGCATCAAGTGGGCATCGAAGTTCTTGACCCATGGACGCAATATCGCCAGTCTGACTCCGTCGAGTCGATGGCTCTCAAGGGCCATGTGCCGAGAAGTTGATCCAGAGAAACCACAGTGCATTCTCGAACTCGGCGCTGGCACGGGACCGGTGACCGAAGTGATTCGTAGTCGCATGCATCCAGACAGCCACCTCATCGCCGTTGAGATCGATCCCGAGTTACACGCCATCGTGAGCCGCCGATGCCCCGATGTCGATGTTGTCCTTGGAAGCGCCGGAGACATTGACGACATTCTTGATGAGCGTGACATCGAGGCGGCTGACTGCATCGTGTCTTGCCTTCCGGTGCCAAGTCTTCCAAAGGAAGTGAATCGATCGATTTTCGATGCGTGGTCGCGACGGTGCCGCTCCGAGGTCTTCACGCAGATCACACAGATTCCCTGGTACTTCATGCCGATGTATCAGCGGTTGTTTCACGACGTCGAATTCCAACTCATCACCATGAACCTGCCGCCGGCTGGCGTGTATCACTGCAGCAATCTGCGCTCAGATTACGACGCGCCTGAGCGGCTTGCCGGGAAGTAGATTGTGGCAATCACCATGCGGCTACTGTGCGCGCTGTTGATCCTCTGCGGGTGCGATCGTGGCAATGAGAACGCTCGTGGCTTGCCACCACAGCAGCCCGGCGAGATTCGGATCGTCAGCCTGAGTCCGGCGATGACATCAACGCTGCAGCAAGTTGGCCTTGGGCCTCACCTGGTTGGACGCTCGGCGTTCTGCCGCGATGTCGATCACCTTCCGGTGGCCGGCGATCTGGATCGGACCAATGTGGAATGTCTGGTACGTCTTCGTCCGACGCATGTATTTGCCCAGGGGCATGAGCGGGGAGGCCACGTTGATCTACGCGGTCTTGCCAAGAAACATGGTTGGACGCTCGCTATCCATCCATTGGTCGATATTGATGATGTGCAACAGTTTCTCCTTCGGATCGGGACGCTTCTTCCCCAGACGAAAGCACCGTGTGAAGGGCTGCGCCAAGATCTGCAATTGGCCATGAGACCGAGATCGCTCCCACGGCCAACATCTGTGCTGATCGTTAGTCCGGGCGCGAGCCCGCTGGCATGGGGGAGCGATACATATCTGGGGCAGTTGGCTGTGGCGGCGGGCCTTGAGAATCTCGCCATGTCCCCCCAATGGCAAGCACTCTCGTTGGAAGATGTATCTCGGCTCAATGCAGATCTTGTATTGGTTCCGGTCGATGGCGACGTGCCGGATTTCGGCGCGTTGGCGACAGCAGTTCCACAGGATCGATTTCGGGTGCTCGCGCATCCTGGCATCGACTTACCGGGACCACACCTGGCGAAGGTGTCCAGAGCCATAGATGAAATCGCCCAATCTTTCCATCGTGACACAGACGCGCCGTGATGACGCGCAAGGGAATTATTCTCGCGGGTGGATCGGGCACTCGACTCAAGCCGGTGACAAACGTCATCAGTAAGCAACTGCTTCCTGTCTACGACAAACCGATGATCTACTACCCACTTTCGGTATTGATGCTCGCCGGCATACGTGAAGTGCTCATTATCTCAACGCCGTCGGACCTACCGAGGTTTCGTGACCTTCTTGGGACAGGAGCGTCGTGGGGACTCACATTCTCATATGAAGTGCAGCACCGCCCAGAGGGAATCGCGAGTGCACTAGTCTTGGCGGAAGACTATCTCGCTGGAGCACCGAGCTCGCTGGTTCTTGGCGACAATATTTTTTTCGGAAACGGTTTTGGGGAGAGGCTTCGGTGCGCTTGCCAGCGCGAAGAAGGTGCCACGGTGTTCGCGTATCCCGTCGCCAATCCAAGCGACTTTGGAGTCGTCGAGTTGAATCCCGATGGAGAGGCTGTGCAAATCTCTGAAAAACCGGAGCATCCATCATCGAATCTCGCCGTGACCGGCTTGTATTTCTACGATGCTCAGGCCCCCCAGATTGCGAAAGATGCCGTGGCATCCCCTCGGGGTGAGTACGAGATATCCACTGTGAACCAAGCGTACTTGAAGGCTGGAAAACTTCGAGTCGAACAGTTGGGACGAGGCGACGCGTGGCTGGATACCGGAACGCATCAGCGACTTCTCCAGGCATCGATGTTTGTTGAGACCATCGAATCACGCCAAGGATTGAAGGTCGCATGCCCCGAAGAGATCGCTTGGCGGCAAGGATGGATTGATGATGGCAGACTCGAAACACTTGCTGCGGCGATGCCGGGAAACTCGTACGGGGACTACCTTCGCACGCTGGCATGAAGAAGCTCTCGTAGGACCGCGGGCTTTCCCCTGCCTATCTGGTTTGACATCAACGCGCTTTGAAGTCGCCAAATCGTGACTTGGATCGGATCGCTTGCCACCAATCATGATGGCGTTGGTACCAGTCGATTGTGCTGAGCAGACCCTCTTGCCAACTGCGTGATCGTATCCATCCGAGTGATTCAGCTTTAGATGGATCGACTTCGTACCGGTAATCGTGACCGATGCGATCGTCTGTGAATGTCAGATGGTCATTCGAAAGACCGATGTGTTTCAGAATGGCGTCAGCGACATCCAACCCGGATATCTGAAGTCTTGCGCCAAGGTTGTAGATGCCACCAGAGACACCATTGTGCAGAACGCACTCGATTCCCGCGCAGTGGTCATCGACATGGAGATAGTCGCGAACGGCTGTACCGTCTCCGTACACAGGAAGGGAGAGACCCTCCATCGCTTGGGTGGTGAATAGTGGAATGATCTTCTCGGGGTACTGCCACGGGCCGTAGGTATTGGAGCCCCGTGTGATTACTGTGTTCAAGCCGAAGGACGCATGCGCGGCCTGGACAAGGTGTTCTGCTGCGGCCTTTGATGCCGCATACGGATTGCGGGGCCGCAGGGGATCCGACTCCAGCGAACAACGGGATGTACTCCCAAGGTCTCCGTACACCTCATCGGTGGAGATCTGAAGAAATCGTCGGACATCATGCCGCCGGCAAGCATCAAGCAGCACCTGAACACCTAGAACATTGGAGTGCACGAAGGGCCTGCTATCCACCAGGCTCCGATCGACATGGCTCTCCGCGGCAAAATTGATGATCGTGTCGCAGTCCGGAACGACCGCGTCCAAGACCGCTGGGTCGGCGATGTCGCCCTGTGTAAACTCGATTCGACCCTCAAGATCGGCCAAATTGGCCATATTGCCGCTATAGGTCAGAAGATCGAGGACTCGAATCGTACATTTGGGGTGATCCTGAGCGATGCTTCTGACGTAGTTGGAGCCAATGAACCCCGCACCACCCGTGACTAGGACCGTGGAAATCGACATGGATCGGCCTCTCTGGAGCTCGTGATGGTATCTGTTGTACAGAATGAACCGATGATTTTCGAAGATTCGACCGAAACTCACAGGGTAGAATTGGGTTTCCCGAATATTGGATTGGCATTGAGCTGAATCCTCACCGTTGGGGTTTCTATTCGGGCAAGATTGTGCCTGCGTGCAGGCTTGGAGGATGCCCTGACCATGACCACCACCCGCCTCGTTATTCAATGCTCCCAAGTCGTAGCGATCGGCTGTGTATTTGTATCGACCACAGCTGCTACGGCGGAGATGGAGCGGATGGCCGACTTTGGTCATTCGGCATGGGACAGCACTCAAGATGGAACGCCAGATCTGTTGTTCCACGATAAACGCGCAGACGAAACGATCATCTTATTTCTACATCCGACACTCGACCGAGTTCTCACCCCGGCGGACTTGAACGCGCTTGGCGGTGAGTTTTATGGGCCGGGCACTATCGGTGCTGTCAATCTGGTTGGTGTGACCGGAGAACTCACCGTTGGAGATGACGCTGGAACGATTCATGTTGATGATTGGGGAACCGGTGGTTCGGGCTTTGCGGCCTCGTACACCGTAGAAGGCCCCGTTGTGGAAATTGAGATTCTGGATGGTGGCCAGGGCTTCGATTCGAGCGTGTTGGGGTATTTTGATATCGATGAGACAGGGACCGGGGGGTCCGGACTCGACATCTTCTACACAGCCTTGCCCGGAACACCGGGCGAAGTTCGTGAAGTACGCGTAGCGGATGGCGGCAGCGGATATGAGCCGGGATCCCAACACACGGTTATTGGCTACAACTTCCTTCCCGGAGCGTTGCCTCTCACCGGCACGGCGTACGCCGATGACGAGGGTGTCATTGATCGTGTGGATATCCTTACTCGGGGTGAAGGATTCACTCAGACTCCGAATGTTGGATTCGTTGTAGCGCCTGATCAGGGCTCCGGCGCTGAATTTCTCGCGTTCATGGCGGGGGGGATCGATCGAATCTTCTTTCAGCCCGGCAATCCTGATGCGGGCGGAACCGGATACACGAAGAATCCAGTGATCACGCCGATTGGCGACGGGACTGGGTTTCAGTACAGCATGGCTCGCCAGGGTGAGATTGCAGAGATTGATATTGAGAATCCAGGAGGGGGCTATGTAGTCGCACCTCGCCTGGGCCTTGATGTCGAGGGGTTCGAGCAGCACATGGAGGCGGTTCTGTGGACCGATCTCGATACGGCGAATCAACTCGTCGGTGACACGACCGGTCGCGTCGTTGTGACGTCCGCGGGGGGACAACCCATGAGGCTCTACACCGACGACTGGCGTGCATTTGTCGGTGATCTGGATGGCGACCTCGACCTCGACCTGATGTGGCGAAAGCCACTTGGTTCTCGTGGCGACGATCGAATGCGGATCTGGCTGATGGATGGCACGACGGTTGAGAAGGCCATCGAACTCGACAGTCCTGGGCCGAACTGGACCGCATGGCAGATCGCCGACCTGGATGGTGATTACAAGGACGATCTCGTTTGGTGGAATCGTGCGACCGGCGACATCGCTATTTGGGACTTCGACCCTTCTGTGGATGGCGGTGTTGCAGATGGCTGGGTCTCCGACAATGGAATGAATAGCCGCCGCTGGCGACCCTATGTTCCGGTTCCTGCCGTGACTGGCGAGAACGATCGGATTCTCTGGCGGAATGACTCATCGCGGCGACTGGCCGTGGCGGACTACGCCGAATTGGATCCAAGCAGACTCGCGTCATGGCTCGATGTCATCGATTCCGAGGGTGCGGTGGTTGTGCCCGACTCGGGGTTCTATCCGTTACTCATGGGCAATCTCAACGGCGATGGCGACAAGCGAGATCTGCTTGGCTATGACAAGTCGAGCAAGCGGGTCGGTGTTTGGCAGATGTCAGATCGCACCGTGCTGCACGGTGGATACGTCGCCTATAGAGGCGATGAGATTTACAGTAGAGAGTGGCCCCGTGGAATGGCGACGCACAGTGAAGAAGGGCAGGTTTCGATCGCCGCCTCGCGGGGTGGATTGATGTCACTCTCGACTCGAACCTCAACACCGCTAGAACCATCCGCTGCCGATTTCGACTCGCTGTTTGAAATGGTGGCCGAGCTTTCGGAAGCCGAGGCCAGCGATCAGCCAGACTTGCTGCAGGACATCCTCGACTTTCTTGGTTCGACCCCGACACTGGTCGAGTACCTCAGCAATCCCGTCCACGCGTGGCACGCCTTCAATACATTGACCCCCTACCTTCGTCATACGATCGAGACCCGGGTGGCCGAACTGGTCAGGCGGGAGACTGTGATCGATACGCTCAATACCTACGCACTGTCTGAATACCGCATTGCCAAGGACGACGGCATCATCGAAGACGCTGTGCCCACGCTCCAGCCCGAAGAAGAAGGCCCGGCAGGCGGCGGCGGCAGCGGTGGCGGTAGCGGCGGCGATGCTGGTGATGGCAGTGGCTCAGGGGGCAATTCTGGAGGCAGTGGTGGTGCTGGAGACGGCAGCGGTGGTGGTGGTGGTGATGACGGAGGGTCCCCCCCCGGTTCCGGTGGAGGAAGCGGAGGCTTGCCCGACGACTTCGATCCCAATGATCCCACGACATGGCCTGCTGGAGTCGAGACGTTTGAAGAACTTCTCCAGTGGCTGATCAATAATCCTCAATAGTGCACTGAATCATTTCAACGACTCAGTACACAAAGCCAAAAGGCCCGCAAAGCGGGCCTTTTGCGGTTAACTGCGCTGCTGCTCTTCTCCACCCCACACCCATGAAGAGCCCGCGACCCACCAGCGGACTTCTGATTCACGCCGCAGGTTCCGGTATGCCGGCGACTCTGGTCCGGTTAGAATCCACGGTTTCCCGTGGAGGTATTCGCATATGGCCAATCAGCCCGTCCCACTGCTCGACCTCAAGGCTCAATATGATTCCATCCGTGATGAAATTGAGCCTCTGCTCAAGGAAGTCTCTGAGAGCCAATGGTTCATCGGCGGCCCACAACTTGATTCCTTCGAGTCCGCGATGGCGGACTATTGCGGCACGGAGCATGCTGTTGGCTGCGCGAGCGGATCGGACGCGCTCCTTCTGTCACTGATGGCAGCCGGTGTCGGCCAGGGTGACGAGGTCATCTGCCCGTCCTACACATTCTTCGCGACAGCAGGTTCAATTTGGCGGCTCGGCGCGAGGCCTGTATGGGTTGATATCGATCCTGTGACATACAACTGCACGCCCGACTTGGTGCGCGCCGCGGCGGCTGAGTGCAACTCACTCAAAGCCATCATGCCAGTGCACCTCTTTGGTCAGACCGTAGATATGGACGGCATGTTGGAACTCGCCACCGAACTTGGTGTTCCGATTGTCGAGGACGCTGCACAAGCCATTGGATCGAAAGACAGCACGGGCGCGGCTGCGGGCTCGCGTGGCTGGACAGGATGCTTCAGTTTCTTCCCGTCTAAGAACCTTGGCGGCTTCGGAGACGGTGGCATGATCACGACGAACGACGCTGAAACGGCGGCTCATCTGCGCAGGCTGCGCAATCACGGAATGGAGCCGAAGTACTACCACCGCGAGGTTGGTATGAACAGCAGACTCGACGCGATGCAGGCGGCTGTTCTCAATGCCAAGCTTCCTCATCTCGACAAGTGGTCTGCGGGCCGCGCGGCCAATGCCGATCACTACGACCAAATGTTCAAAGATGCGGGCGGGGCAGACACATCAGCTTCATTGGAAACTGCGACGCTTCCGATTCTTGTGCCCGCTCGTCCCGCAGCTCCGGCGAGGCACATCTTCAATCAATACGTCGTCCGTGTTCCAGCTGCGATTCGGGACGATCTTCGCGCCCATCTGGTCGAACACAAAGTAGGGCACGATGTCTACTACCCCGTTCCGCTGCACCGACAAGAATGTTTCGCCGATCTTCCCTGCAGTGATATGACATTCAGCGATCAAGCTGCTGCCGAGAGCATCGCAATACCCATTTATGCCGAGTTGATTGAATCGCAGCGAACGTATGTGGCGGAAACGATTGTCTCGTTCGTACAAACCCACGCGCCCGCCGGTGTCTGAGCGAATTTGGAACTGGACCCTTCTTCAAGCGGGCTCGCTACGACTCGATGGTGGTGGCATGTTCGGTGTTGTTCCTCGCGCAATCTGGTCTCGGATGGCGCCACCGGATGAGGCCAATCGCATAGCGCTGCAGACGAACTGCTTGTTGCTCGAATCAGAAGGCCATCGTGTGCTCGTGGAGACGGGCTGCGGCGCCAAGTGGTCCGTGAAGCTGCGCGGCATGTTTGCTATCGAAGATCGAACAGTGTGCAACGCGCTGCAGGAGCAGAACGTGTCGCCATCAGATATCAGTGATGTCATCGTGACACACCTACACTTTGATCACGCGGGAGGTCTGACCCAGTTTGGCGAGGATGGGTCTCCCATCCCAGTGTTCGACAATGCAACGGTTCATGTTCAGGGCCGTGAGTGGGAGGACGCACTCGCGAATCGCTCAACGATGACAGGCACCTATCTTCGAACGCACCTCGACCCCATTGCAGGGTGTGTGTCGCTGCTGGATGGATCACAACAGATCCTTCCTGGAATTCGCTCATTGCCCATGCCGGGCCACACGTGGGGTCAGCAGGCTGTACTCATAGAGACGGCCGACGGAACCGTGTGCTTCCCCGGCGATGTCATGCCAACCCGGCATCACGTCGGTGCCCCTTACAGCATGGGCTACGACATGTTGCCATACGAGAATATGTTGACGAAGCGCATGCTCTTGGAACAGGCTGCCGAGTTGTCATGGACGCTTGTGTTGGACCACGATCCAGATCAGGCTGTGCACCGTGTACACGCCGATGGGGACTGGTTCACATTGGAACCCGTCTGACAGATCAGACCGTGGGCAAGATGTTTTCGGGTGCTTCTAGCAGACCCCTGATGGTCGTCAGAAATCTTGCCGCTTCGGCGCCGTCCACGACGCGGTGGTCGCAAGAGAGGCTCATGGGCAGAACCATTCCGGCGTAGAAAGCGCCATTTTTGGTGAGCACACGCTCCCGCGCGCGACCGATGCCCAGAATGCCGACTTCGGGGTAGTTGATGATTGGGGTTGTGAACATACCCCCGCAGTTTCCAACGCTTGAGACGGTGAAGGTGCCACCACTCAAGTCCTCTCGGTCGATGGTGCGATCGCGGCATGATTGGGCGAGTTCCGCGATTCGATCGGCCAGTTGTACAAGACCCAGTTCGTCGGCATTCTTGACGACCGGAACCATGAGCCCATGGTCGGTATCAACGGCGCAGCCGAGATTGACGACACTGCGGAGTTGAATCTCCTCGACAAAGTCGTCCACCGTGCAGTTTATGCGAGGATGTACGCGAAGCGCCTTGCACACAGCCGTCAATACGAAGGGAAGCGGGCTGATGCGGCGGCCAAGCAGCGACTCCAGTCCCTTTCTGCGCTGCTCCAACTGTGTGATGTCAGCTTCCTCATTGACCGAGAAGTGGGCTGCTGTATTCAATGAGTGTTGCAGCGCTTCGGCGATCTTTCTTCTGACTCCACGGAAGGGGATTCGTTCGGAGACGCCTTCGATCGGAACCGCCACACGTGTTGCCAGTGGCAACTCCTCGGCGGGTGCTGGCGGTGTGTCGACAACCCGCGTTGCCACTGCGGCAGACGACGTTGTCGGCTCGTTTGCATGCGTTTGGACATCTGAAGCGGTGACGCGACCGCCGCGGCCACTTCCAGCGACAGCATTGATATCGATATTGAGATCGCGGGCAATCCGCCGAACGGCCGGCGTTGCGAGTGAGCGGCTCTCGCAGCAACGTTCCGTGTCGCACTCATCCTGACGTTGAAAACTGGTGGGCATCGTCAGTGTTTCACTGACATTGCCGACGACCGAGCCAGCATCTTCTCGCTCAGACGACGCCTCTGCAACGACCTCTACTGGGGGCGTTGCCGATTGCGGAGCTCCACCAATGTCATACGTCACAAGTACCGCGCCAACAAGAATGATGTCGCCCGCGTTGCCGTTGAGCTCCTTGATGGTTCCGGCCCAAGGGCTGGGGACCTCTACCAAAGCCTTGTCGGTTTCCATCTCAGCGAGCGTCTGGTGTTCTTTGACCGCTTCGCCGGGACTGACCTTCCAGGTGATAAGTTCAGCTTCTGCGACGCCCTCCCCGAGATCGGGAAGGAGGAAGTGTGAATGGTCTTTTGGTTGCTTCATCGCCATGAGACGCGAGGCTCCGTGGGGGTGCTTGGGGGATCAGTACGCCGCCGTTTCGGCAATTGCCTTGCCGATACGTTCAGCGTCCGGGAGATACTCGAGTTCCAGTTTGTAGTACGGCATGAGCGTATCAAAGCCGGTCACCCGCTGTACAGGGGCTTCCAGATGCAGGAAGCATTGCTCCATGATCCGAGCCGAGAGCTCGGCGCCGATTCCGCATGTCATTGGCGCTTCGTGCACGATGATGGCGCGGCCGGTTTTTTGAACGGACTTGGCGACCGTCTCCATATCGAATGGATTGATCGTCCGCAGATCGATGAGTTCAATGTCCTGCCCTGACGCCTCGATGGCGTTCATGCACTGCACCAAAGTCGCGCCCCACGAGACCATCGTCATGTCGTTGCCTTCGCGAGCAACGCGAGCCTTGCCGATCGGAATCGTGTATTCCTCTTCCGGAACCTCTTCGCGGAAGGCGCGGTAAATCCGCTTCGGCTCGAAGAAGATCACCGGATCGGGGTCGCGGATGGCGCTGATCAGCAGCCCCTTTGCGTCGTAGGGAGACGATGGCATCACGACCTTCATACCTGGATTGTGGCTGTAGATCGCTTCGGGACTGTCGCTGTGCAGTTCCGGTGCGTGGATCCCACCACCAACCGGTACGCGGATCGTCAATGGAACCGTGAGTCCGGCGCGAGTTCTGGACCGTATGCGCGCGGCATGTGTGCAGATCTGGTCATAGGCGGGACCAAGGAACCCTTCGAATTGGATTTCTGGAACGGGACGAAGTCCGCCCATTGCCAGGCCGATGGCCGTCCCGATGATTCCCGACTCTGCCAAAGGCGTATCAACGACACGATCACCACCAAATCGCTCGTGGAGACCCTCGGTCGCGCGAAAGACACCGCCGTTGGCGCCAATGTCTTCGCCGAGTAGCAGGACACGATCGTCCTTCTCCAGCTCCTGGGCTAGGGCGAGATTGATGGCTTGTACGAGTGTGAGTTGTGCCATGAGTATTCCTTCCCTTCCCTCAGGATCCCGAACCGTCGATGCCTTGACCAAGGCTGCTTGTCCGCAGTGTTCGGCGTTGTGCATCGATCGAGGCGGGGATATCGGCGTACATCCACTTGAAGATGTCATCCGTTGTCGGCGGTTCGATGCCCTCGGCCCGCTTCACAATTGCGGAAACCGTAGCCTCGTTTTCAAGTTGCTGCGCATGCTCTTGACTTTCGTCCCACAGGTCGCGATGTTCCAGCCAGTTGCGAAGCCGGATCATCGGATCGCGTCCCACCCAGGCCTCGACTTCGGCTTCGTCGCGATATCGCCTCGCATCATCGGCGGTCGTGTGATCGCCAAGTCGATACGTCACGGCTTCGATGAAGGTCGGTCGATTGTCGCGGCGAGCCCGCTCAGCGGCGTCACGGACGACCTTCACCATGGCAAAGATGTCGTTCCCGTCGACCTGCACGCTGTGCATGCCGTAGGCGAGACCTCGCTGCGCGATCGTCGGAGCGGAACACTGGATTCTGGTCGGAACCGAAATTGCCCACGAGTTGTTCTGGCAGACGAACACAACAGGCAGATCAAGATTCGCGGAAAAGTTCATTGCCTCGTGAAAGTCACCCTCACTCGTAGCGCCATCTCCGAAGAACGTGCAGGCGATTCCGCCATCCCCGCGGTACTTCGATGCCCAGGCCAGCCCGGCGGCATGCAACATCTGCGTGCCAATTGGGATTGCCAGAGGCGTAGCTTTGACCGGGATGTTGTTGCCCCGCTCATCACCCATCCAGTGAAGCAGGATCTTTTCGGGATCCACGCCTCGCCAGAACAACCCCGCATTCTCTCGGTAGCACGTGACGAGCCAGTCCGAGTCTTCAAGCGCGTAGGCCGCGCCGAGTGAAGTCGCTTCCTGACCGCGATTCTCCGGGTATGTCCCCATGCGACCCGATCGCTGCAGTTTGAATGCAATTTGATCGAAGTGCCGGCACATGGTCATGTGCCGATACAACCTCACGACGTCGGCATCGGGGATGAGCCCCTCGCCAAGGCTCTCATCAAACACACCGTGCTCGTCAAGGATCGAAACACGTTCGATCGTTGTTTGAAAGGCGCAATCAACCGGCATGGACGGTCTCCTTCCCGCGTGTGGGCCCTTCTTCGAACCGTCGCTCTGCCAGAGCAAGGGCGGCGTGAAACGGCGATGGAAGCAATCGGGCTTCCTCAAGAATCTCCAGCGTCGTATCTTCGATGGCGTCGTTCCGCCGGTCGAGTTCCTCACGGTTCATCCCGAGCCAGAGTCCCGCCAGCCAGATCAGCCCGCCTGCGTTTACTACGAAATCTGGTGCGTAGAGTACGCCCTTCTCGGCCATCGCTGCGGCATCCCGCGAGGGATCTATGAGTATGTTGTTGGATGCTCCGCAGACGATTCCCGCGCGGAGGCGGCGAACTTCATCAGGACCAATGACGGCGCCGAGGGCGCAGGGTGCCAAGATGTCGCATTCCGCCTGCAGAATCGCCTTGGTATCGACGACCTCAGCTGCGAACGACTCGACCGCTTCCGCGACTCGATCCGGGTTGATGTCCGTGACGGTGAGTTCAGCGCCGGCCGTATGGAGGATTCGGCACAAGTCCATGCCCACATGGCCGAGGCCCTGTACGGCGACTTGCAGCCCGTGGAAGTCTGGATCCTTGCCTTGAAAGCGAAGGCACGCCTTCATGCCGTTGTAGGTTCCCTTTGCCGTGAAGGGCGAGGGGTCGCCGCCAGTTGAAACAGTTTTGCCTCCCATGGCATGATTGGTCTCGGCGGACATCCAGTCAATAAATTGGGTGTCGATGCCCACGTCCTCGGCAGCGATGTAATCGCCCGAGAACGTATCGATGAATCGACCCATTGCCCTGGCCTCCGCTTCGGTTCGCGGCGATCCCGGCTCCGGGGTCAGGATGACACTCTTGGCACCGCCCATCGGGAGATTCGCACAAGCTGCTTTGCACGACATTCCTTCAGAGAGACGAAGCACGTCGAACAGTGCTTCTTCTTCGGTTGCGTAGTGCCAACGCCGAGTTCCGCCAAGGGCTGAACCAAGCTTCGTCGAGTGAATCGCAATGATTGCGCGTAATCCCGTCTCCGCGTCATGGTGGAAACAGACGCGTTCGTGACCTTGCTGCATCATCTGGCCAAATGTGTGCACAGTGTGCCCTCCTCCTGTGTCAACAGGCTTCAGTTTCCTTGTCCGAAGACCTGCTCAAATTCGGTGGCAATCGATCCACTGCCGAACTGTTGAATATTCTCGGTATCCACAGGCCTTCCCTTGCCGCGGGCCTCTTCGACCGGCGTTAACTCTGGGATGTGGTAGTCGCCATGCGGCATCGTGGGCAGTTCGCTCCACGCCGCATCGGCGCACCGCTGCATGGTGGCATCTATATTGTTCCGCAGTGCTCGAATTTCGCTGTGAATCTCATGGGATGCCATCGCGACGCAGTGGTCAACGATGCTTCGATCATGCTCGAGTGAGGCGCCGTCGAGTCCGTTTCGGATGTCGCGGTCAAACTTCGAGAGCACGCTGGTCAAGGCGAAGAGCCAGATCGAACACCAACTGAGCCGCTGCTGAACCATTTGAGCCGTGACGAGGCTCTCGCCGTGATCTTTGAACGCGAGCTTGACCTGGTGGCTAAATTCGCGAGTGAGCGATTCGAGTTCATCAGCATGATGCTGCATTGACGAGTGAAGTTTTGTGATCTTCGGAGCTGGCGGCCGTACGCCGAGGAAGAGCTGCATCGCAATCTTTATTGCGGGGCCCATGTGCTTTATCGGGGCGGCCTTCACACCAAGCATATATTCGCCGAGTTGTTTGGAACCATAAGCAAAGATGAACGAGTGCATCACCTCGTTTGCGCCTTCGACAATTCGATTGATGCGGGAGTCTCGCCAGAGCCTCTCGACAGTGGCTTCGGTCATGTACCCCTCACCGCCCATGATCTGAAGCGCCCGGTCGCAGGTCTGGTATCCCATCTCTGAGCAGAAGACCTTGCAGATAGCGGTCTCGACCATGATGTCTTCGTCGCTTCGATCGACGATACCGGTCGTCATGTAGAGCATGGCGTCCATCGAGTAGCACATGGCGGCCATCTGGGCGAGATGATCACGAACGAGGTCAAACTCACCGATGGGTCGCTCGAATTGGTAGCGAAGTTGCGACCATTTGAGGGCCTGCTTGTACGCCGAAACACCAGCACCGACCATGCCGGCCGAGAGCGTGCACCGGCCGTAGTTCAGACAGGTCAGAGCGATCTTCAAGCCCTGCCCCTCTTTGTACAGGAGGTTGGCCCGCGGCACTTTGACGTTGGTGAACCTGATGCGTGCTTGCCAAGTACCGCGGATGCCACACTTGGATCGATTGGAACTAAAGATGTCGACGCCTTCCATGTCGGGCGTCACGATGAGCGCGGTGACCTTGTCTTTTTCCTTGCCAGTGCGAGGGTCGACAAGTCGCTGCTTAGCCATCACGGTAAACATGCCGGAGAGTGCGGCAGAGGTGGCCCACTTCTTTTCGCCGTTGATGATGTAGTGCTCGCCGTCCTCGGTGACATCGCAACGGGTCTCAGGGCTACCGGCATCACACCCGACGTTTGGCTCGGAGAGGCAGAAGGCGCTGAGCATGTCGTTCGAGATCCGAGGCAGCCAGTATTTCTTCTGTTCCTCGGAACCGAATAGCGTAATGGCGCCGCACCCGATCGACTGGTGCGCGGAAACGACGACTGCGGTCGAGCCACAGGTGCGGCCGATTCGCTCAAGTACGCGGTTGTAACTCGTGACGCCGAATCCACCGCCGCCATATTCGGCAGGAACGATCATTCCCATCGCGCCTATTTCAAAGAGCCGCTTGAGCGCCCAGTGGGGGATCTCTTGCGTGCGGTCGATTTCAAACGCGGGGTGTTCGTTCTTGAGATAGTCGTCGAGCTCGGCGATCATCTGATCGCACCGCGCAGTCTCTTCGGCAGAGGATTCGGGATACGGGAAGACGTCTCGCTCCAGAATGTTGCCCCAGAACAGGTTCTTGCAGAAACCCATTTGATCGGGATCTGGGCCGAGCATTTCTTCGGCGGCCTTGATCTGCTTGATGTCACGGGCATCAACATTCTTGAGACTGTCGGCAAGCGAGGGCTTGGTACTCATCGGTCTGAAACTCCGGGGTATGAATCGGATGGTTGCAAAGTGAGGGCTGGGCAGAACGAGGGGCGATATCTAAGCGTTTCTCGAGAGGAACTGCTGAAGCTGTGCTTGGGTGTGCTCGGTGTTGCGAAGGGACACGAGCCCTTCGATTTCCATTTCAAGGCCAGCGGAAATGCCATCCTTGACTCCTGTGGCGATGCAGTGGGCGACGACTCCCGCAGCCTCATCGGAGGCGGGGTCGTGCCGCACGTGATCAACCGCAGCGAGCACCATTTCCTCATCGCATGAGGCGATGGTTCGGGGCAGGTCGGCGGGCTCAAGCGAACCGGCCAGGGTCGCCGCCGCTGACATAATCTCAGTCGGCGTGCTGACCGTGACATCGACGAGATCGTCCGGCATGGCATCACTCTTGAAAGATGTGCCGGAGGCAATGGCAGCCACGCTGATGTCGGGGGCGATGCGAGCGGGAAGAAGTTGTGTTCCACCCCATCCTGGTACGAGTCCGAGCGATGCCTCGGGCAGGCCGATTCGGTAGGGTTTGCCCCGCATCGATATCGCGCTCGCCACGATTCCGTGGCAGTGCAGTGCCAACTCCAGTCCGCCGCCGAGGGTGGCGCCAGTGATGGCTGCTATGACGGGAAAGGGGAGCGCCGAGAGGCGAGCAAACGCTGTTTGTCCCTCGGAAAGATACGTCTCGAGTTCTTCATCGCTCAGGCTCTGAATCTCTTTGAGATCGGCGCCAGCAACCCACACACGCTCGTCGCGACTACGAATGATGAGAAACGCCGGGGGATCCGACTCGAGCGCATCAATCGAAGCATTCAACCGAGCCAGCATGGTTTGATCAAACACGACGACGCTTTGGTGGGGCGCTTCCAGCCACAGAACCGCCGAGCCATCTTGATCGCGGTCGATCGGGAAGGTCTTGGTTGCTGAGGTCGTGGTCATGGTGGAACTGCTCCTTGGCGGGCTCGCTGGGGATCACACATTTCCATGGGAGCAGCCACGCTCCCGGACCCCGTCGATCTATAAGTTGTATTCGTCGTTGCAGCGCCTGCAATACGGGCTGCAACGGTCACAAAGAGGCCTGAGCCTCCGTTCCCCGCCATAACCGATACCCAAAGGTCCAACTTTGGCGGTGGCCCCCTATGGTAGCAAAAACAGCGGTCTGTGGCACAGCCCTTATCCATCCACCTGTGCTCCACGTATGGAGGCCAAAGTAGCCTAAGCCGCCTGTTAAGTGATATTTATGGTTGTTTTGAGTTGTAGATTGGCGTCAGCCTGGACTGGGCTTCTTCCCCAGCCATGACCTTGGTGGAGAGGTCGGCCCCCTTCAGCAGGGTTTCGGCCGAGGGAGACGCATCCAGTTCATTGAGCCAATGCTTCGTGACGGCGATCGCCTGCTGGCCGCCGCGGGCGAGTTGGGTGGCCATCGCCGCGACTGACGCATCGAGCGATTCTCGGGGCACGAGTTGATCAACCAGCCCAAGACGGAGGGCCTCTTCGCCCGTGCACGTGCCGCCCTGAAGCAGCATCGCTCGGGCAGGTCCTGCTCCAATTTTGCGAATGAGCCATGGCGCGACAACCGCCGGACAAATGCCGAGTGTGACTTCTGGATACCCGAGTTTCACTTCAGGATGCGCCACCGTGAGATCGGTGACAGCTGCCAGTCCACATCCACCACCAATAGCGGCGCCGTGCACACGGGCAATCGTTGGGACAGGCAGCGATCGGATTCGTCCAGTCGCAGTTGCAAGTCCTCTCAGCATGCCGCCCATCGCTTCAGGGTCATGGAGCACGCCTCGCAGGTCCATACCAGCGCAAAACGCCTTGCCGTGCCCACCAATTACGAGTACACGCAGCGCGGATTCAGATTCGAGAGCGTCGAGCGTTTCGTGAAGCGACTCGATCAATTCCGGAGAGAGCGCATTGCGTTTCTCCGGCCGATTCAGTTCTAAGGTGAAGACGCCGCCTTCACTTGTGAGGTCGATGAGCGACATGGCCAAGAGAATACGCTTCAGCAGGCATTGCTGCTGAGAAGTGCACGTTCACTCAATCCCAGGGTGTACCAAGGAGTTCCCGAAGGGCCTGTCCTGGCGAATGCTGCCGTAGGAGGCTCTCGCCGATCAGGAATCGGCGGATGCCATGACGCACCATCCGCTCGATATCCGAGGTTGTTCGGATACCGGATTCTGTGACAAGAATGTCGCGGTGATCGTCGACCAGTTCCAGCATTCGAACCGTGTGGCTGATATCGGTTTTCATCGTCGTCAAGTTTCGATTGTTGATTCCCAGAAGCATGTATCCAGGGTGGGGGAATCCGACGTGCCGACGTACTCGCAGCAGGTTCTCGATGTCGTGCACCTCGACCAGTGCCGTCATATCGAGTTCATGGGCCAGAATCAGCATGTCCATCATCTGGCCCTCTGAGAGGCATTCGGAGATGAGCAGAACTGCATCAGCACCAGCCGCGCGTGCCTCCCATACCTGCCACGTGTCGATCAGGAAGTCCTTCCGAAGGACCGGCAGGCTGACGGACGCCTTGATTGCATCGATCGTATCAATCGAGCCACCGAAGAATCGATCATCTGTGAGGCCAGAGATCGCGACCGCTCCTGCGTTTTCGTACTGTAGAGCGATGTCTACTGGATCGAAGTCCGCGCGAATCTCACCGGCTGAGGGGCTTCGCTTCTTGACTTCTGCAATGACGTTGACCCCGCCCGGGCCGAGCCCGGTGGCGACTGCTGAAAAGAAGTTACGAGGGGGCGGTGCATCGGCGACTCGCGCCTTGAGTTCATCCAAGGATCGTTGCGATCGTTTCTCCGCGACTTCAACGCGTTTGTGCTCGATGATTTTTGCCAGTGTCGGTGGGGTCGTCATGGTGGTCGATTCTGCAGCGGGTAATTCCTGCGCTACTCTAGCCGCAGCGGACGCCACAGCAGCAACTCAATCGGCGGATGGTTGGATCTCATTCTGGCCCATTCTGGTTGGTGGCTTGGCGGCAGCCATCTTTGCGGGCTCTGGATGGTGGCGGCTTCGCCGCATACCTGTTCGTCCGTGGCGATTCGGGCCCGGAACTGGCATTCTCACATTCATTTTGGCCATCATCCTTGGAGGTATCGCTGGTGGAGTCGTCATCTCGGTGACCGACGTAGATATCGAGACGCCGGAGTCGGTTGCCTTGCTGCTGCCTGTCATGCTTGCCGGTTGGATGGCACAGCTGATTGCAGCATCGTGCCTGCCTTGGGTGCGGCTCTTTGTAGAGGGACGTCGCACGTCGATCGATCGCCGCATGCCTCGCCGCGGGGCTGTCTGCCCCGATCGGAGGCGTTCGCGGTGGTCAGCGGTTTTGGTTGGCGGGGTTGGACTCGTTTTGTTCTGGCCCATGACACTGGCCGCGTCGGCGATAGCCGGGATTCTCTGGCAGATGCTGACGAACCACGCACCGGTTCCAATCGCGCATGATCTGCTGCGACAACTCGCAGAAGCGGGGCCAACAACCGCCGCGATTGCCACGGTAGCCGCGGTCATCGTGCTGCCCGCAATCGTTGAGGAGACCCTGTACAGGGGACTGTTGCAGGAGTCCTTTCGAAGGGCGAGGCTTTTCAGTTCGGGAGCACCCTGGCAGTCAATCGTCCTCGCGAGCCTGGTTTTCACCGTCATGCATCTCGGGGCGGTGGATCCGCATGGCTTGGTCGGGCTCTTCGTATTGTCTCTGGGGTTCGGCTGGGCATACGCTCGAACCGGGCGATTGACAGCCTCAATCACGATGCACATGGCCTTCAATGCGGGCAACATTCTGTTGGCTGTACCGTGGATCTGAGGGAGGGGTATCCTCTCGCCCCATGTCCACACGGCACCGCATATTGACGGGCGACACGCCCACCGGAAACCTCCACATTGGTCACTGGGTCGGATCGGTGAAGCGCCGGGTTGAGTTGCAATCAGAGCACGAGTGCTATTTCCTGATTGCCAACCTCCATGCCTACACAACTCGGGCGGATAAGCCACACGATGTCCACAGGGATTGCATCGAAGTTGCTCGCGATGCGTTGGCGATGGGTGTCGATCCGGAGAAGGCCGCAATCTTCCTGCAGAGTGAGGTGCCGGCGCTCTCTGAACTCACCTACCTGTTTGCGATGCTGTTGCCATTCAACAGAGTCATGCGCAATCCAACCCTCAAGGACGAGTTGCAGGTCAAGGGATTGGCTGACAACTACTCCTTTGGATTTCCACTCTACACCGTTGGGCAGACTGCTGACATTCTGGCGTTTCGTGCGCACAGCGTTCCCGTCGGTGAAGATCAGGTGCCGCATCTCGAACTCACTCGCGAAGTTGCGCGGCGTTTCAACAAGATGTACTGCGGCGTGGCTGACAAAGCGCCCGACGAGGAACATGAACAACTCGGTGGTATCTTCCCTATTCCAGTTGCGGACGTCGGGAAGGTCGGCCGGCTTGTTGGAACCGACGGGCAGAACAAGATGAGCAAGTCGCTGGGCAACACGATTCATGTCATCGATACGCCCAAGCAAGTGAAGAAGAAGATCGGCAAGATTTACACCGGACAGGACAGCCGTCAGCCGACGGACCCGGGCATCATCGACCCCGAGAAAAACCCGCTCTTTCAATATCTGGACGTCTTCGTCAACGATGAGGACATGAAGTCCGATATTCGTGATCGATACGAGCGCGGAGACAATATCGGTGACGGTGAGGTCAAGATGCTGGTTGCAGATGCGATCAATGAACTTCTGGAGCCCATGCGAGAGCGACGCAAGGCGTACGAAGACGACGCAGTGGTGCTCAATGTGCTGAGAGCAGGAACCGCGAAAGCAGTAGAAGCGACCGAAACGACGCTTGCGATGGCCAAAAATGCTTCCGGCACAGGATTTTTCCCACGAACGGTGTCGTTCTGCTGACTTGGACCGAATCGGGCCGATAGCAGTCCCCATGGGCTCGTCCGAGCAAACCTGTTGTCCATACGTCGATCTGGGCCATCCTGCCTGTGGTGACAGGTTCCGTCTCGACAGTCTGGCGGACGTACTCGATTACTGTTTCTCTGATGGTCACCGCTGCTGCGAATCGCACGCGGTGATTCAACGCGGCGCCAAGGGTGGGGTTCCCATGCCGCAACCCATCATCATCACGGTGTCATGCCATGACCGCTCCGAACAACTTCGACCAACCGGTTCGTGACTTCCTGACGTGGCTCCGAGTCGAGGGTGGCCTCTCCGAGGCCACGCTTGCTGCGTATCACGCCGACCTGCGAGATATGGTCGAAGACCTTCGTGGTAATGCGATCAGTGATCTTGGCGCGGTTGGTCCACGCGATTTGGCGGCGCATGTGCAGATGCTCCACCGTGAGCGAGGGCTTCAACCAAGTAGCATCGCGCGGCACCTCTCCACGATTCGAATGTTGTTTCGCTGGTTGGAGGCGGAGCGGCGTATTGACAGAAGCCCGGCTGGCCCGCTAGTGCCACCCACTCGGTGGAAGCGTTTGCCTGGCGTGCTGACTCCGAAGCAAATGCGAGCATTGATCGAAGCGGCGGGACCAGGAACCAGTCGCCTCTGGGAACGGGACCGCGCACTGGTTGAGATCATGTATGGGGCAGGCCTTCGCGCCAGTGAAGTGTGCGCGCTTCGCGTGGGCGACTGGAAACGCGAGCTTGAGGTCGTGCTCGTCACGGGGAAAGGCGACAAGCAGCGGCTTGTACCGATCGGGAAGCCTGCCATCGAAGCATTGGACCAGTACTGCGGTGATCTGCGAAATCATCTCGCGCGGTTCCCAGACCGACGGTCGGACGATCGACTCTTGCTTTCGCATACAGGACGACCGTTGGAGCGGGTTGCCGTGTGGCAGATCATTCGTCGGCTCGCTGCGCGTGCAGATCTCGGCCATGTGCATCCGCATATGCTCAGGCATAGCTTTGCCACGCACCTTCTTGCGGGTGGCGCAGACCTCCGTGTTGTGCAGGAACTCCTCGGCCATGCCGATATCGGCACGACGCAGATCTATACGCACATTGATCGATCACGCCTGAGAGATGTGGTGGAGCAGTACCTGCCTCGGACGAAGAAGGCGGGCTGAGGAGTCGTTGACTCGCGCTCTGTGGCCGCTACTATCACAGCCATGACCAGATTGTCCGCTGCCATACTTATTGGCTTTCTTTCGGTACCGGCCTTCGGTGCTCCGTCCGCTTCACCAGAGGATTTTCATCTCGCAGGCATCGAGCCTGTCGTGAGACCCGTGCAGTTTCGGGCACTTCTTCATGATCTTGAGATGGGTCCCAGCGAGATGGAAGCAGGCGAGATGCTGCTGCGAGATTACGGCGACGGGATGCAAACCGTGCTGGAGAACCTCAGGTCGAAGCAGGCCAATGATCGAGCACGCCTCGATGCTGCTCTTCGGGGTGAGATTCGGATCAGTGCCGATGAACTCCGAACGCTGCGAATTGCACTCCGGACGGCGGCGCGATCTGCATGCGAAACGGCCGACGACCATGTTGGGCGTATGGTGGAATGGTCTACTCTCCTTTCGTCGGCCGAGCCTACGGTTCAGAAAGAAGCGATCGGGCGGTTCCACCGAAGCGTGTACCTGACGGGCAAGGGTCGCAATGCACTTGTCGACATCGCTGCGATCGCAGCCGACTCGGACGCCGCAGCTCCGATCAGCGACGAGAAAATTGCAAAGGCGCTTGCCGAATACACATCGAGTCTCGCCCAGCGGGCACGTGACGATGCTGTTTTCAACAGATCCCACCAATTTGACGACGGAATCGCCGCGATTACGAAGGACTCCGACAAGCGGCGTGATTTGCAATTTGCGAGCAGCACTCGATGGCGGGATCGTATCGCGATGCACGATCAGGCCGTAGAGGTGATCGCAACCGTACTTGGTGCGTCTGCGGCCCCCGCATGGCGGGCAGTGGCTTCCGCTGCATTGTTTCCATCGATCTATCGCCGCCCGGAGGCTTATCGGGCCGCCGAATGGGTGCAGTCCAACGTGAGCGAGTCTGCAGCTGTGCATGTCGCCAGTTGCATCGAGTCGTCTCGGCAGAAGCTCAATAAACTTCGTGAGGAAGCCGTGTCGTTGCTTCGGGAGGGGCGAGAAGCAGGCGCCGACCTTGAGCACGATGCTTCGTCATTGGTCGAGTCGGCCACGGCGGCGCGGATGAAGTTTCTTCGCAACAGTGGCGAGCGTTCGGTGATTGAGCAGGAGATGCTCGACTGCGTCATGCGCCCCTTGACCGACGGCCAGCGAGCTGCCGTCCGCCGCGTGCTGCGAACAACCTCCTGACGGCGATTCACTGGGATTGGTACCAGCGATCCATTACTTTTTGCCAGTCACCCTTCGACTTCACTGCGATGAAGTCCTTTCGCACAGCGTCAGCCTGATCGTGATGCACCGAGAATCTGATTCCAAACTTCCGCATCATGCGAGACGCGCCACCCTCCCCGTGCAGTGCCATGCACAGTCGAAAGTGATCGAGCAGGGCAGATCGCTGTTCATCGAGTGATGGTGCTTGGGGCGGTGATCCGCTCATGATCTGCCGGGCTTGCCGGAAGATCCACGGATTGCCGATGCACCCACGCGCAACGCTGACGGCATGCACGCCTGTTTCCTGAAGCATTCGGAAGATATCAGCGACCGCAAAGATGTCACCACTCCCGAAAACGATCCGATCATCAAACCGCTTTGTGAGATCTGCAAGAAACGGCCAATGAGATGGGCCGACATACTTCTGTCGCACCGTCCGGCAATGCACTGTGGCCCACGCATACCCAAGTTCATAGGCGCCATCGAAAATGCAATCGAAGTTCCGGGCCATCTCTGCGGAATCATCCCATGCTCGGCGAAGCTTCAATGTGCAGGGGACGTGCGATGGAACAGACTTCCGCACAGCCCGCAAAACATCCAAAGCCTCGCTCGGCGCTGTAAGAAAATGACCCCCTCGTTTCTTTCGGGCAATCTTCTTGACCGGGCACGCCAGATTGACGTCCACGACATCGTGTCCAAGCTCGACCAAAATCTCTGCAGCGCGCCCCATCTCGTCGGGGTCCGTGCCCATGACCTGGCCTGCAACCGGATGATCCTCAAGGCCGGCAAGTCGATTCTCTGACGGGTCGCCCAAACCACATTCTTCTCGGAGAATGTTCGGATCCTCGCGTGTTCGCCCCTTGCCACCACTGATCAGTGTTCGATCAAGCAGTGCCTCGGTGACTGCGTAAGGGCAACCATGCCTTCTCGCCACAAGCCGCATGGCGGCGTCGGAGTATCCCGCCAATCCTGCTTGAAAGAAGGGCGCGTCGAAGCCTGGCACCGTTGCCGGGATGCGTGCATCCACCTGTATGTGCGCAGCCCAATTTGCGAGATTTGGAGGGCAAGTCGCCGAGGGGCGGTCGGCTGAAGGTGTGTGGGTGGACATTGAACCATCATTGTCGCTTCCAGATGGATTTGGGGCAACGCTGCGATGTTTGGGGTCTCGCGATACGATGCTGGGCGATGCAACGCCCCATACTCATCCTGACGACTCTACTCCTCGCCAGTGGCCTGATTCAGGGATGCCATCACACCGACTTCGATCCCTCACTCGCCAACGCTGCATATCCGATCGAACTCCATACCACCGACACGATTCCAGTTGAAGTCTTCCGAGACGGCACGGCTATTTCGATCGTGAATGCCACCGCCTATGGCTGGGAGAATCCAACCATCTGGATCAACCAACGATTCAGCACGACCGTGCCGCGGCTCCTCGCAGGCCAGACTCTGTCGATCGATCTCTCGGTATTTCGGGACAACATTGGGGAGTCCTTCCCCGCAGGTGGCTTCCTGGCGACTCGTCGACCCATGCCAGTCACCCTTGTCGAAGTGCAACCGGCGGCCGATGAGCCACTCGTGGGCTTTGTCGCTGTTCGGCGTGAGACCGACTGACGTTTACGAGCGGATCCACGTCTCGAAAGTCATGGCGTATGCATGACGTTCATCGACTGCATGCCTTGATGATTCTTGAAGCACCCATCCATCGTCAAGCGATGGAAACGTCGTGTCGCCGTCGATTTCGGCGTGGACGCGAGTGATGCGAATTTCATCTGCGACTGGCAGAAGCATTCGATAGATCTCGCCTCCACCAATCACCATGATTGTGTCAGCACCGTTTGCATGATGGAGGATCGACGTCATATCGGTTGCCATGCACGCGCCATCGGCTGTGTAGTCACGATTGCGCGTCAGGACGATATTGGTGCGACCAGGGAGCGGCTTTCCTATCGATTCCCATGTTCGACGGCCCATCACGATTGGGTGACCCATCGTGACATCCTTGAATCTCTTGAGATCATCCGGGAGATGCCAGGGCATGTCTCCGTCCGAACCGATGACCCCGTTCTCGGCGGCGGCAACAAGCATCACGATGCGGTGGCGTTCCAGCACGTCAGACTGCAACGGGAGCCGAAATGCGAGGAAGGGGGTCGTAGTCCACGACTTCGATGTCGTCCATAGTGAACGCGAAGAGATCCTGGACATCTGGATTGAGTTTCAGACTCGGCAGGGGGCGGGGCGACCGCGACAGTTGTTCGTCCACCTGTTCGAGATGATTGCTGTAAATATGGGCGTCCCCGAAGGTGTGCACAAAATCACCCGGTTGCAGGCCGGTGACCTGGGCGATCATGTGGGTAAGTAGAGCATATGAGGCGATGTTGAAGGGGACACCCAGAAAGAGGTCGGCGCTGCGCTGATAGAGCTGGCAAGAGAGTTTTCCATCCGCGACATGAAACTGAAAGAGTGCGTGGCAGGGCGCGAGCGCCATATGTTCGATCTCACCGACGTTCCATGCCGAAACGATCAAGCGTCGGCTGAATGGATCTTCTTGAATGCCCTTGAGCACACCGCCGATCTGATCGTGCGTGTGGCCATCGGCGCCTTGCCAAGATCGCCACTGCGCGCCGTAGACGGGCCCGAGATCGCCCTGCTGGTCGGCCCACTCATCCCAGATGCTGACCCGGTGTTCGTGGAGCCAAGCAACATTGGTGTCACCTCGGAGGAACCACAGAAGTTCCGCGACGATTGATCGAATGTGGACCTTCTTCGTAGTGACGAGCGGAAATCCAGTCGCCAGATTGAATCGAAGCTGCCGCCCGAAGACTCCAAGCGTGCCAGTTCCGGTTCGGTCGGCGCGCTCACAGCCATTTGTTCGGACGTCTCGGAGCAGGTCGAGGTACTGCTGCATCGGTGGTGCAGTTTAGCAGGCTGCTCAGAAACCTCGACGGGCTGATAGGGCGAAAGATCGCTCGGCACTGGCTGCTCCGGAGACCCCCAAGGTTCACCCCGCTGCGGCGACCAGTTCTCGCGTCACGGAGTGTGCCGGGGCATCGAGCACGGCGTCGGTGTCTCCAGACTCGACAATTTTGCCACCGTCCATGACTGCGATGCGATTGCAGAGGTAGCGGGCAACGGCCAGATCGTGCGTGATAAAGAGCATCGCCAGCCCGTGTTCGTCCCGGAGGCGATTGAGAAGGTTGAGAATCTTGGCTTGAATGGAAACGTCCAGCGAGGATGTGGGCTCATCGCAGACCAGCAGGCTGGGGCGGCAGGCGAGGGCTCGCGCGATACAGATCCGTTGGCGTTGGCCCCCCGAGAACTGGTGTGGCCAGCGGTCGGCTGCATCGGGCGTGAGCCCAACAGTCTCCGTGAGTTCCCGAACGCGGTCATCGACCTCACGATCCGAGAGATGTTCGTGAACACGGATGGGTTCGGCAATGAGTTCGCCCACTCGCATTCTGCCGTTCAAGGCTCCAGCAGGGTCCTGGAACACCATCTGCATGTGCCGCCTGAACTTTCGAAGTGCCTGACCTCGAAGAGTCGCCAGATCGATTCCGTTGACCTTCACGACTCCGCTGGTCGGTAGGACCAGCCGGAGCGCCGCTCGGGCGAACGTCGTTTTGCCGCATCCGGAACTTCCGACAAGCCCAACGGCTTCTCCTGGCGCAACGTGCAATGTGATGCCGTGCAGGATCCGCCGCCGCCGGCCAGAGCGGGCCTCGGCGAGATCCACGACGAGGTCCTGAATATCAAGTGCTGAGGTCACCGTGTTCGTTGCCCGAGGCGGACACCAATTGATTGATGCGAGCCGGATACCCCGTCCTTGCCTGATCGCCAGATTTCCAGATCAACATCAGAGTTTGGACTCAATGCTGAAATCGTAGAGTGCAATTGGTCCACCGAGTTGATGTCTTGCCCAGCAATGGACAGAATGACATCGCCCTGAAGGAGTCCAGCGGAGTGAGCCGCCGTGCCGGGTACGACCGAATCAATGACGACTCCTTGCGTGGGTCCGCCCATGGATGAGAGCAGCCGATGAAGCGGCTCCCGCATGGACAGCGTTTCTGGCGTAGGCATTCCCGCTGCCGCCGCGACGAGTCGCTCTACTGGGGCGTCAGGATCACCATTAAAGATATGTGAGGTCTGCAGCGTCGTCTCTCCGCCACCGGCGAGAAAGCGCCGCAGGCGTTTCTCTGTGACGGTCTCTCCGTTATCGATGGTCCACACGATGTCCCCCGGGATACATCCCGCTGCCCGCAGTGGTGATTTTTCCTCCAACTCGGCGAGTAGTACGCCCTCCCGCATCGCGTGCCGGCCGAGGAATCTGGCGATGGGTGTACTTCGGTCGAGGGCGACGACGCCGAGAAAACCTCGTACCACGATCCCATCCTCGATCAGTTGCGGAACAATCGTCTCGATCATGCCCAGCGGCACGGCTAGCGCCACTCCAGTAAACCGATCATCAACGCGCCTACTGCCAGCATCAGCGGCAATGGCTGTGCTCATTCCGATGACATGACCGAGGTGATTCGTCACTGGGCCGCCACTACTTCCCGGATTGATCGGCGCGTCGATCTGAATGAAGTTGCCGTATCCAAGTCCACCGGTACTTCTTCCGAGCCCCGAGACGACTCCACAGGTGACTGAGAATCTAAAATCGAGCGGAGACCCGAAGGCAAACACCATGTCTCCCTGGCTCGTGGCGTCTGGATCGCTTCGTGTAGCCGCAATCGTTCGATCTGGAGAGATCTTGAGTACGGCGATGTCGGTCATTTGATCGCCCGCGAGTAGGTGTGCGCGGCGGACTGTCCCATCATGGAGATGCACATCAATATCGTTGAGCCCCCGCACGACATGCCAAGCGGTTACGACATGGCCGTCGTCATCCCACGCCCACCCGCTCCCGGTCGTATGAGAGAGACCGTGGTGTCCCTGCTGCTTGCCGTCAATGTGCACGACCGAGGGCTGGACAAAGGTGGCAATGTCCCGTTGGGCCCGGCTCAGGCTGGCGAGTATGGCAGCATCGCCGTTCGGCGACTGCAGTCGCAGGCCGGCTTCGTGGACTCGCGACTGCGTGTGCTGAAAGTCAATCTCGCGCTGGCCCCACCTGACGACGACCACTACGACCACAGCGCTGACCAACAGCAGGAGGGTCGGCAGAAACGTGCGAACAGGGCGGTGATGCTGAGTCACGACGTCGGGGCCGGCCCGTCAATCATCGTGTAGGGGTGCTTGCCAAGGTTGCCGCTGGCGACCTTGGACTTCCACTCGGTGGCTGCGGCATGCACTTCCGCAGCAAGATCGGTAACGGGCTTGGCGAAGGCGGGCTGCCAGTCGGTGAGTCCGAAGATGTCCTGCGTGACGACGATCTGGCCGTGGCACGCGGGACCCGCACCGCATCCGATGACGGGCACGCTGGTGCGTTCCACGATCTGCTGGGCGACTTCGGCGGGCGTTGCTTCGATTAGCAACATGCAAGCGCCCGCGTCTTCGAGTCGGACTGCGTCTTCCACGACGCGGGCCGCTTCGGCGACGGTTCGTCCCGCAGCCCGGTAGCCCCCGTCGTGTTTGGCTCGCTGGGGTCGAGAGCCAACATGTGCGCAGACGGGAATGCCAGCGCGGTTCATCTGAGATACCAGACCGGTGAACGTACCGTCCACTTCGACCTTGACGGCATCGGCGGTGCCGTCGGTAAGAAATCGTCCGGCATTGCGAACACCCTCAGCCTCATCGGCTTGATAGGACATAAAGGGCATGTCGCCCATGACAAAGGTGTTCGGGGCGCCTCGTTTGACTGCTGCGGTCAGCGTGATCATAAAATCAAGCGGCGCGTGAATCGTGCCGGGCAGGCCAAGCACCATCTCAGCGGCGGTGTCACCAACGAGAAGTAATGGAATGCCCGCTCGCTCCAGATGACGCGCCGTTGTGGCGTCGTATGCGGTTAGACATGCGAACCGCTCGCCCTCTGCAGTCATCCGCTGCAGCGTGCGAAGCGTGACGGGTTTCGGATCTTGGTTGGCCATCGGGAGAGTATCGCTTGCAATCAGGTATGGTTCAAGCGTGGCCTTTGGGGGCCATGCGAGGCTTGAGTGTCAGGGTGAGTCAGAATGGGACCCCGGCTGTTCGCGGTGCGGCAGGATCAGGAAGACCCGCTGCCACGGCAAGTTGTTCCTCGGTGAGCAGACTTCGTACTTGCTCAAGGCGTTTGAGTGCCGATTCTCGTCGGGCGAACGCCTGCTGCTGGATGTTCTGCCGGACCCGCTGGGCGGCGAAGAAAGCCTCTTGTTGATTGGCGGGTGTGTTCTGTGGCGTCTCAATGGTGGCAATGGCCTCTTCGGTCGCAGTCCACCACGCATCATTGTGTTCGATTCGCATGGCGGCGATCGTGGCCCGTTGGTCATCCGTCAGAGAGTCGATTTTGAGCACTCGATCGTACATATCTATAAATGGATCCTGGCTTGCAACTTCGGGATGCGCTTCAAGCAACCACATTCTGTGGAAGTCGTCTGTATTGCTTAGCACAGACTCAATCGTCTGGACGGTCTCTTGAGCGAGGGCCGAAAGTTCGGCTCGCTGCGTTGCGACGGCCGTTTGCATCTGATCAATTTCCATAGCAGCTGTAAGATCGATTGACATGCTGCCGCCGCTTTGTTCCTGCGACATCATGGCCCTCATGGCCTCATCCAGTTTGACTGTCTTGCTCTGAATGTCTTCCATGAGAGCGGTCGCTGGACCGTGCCATCGTGAGAGGGCCTCTCTGGCAGCGGCGTACTCCCGATCATTGAGCGATGCATTGCTAACGAGGTTCAACAAGTCAACGTTGGCTCGATTGTCCGGCACGCCGATGAGCCGCAGGGTCCGAGATATACCCCCAACGCCCACGAGCATTTCTCTGACGCGGGAGAGTCGCCAGGGCTCGATTGCCTCTGAATTTCCGATCGTTGCAACACCCTCGAAGAATGCATCGTCGAGTTCACTCAACCCTTCCTGTGAAATAGGTGTCATCATCTCGATGGCGAAGGCCATTTGATCTGCCTCAGTCATGTCGGCGATACGATCGCTGAACTCATCCTTCTTTGCATTCTTCTTGGCGAGGCGCATCGCCTCCAGTTCGGCGCGTGCGGTGTCGTGGGTCTCAAAGAGTTCGTCGAGCGTCCGTCTATCAGCCTCGGTCAGGGCGAGGTCGCGGGCAAGCCCATCGATAAGCGACTGCCGTAAGGCGGGCAGCACGTTCAGATCATCGAACAGGCCTCCATACTCGCCGCCAGGCGACGTTTCGGTGGCTACGACGACAGTTTCGTCGGAATCGGATCCACCACCAGACGATATGACGACGGCCGTGCTTGTGGTAACAACCGACTGCTCCTCCTCTGTATCACCATCCTGCTGCAGCGCATCGGCCAATTCTTCCGGCACCAACGCGGAGATTGCATCCATCGCTTCGGCGCTGCGACTGTTCCATGCCTTCATGGCGGCAATGCTGTTCTCGGATCCCGGAATGTCGAAGGTCATATTGCCCTCTTCGTCGACCTCGGTGACCGCGTTCTGCTGTTCACGGATGTCCCGCCAGTTGGCTTCAAGAGCGTCAATGAGCAGGAGTGTCGCGTCGTCATACCACACGTCGAGAATGACTCCGATTTCTGCGTGAACGTCCTTCGGCAAATCCATGCGTCTGGTACGTCCTGCCATAGGCGTGACTTGGTCATTGAGCCCGGTATTACCGCTGGACAGTCGAATGACTTTGATCCGTTGCGACGAAGGAATCAGAGGGGCCAACTCACGCAATCCTTTGACAACGTGGCGCTGCAGGGCGATCTTGGTGGGTTCGGTCAACTCTTGGGCGTTTCGCTGCGCATCACGAAAGAGGTTGATCAGTCGTGACATCTCGGCTGGGCCGGGTGGGGTGTTGCCAAACTCGGCCTGCGCGGCGTTTAGGACGGCGAGCGTCTTGGAGAATTCGATGAGCGCTTTGGATCGAGCTGTACTGAGCGTCTTGAGTTGACCGGTGTACCGATCCTCCCACGGGGTCAGTATGGACTCGATTTCGGCCCGCTCGCTGTCGCTCAGGGACCGCCAGTCGATGGCGAATCGTGGCTCTGTCTTTGGGAGGGGCGATCCGCCAATGAGGTCCATCGGGCGGTGGCAAAGACGCTCGCGGGATCGATGCTCGCGGATCCGCTCGAGTGGGGCCTGCTGGGTGTCGCCCAAGACACTGGCAATCTGATCCATGAGCAATGATTCCTGCTCAGCGACCAGCCTGTGAATCTTCTCTGTTTTGGCGATCCCGCGGCGGGCCTCATCCGGGTCCGTCGCAGTGATGGAGCCCATTCCCTTCGTTTCATTCAGGAACGGGTCGATGTGTTCGGTCCGCAGCAATTTCATGCTCGCGAGGTACTGATTGTGAATTTGGGCAATGTCTTCCAACTGTGCAGGGGACGGGGCCGCCAACCCCAACCGCTCACGAAGGATCTTCCATCCCAGATCTCCCATAAATGGTCCGGACATCATCTGAGCTTGGGCTAGACCGGCGCTGGCAAGCATGAGACACGCGGCAATCAGTCGAGTCGGCATGGGCAAGTGTCCTTTCGGGGCAGGAGTGCGTAAGCACAGCACATCATCTTGGCCGAAGCCAAGCCCAGTGTCCAGCAGCCCCACAAAACAGGCGGTTTCCGACCCAATCACCGGCTCAACGTGCGGGATGTGATTGGTATCCTTCCAGCCATGAGCAGACTCGCCAATCGCCCGTTGTCGTTCATCGAAACTCTCTCGCAACACATGGAGCCCACCAGCATGCCCGACGCTCACGCGGATTCGTGGATTCGTGATGCCGCAAGCCAGTTCGGTGATCGATATGGCATTCTTACATTTGCCGGTGAAAATGTTCGCCGCCGCCTCTCGCCCTCCGCGCTTGAGCGGCTTGAACGGACGACAACGCGGCGCGAGCCGCTCGATCCCCGTATCGCCGACGAGATTGCAACAGCCATGAAGGATTGGGCGATCGAAAACGGATGTACACACTATTGCCACTGGTTCCAACCGTTGACCGGCTCGACAGCTGAGAAACACGATTCGTTCCTGAGTATCGACAGCAACGGTCAGCCCATCACCGAGTTCTCAGGCAACCAACTTATCCAAGCTGAACCAGATGCCAGTTCATTCCCAAGTGGTGGTATTCGTGATACATGGGAAGCGCGTGGATACACAGCATGGGACCCGACGAGCCCCGCGTTCATTGTTCGAAATGGCGGCGAACGGACGCTATGCATTCCAACCTGCTTCGTGTCATGGACCGGCGAGTCACTCGATCAGAAGACACCACTGCTGCGAAGCGATGAAGCCATCAGCAAACAGGCCATGCGGGTGCTGCGTCTCTTTGGGAATTCGGACGGTGTAGATCATGTGACGACGACGCTCGGTATCGAGCAGGAGTATTTCCTCATCAACGAGGACCTCGCCGCCATGCGTGCGGACATCATTCTTTGCGGTCGCACCATCATGGGCGCCGATTCGCCGAAGGGTCATCAACTCGATGACCACTACTTTGGCGCGATTCCCCGCGACGTACAGGCCTACATGGCGGATGTCGAAGCGCGACTCTTTGAGTTGGGTATTCCTGCCAAGACGCGCCACAATGAAGTGGCGCCTCGGCAGTTCGAGTTGGCCCCGCTGTTTGAGCGATCAAATCTTGCCAGTGATCACCAGATGCTCACAATGAGCGTGTTGCAGAAAGTCGCGCGGCTTCATGGCTTGCGGTGTCTCATTCACGAGAAGCCATTTAAAGGAATCAACGGGACGGGTAAGCACAATAACTGGGCGATCAGCACAGATACTGGCCACAACCTGCTCAGTCCAGGCAAGGCGGGGCAAAGCAATCTGCAGTTCCTGACCTTTGTGTGCGCGGTGGTGCGGGCCTTGGATCTGCACGCCGACATCCTCCGCGCGTCGGTTGCAAATGCTGGGAACGACCATCGGCTCGGTGCGAATGAGGCGCCTCCGGCCATCCTGAGTATCTACACGGGCGAGGAACTCGGTCGTGTTCTGGAGAATCTTGCAACAGGCGAGACGTCCGACTTCCGCGCGGATTCGTCGATGGATCTCGGCACGGCCGCCGTTCCGAAACTTCAGCGGCATTCTGGTGATCGAAACCGCACGAGTCCGTTTGCCTTCATCGGGAACCGGTTTGAGTTCCGCGCGGTTGGTGGAACAGCCAGCGTCGCCTGGCCCAACGCCGTACTCAATACGATCATCACTGAATCGATTGACTGGATCGTGACCGAGATAGAGAAGCACATTGATGGAAACGGATCGGTCGAGGCCGCCGCGATCGATATTCTTGGTGGTGTCATGAGAGATCATCATCGTGTGATCTTCAACGGTGACAACTACAACACCGAGTGGCACGAAGAGGCCGCGCGCCGAGGATTGCCGATACTGCGTGGCACGGCCGATGCCCTTCCAGCATTGCGAAACGACTCGGTTCGCGAGATGTTCAATACGTACGGGGTCATGAGTCCAACCGAAGTCGATGCTCGAGTGGATGTGCTGTTTGAAACCTACGTACACACAATGGGCATCGAAGCCCGGACGATGTTGCAGATGGCCGAGACCATGGTGCTTCCCGCCGCGACTCGCTATCAGACCGATCTTGCAACAGCCATTTCGACCACCGAGGCGGCGGGCGTGAATTGTCCTGCAAGCGGGGGCCGGTTGCACGATCTGGTTGAGCATGTGACCGAACTCGAGGCGGCGCTTACTGAGATCAGAACTACGCTTGAATACACCGGGGAATCATGTGATGCCCACGCTAGGGCAGTACAGGATCGACTCGTTCCCGCTATGGACAATGCCCGAGCTCACTGCGACGCCATTGAAAGCACTGTGCCAGCAGACCTCTGGCCTATGCCGACATATACCGATCTGCTATTCGGCGGCGAATGAGACGAGCGGTGTTGTTGGGGGCCATTTACCCTTGCTCGGATTTACCCTGTGCTGCGACGGCCAATTCGGCCGCTGCGATGGCGTCGCTGTCGCCGAGGTATCGTCGGCCGAGGACATTCATTGAGTCATCGAAGTCGTAGACCATCGGGACGCCCGTTGGAATGTTCAGCCCAGTGATGTCCTCATCCGAGATGCCGTCAAGGTGCTTGACCAGCGCCCGGAGCGAGTTCCCGTGCGCAGCGATGATCAAACGGGTTCCGGCGGCAACTTGTGGTCTGATGAATTCGTTCCAATATGGGATGACCCTGTCGACCGTGTTTTTGAGGCACTCGCCAACCGGAAGTTGGTCGGTAGGAATGCTGGCATAACGAGCGTCATTGCCGGGGAACATGGGGTCTTCTCTGGCCAGTGGCGGCGGCGGCGTGTTATATGAGCGTCGCCAAATGTGTACCTGCTCATCGCCGTGCTTTGCCGCAGTCTCAGTCTTGCTGAGACCCTGGAGTGCGCCGTAATGGCGTTCGTTCAGTTGCCACGCTTTGGTTGTCGGGACCCAACATTGGTCAAGTTCGTGCAGCACAAACCACAGGGTGCGTACTGCGCGGGTGAGCACACTCGTATAGGCGGTATCGAAGGCGAATTCCTCATCTCGAAGAAGCCGCCCAGCATTCATTGCCTCGGCGACTCCTCGATCGGAAAGGTCGGAATCGACCCATCCTGTAAATCTGTTTTCCAGATTCCATTGACTTTGCCCATGACGAATACAGACGAGGGTTGGCATGGAGGAATCATAATCGTCGGCCGTGTGAGATTGCACGCCGTTGTCTACGGACAACTGCCCCATTGACCCAGAATGGCCAGAAGATCCCGTACATCGACCGAACCATCGCCGTTGAGATCTCCGGCGGCGGTTTCGCCGTCCCACAGCGTGAGGAACGTGATAATGTCGCTTCCGTCGCGATCTGAATCGAAGTCAAGGTCGCCGGGGCATATGCAGCGATCGAGCTGCGAGTTGGCATTGCCATCAGCACCAGGCATGAGTATCTCACAGATGTCGGCACGCCCCGTGTCATCACAATCCTCAAACGGAAGAATCCAAGCAACTCGTTCGGTCGCCAGTGATCCACCGTCCATCGCGACCATCCCCTGATCAATCGCGGCGACGTACCGCAGCCGGTCGACCTCTCATGGGTATCCAGATGCGACCACTATGGAAATGGGTAGCCGCCCACGTGACTCCATTTAGCATAATCTCAGTCGAGATTGACGGTTATAGGGGCGTGGTCTGATATCGCCAGACCCGCCTCGCGATGGACCCGTGGCGGCCCTGCGATCTGAGCCGCCCTGGTATTGCCAAGCATGTAGTCGATCCGCCATCCGCGATCGAGTTGGCGGGCTTGCCCTCGGTTCGACCACCATGTGTACGGGCCGTCGATGTCGCCGCTGTGCTGTCTGACGAGGTCGTGCCAACCCGAGTTGATCAGGGCCTCCATCCAGGCCCGCTCGTGGGGCAGAAAGCCGCTGGTATTGAGGTTGGACTTCCAATGGAAGATGTCTCGTTCGCTTCGCGCGATATTGAGATCGCCTCCGACCAGCACGGGCCGCCGCCGCCGTTTGATCGAAGCCATCCACGGCGCGTATTCGGCCATCCATGCGTTCTTTTTGCGAGAGGCCTCTTCGCTCGATGACCCGCTTGGCAGGTACGTGCTGACGAGATCGACGCCGCCAACGTCAATACGAAGAACGCGTCCTTCGGGGTCTGGGTTGCCGTCGATGCCGGTATGAAGAACCTTGAATGGTTGTCTGGAGAACACGGCCGTTCCGGCGTATCCAGGGCGCTGCGCAGGGTTCCATGCGGCATGCCAATCTTGAAACGGAAAGGTCGAGATGTCGATCTGATCCGGTCTGCATCGAATCTCTTGCAGTATGACGACATCGGGCGCGATCTCATCGATCCAATGATCGATTCCTTTCCGGATGGCGGCTCGCAATCCATTAACATTCCATGTGAGCACTTTCATTGGTTCGTAATGCTACCGACCTCCTGATTGACACGGCGAGGTTCAGGAGGATGGTCATGATTCACGCACTCCTTGTCGCTGCCGTTTCTGCCGTCCCGGCTCCACCCGAAGCCCGAATCGCGCCGAAGGTGACGATCGAGCACGGCATTACCCGAGTAGATCCCTATGCATGGATGCGGGATCGGGACAATCCAGAGGTCATCTCACATCTCAACGCCGAGAATCAATACGCCGACGTGATGACTGCTCATCTGGCTCCGCTTCGCGAACAGCTCTACGAAGAGTTTCTTGGCAGGCTGGTCGAAGATGATGAGTCAGTTCCATGGGTAGGCGAAGATGGCTGGACGTATTGGTCCGTGACCGAGAAAGGGAAGGACTATCCGATCCTGATGCGCAGGCTGAATGACACGGAGCAGGTCGTTCTGGATGAGAACGTGCTTGCGGCCGGGCATGACTTTCTAAACGTCACCAACGTAGCCGTGAGCCCGAATGGAGCGATTGTCGCGTGGTTGCAGGACACATCAGGCGCGGAACATGCCACGCTGACGATCAAGAACATCGCTTCTGGCGAGCAGGTCGATGAAGTGATTGATGAAGTCGCCGCTTTTGATCTGGCATGGCTGAACAACAACACACTGTTCTACACGCGGTTTGACCACGCAAACCGACCCGATCGTGTGTATCGGCACACGCTTGGAACGAAGTCGTCTGAGGATGTACTGGTTGTGAAGGAACCCGACGAGCGGTTTTGGATCAACGTCAAACGCCTGACCGACGGGGCGGGCGTCATCATCGGGATGGGATCGTCGTTGACCAGCGAAGTTCGCTTTGTTTCAGCGAGTGATCCATCGGGCGATTTGGTTTCCATCCTCCCCCGAGTTGATGGCATCGAGTATGACGTCGATCACCATGGGAACCGTTTTGTGGTGCGCATCAATGACGAAGGTGACAACTTCCGTCTTGTTGAAGTGGCGGACGATGCGATGGGCACTGTTGGACGCGAAATTGTTCCGCACGACGCAGATGTCTATCTCACTGGTGTGTCTGCATTCGAGGATGCAATCGTTCTGAGCGAGCGGCGGGGCGGGTATACGGCTCTGGAGTTTATGAATCCGGAAACACTGGGCCGCCGGCACATCCCGCTGCCCGAGCAAGTGTCAACGGTACATGTGTCTGGGGACAACGAGGTATTCAATCCAAAAACCGTGCGAATCAGTTACATGTCGCCGGTCACACCGACACAGACGGTTGATGTAGACATCGATGACTTGGAGTGGCATGTGCGCAAGCAGCGCGAGGTACCCGGCTGGGACGCATCCAAGTATGCAGTGACCCGTGTCATGATTCCGGCCCGCGACGGCACGCCTGTTCCGGTGTCGATTGTGCACCTTGCCGACACCAAGTTGGATGGGTCGAGTCCAATGCTCCTCTATGGGTACGGTTCCTACGGCGCGTCGATGGATCCATACTTCTCCACAACCCGCCCGTCGCTTATTGATCGCGGAGTTGTGTACGCCGTGGCACATGTGCGCGGCGGCGGGGAAATGGGTAGGTATTGGTACGACACCGGGAAGTTCCATGACAAGCCAAACACGTTTACCGACTTCATCGATGTGGCAGAAGGGCTGATCGATCAAGGTTGGGTCGATCCAGATCGCATTGCGATCGAAGGCGGATCTGCGGGTGGATTGTTGGTCGGAGCGGTTCTCAACACGCGGCCGGATCTCTGGCGCGTTGCGAACGCGTCGGTTCCGTTTGTCGATGTCGTCAACACCATGCTTGACCCGACGATTCCGCTGACCGTGGGCGAATATGAAGAGTGGGGCAATCCGTCAGATCCGGCCTTTTACAAGACGATGTTGTCCTACTCGCCCTACGACAACGTCGGACCAAAGCCCTATCCCGCCATTCTTGTCACGGCTGGTCTGAACGACCCTCGGGTGCAGTACTGGGAGCCAACGAAGTGGGTTGCCAAACTTCGCGACCACACAACCTCAAGCCCAACCACCGCGCCGATCATCCAACGAACAAACATGGGTGCCGGCCATGGCGGCGCTAGCGGCCGTTACGGCCGCTACCGCGAGATTGCTTGGGAGGTCGCCTTCCTGCTTGACCAATTAGGAATCCAGCTCGAGCGGCCCGAAGGTTGAGCCATTCAGTTCGCCAGTGACGTAATACTTGAATCCATCAGAAGCCGGAACATCGCAACCCTTTCGGTGGTATTTCATGTCGATATCACCGCATAATGGAAAGGGATCATTGAGATGAGTCGGTTGCGAATTGGTTCTTATGCCCGTCAAACGGATTTCCTTTGAGCTGGCTTGCTGGCGTCGGTCGCCCCACGCGGGCGAAGCGTTATCCAAATAAAAACAGAACGCACTGACAGAAAACCGCTGCAAACCCGGATGCCTTGTGAAGGTCGGCCATATACGAGGGAAATTGGCCGCCCGTAGCATCTGAAGGACCATCATCATGCAACGTACGAACGGTCTTCTTGTGGCTCTGAGCACGATTACTGCCATGACTTCATTCGCCTCTGCTGCGACCGTAGACCTGGCATACAGCCCCTATGACGCCGATCAGGATGGCTGGCAAGTGCGGGACAGGCTCAACAATGTCATTACCTACTATCAGCCCGACTGGAACCCGTCCGGCGGCATGCCCAATGGCCATCTTGAGTTCGCTGATATCACCGCGGGCGGCTACGTTTTTGAAGCCCCCACGCAGTTCACGGGCGACTTTTCCGCTGCATACAACAATGGTGGCGTGTCGTTTGATTGGATGGCGGACATGGTGCAGATGGGCAAACGTGCCAGTGTGATTTTATGGAGTGGCAACACCCGCATCTGGGCAAGTAGCAATCCAGATCCAGCAGCCAACATTTGGCATTCGTTTGATTTCACATTCGACACGAGCGTTAGTTGGATGGTCAACTACGGGCAAGGCGGCGCATCACAACTTGCCTCGATGAGCGATATCAGCAGCGTGCTCGGCAATGTCACGGGCATGGACATCACAGGCGAGACGTGGACGGGCATTAGCGAGACCACCTGGTTGGACAACCCACGGATCTACATGCAGGTCCCAGCCCCTGGCGGTCTGGCACTGCTGGGCATGGCCGCTATCGCCGGGATACGTCGCCGCAGGCATTGATGTGTTTCGAGAACTCCCATCATGAAGAAACGAGCCAGGCACGCAAGTGCCTGGCTTTTTCTACAAGAGTCGTGGCAAAAACCGTAGAGGCATGCGAATACCCATTGATCGCAGGCTCGCGGGTGTTGTTTCGGTGCGTTACTGCCCAAGGATGGTTGTTCAAGGTCGTACCTGACGCGTTCTCAATTCGCGTGTGTACAAATATTTGGATGCCGCTGAATGTTCTTGGTTTTGGTACACCGCAGCTGTATATTTGGAGAACAATAGTGGGTGGGTCCAGCGGTCTGATCTTTGGCGAATTAAATTGCCAAAAGAATCATTTGACAGATTGCAAGGTCGCCCACGTAGAGATGACCACGCTTGGCAATTGGACACTTTGACGACCCCGGGCTCCGATGCCCACAGAACGACACTATGGGATTCAAGCAATGAACATACGTCCTACACGAACAGCATCGCTCCAATATGTTTTGACAACCTTCGTTGTGATGATTCTCTCGACCGCAGCAACCGCGGACCAACCGGGCGCCTGCTGCTGGGAAGATGTCGATGGTACGTGGACCTGCGCGTACATCTCCGACGATGACTGTCTAGCTATTGGCGGCACGTGGGGCGGGGGTGGGATTCCCTGCGATGCGATTGATTGCCCACCGCTGGGCGAAGTCGTCGGGGCGTGCTGCTACATCACCGAAGGCTATGGCTTGTACTGCGCTGAAATCAATTACTTGGACTGCATGGCCAATTCTGGGACGTACTGGGGAGACAATGTTGTCTGCAACGATCCATCGGTTGAACTGTGTGGTCCGTGTGTGTATTCGTACGGTGCCCTGTGCGCGGGTAAGCCACAGTATCAAGATGCCGCCTACACAAACTTCTTGGGCGCCATCGCTGTCCAGACAGCCTCGCCACAGATTTCTGGAGGGCAGGTTCTCACCGTGTATGACTTGTCCATGGTGAATGCGAGCCCCGCTGGAACACTCTTGAATGCGCCGCGGTATTCACATCCATCATGGAATGCCACCAACCTGGGGAGCATCTTCGGACTCGCCCTCGATGGCGCAACAAGGTCTATTACGTTGACGGAATGGACG
>PVBE011722494.1_pt1 | contig 42177 bp, 48 predicted proteins | sample 1631181 | NCBI WGS metagenome assembly PVBE01 (sample SAMN08397723, study PRJNA350692) | Marine metagenome, whole genome shotgun sequencing project. | isolation source: water | place: Pacific Ocean | collected 2012-04 | reverse complement strand
GTTAAAGACGCCGAACGTCAAAATGGGAGCCGGGCAGCTTCTCTTTGTCCCTACTGCCCGTCGCCCTTCAAAATCGCCCCGGCGATGATCAGTTTCTGCACCTCCGAGGCACCTTCGTAGATGCGCAGCGCCCGGATGTCGCGATAGAGCGCCTCGACGGCCTGGCCCTTGACCACGCCCAGGCCGCCGTGGAGTTGCAGCGCCGTGTCGATCACGTGTTGCGCCGTCTCGGTGGCGTGGAACTTGGCCACCGAGGCCTCGCGGCTGATGCGCCGCCCCGTCGTGTCCCGGGTCCAGGCGGCGCGATAGACGGCCAGCGCCGAGGTATCTATGCCCACCGCCATGTCGCCGATGGCGGCCTGGGTGAGCTGGAAATCGACCAGCTGCTGGCCGAACATCTCGCGTTCACGCGTGCGCCCCAGGGCCTCGTCGAAGGCACGCCGGGCAAAGCCCAGCGCCGCTGCGCCCACCGTGGTGCGGAAGACGTCGAGCGTCGCCATGGCGATCTTGAAGCCCTCGCCCGGCCCCCCCAGGCGGTTGGCGGCCGGCACCCGGCAGTCCGTGAAGGCCAAGGTGGCGATGGGATGGGGCGCCATCAGCGGGATGCGCCCGGCGATCTCGAAGCCCGGCGTTCCGGCCTCGACGATGAAGGCCGAAAGCCCGCGTGCGCCGCCGGCCTCGCCCGAACGCGCGAAGACCACGTAGGTGTCGGCGATGCCGCCGTTGGAAATCCAGGTCTTCGAGCCATTGAGCACGTAGTCGGCGCCGTCGGCCTCAGCCGTGGTGGCCATGGCAGCCACGTCGGAGCCCGCGTTCTGCTCCGAGAGCGCGAAGGCGGCGACGTGTTCGCCGCCTGCCACCGGCGGCAGGTAGTGCGCCTTCTGCTCCGCCGTGCCGAATAACGAGATCGGTGCTGAACCGAGGCCCTGCATGGCAAAGGAGAAATCCGCGAGGCCGCCCAGACGGGCCAAAATCTCGCGGCTGAGACACAGGCTGCGCACGTCGAAACGCCCGCCCTCGTCGGCCACCACGCAGGGCGCCAGGAAGCCGGCCCGGCCGAGCGTTGCCACCAGCTCGCGGCAGGTGGCATCGAGGGTGGCCTCGCTGTCGTCGGCGAGCTCCAGCAGCGGCGCCAGCTCGCTGGCCGCAAAGGCCTCGATGCGCTGGGCCAGATCGCGGTGGTGGTGGGCGAAAAAGGGCCACTCGAGAAAGCTCTTGTCGGCCATGATATTCTCTCAGTCTACCAGGTTGCGACCCCGAGACCTATTGCGCCGGGGCGTCCGGGTCAAGCAGCGCTGGGAAAATGCGCCAAAGCACGGCAGAATTCGGCCATGGCGGGATTGATCATCAGCGGCGAACGCCAATTGACCCAGGACGAACTGGCCCAGCGTGCGGCCAGCGCGGCAACGGCGTTCAGTGATCTGGGTATCGGCGAGAACGACACCATCGCCATGATGTTGCGCAACGATTTCGCCCTTTTCGAGGTCGCCGCCGCGGCCGCGCTCCTGGGCGCCTATGCCGTGCCCATCAACTGGCATTCGGTGACCGAGGAGGCGCTCTACATGCTCGAGGACTGCGGCGCCCGGGTCATCGTGATGCACGCCGACCTCTATCCCGTCCTCGCCGGCGACCTGCCGGCAGGGGTGACGGCGCTACTGGTGCCGACACCGCCCGAGGTCACAGCCGCATACGGCTTGGCGGCTGAGGCCTGCGTGCTACCGCCGGGCACGCTCGACTGGAACGCTTGGAGCAGCGGCCACGAACCCTGGAGCGGGCCGCTCCAGCGCCTGCGAGCCAACATCATCTATACCTCGGGCACCACCGGCCGGCCCAAGGGCGTGCGGCGCCGGCCCGCCACCCCGGAAAACGCCGCCCGCATCACCGAGACCGTGGCCCATGGCTTCGGATTCCTTCCCGGCCAGGAAATCCGCGCGGCCATCACCGGGCCCATGTACCACTCGGCGCCCAACTCCTACGGCCTCAGGGCGGTGCAGCAGCCGGGCCTGGTGGTGCTGCAGCCGCGCTTCGACGCCGAGGAACTGCTGCGTCTGATCGATATCCACCGCCTCAGCCACATGCACATGGTGCCGACCATGTTCATGCGGCTCCTAAAGCTGCCGGCCGAGGTTCGGTCGCGCTACGACGTCTCCTCGCTGGAATTCGTGGTCCACGGCGCCGCGCCCTGTCCGCCCGAGGTCAAGCGGCGCATGATCGACTGGTGGGGGCCGGTGATCGGCGAATACTACGGCGCCACCGAAACCGGCATCGTCATCTTCAACGACAGCCACCAGGCCCTGGCCAAGCCCGGCACCGTGGGCACCCCGGTGCGCGGCGGCCAGGTGCGCATCCGCGGCGACGACGGCAAGGAGTTGCCGGTCGGAGAGGTCGGCGAGATCTATCTCAACATCCACGCCTACCCCGACTTCACCTACCACGGCAAGGACGACAAACGCCGCGAGATCGGCTGGGACGACCTGGTCACCGTGGGCGACATGGGCTACCTGGACGAGGACCGCTATCTGTTCCTCTGCGATCGCAAGAACGACATGGTGATCTCGGGCGGCGTCAACATCTACCCGGCCGAGATCGAGGCGGCTCTGGGCTCGCTGGCGGGTGTCCATGACTGTGCCGTCTTCGGCATTCCCCATGAGGAATTCGGCGAGGAGCTGTGCGCCTACATCGAGCCCGAGGCCGGCGCCGAACTCAGCGCCGAGGCGGTGCGCCAGCACCTCGGCGAGCACGTGGCAGCCTTCAAGATCCCGCGGGTCATCGAATTTCAGGGCGACCTTCCTCGCGAGGACTCGGGCAAGATCTTCAAACGCCGGCTGCGCGATCCATACTGGCAGGGCACCGGTCGCAACATATGATGGGGAAGGACCGGGTGCCATGAGCGAGATCATCAAGCCGACCCAGGGCGACGTTCTTCTGGTCGTCGACGTGCAGAACGATTTTTGCGAACAGGGCAACCTGGCGGTGCCCGAGGGTTCGGCCGTGGTGGCCGTGTTCAACCACCTGGCCGAACGCTTCTCCAGCGCCGTGGCGGCCCAGGACTGGCACCCGGCCGGCCATCGCTCCTTCGCCTCGGTCCATGGAGCAGAGCCCTACAGCAGCATGGAATTCCCTTATGGCCCGCAAACGCTGTGGCCCGACCACTGCGTCCAGGGCACGGTGGGCGCTGAGTTTCATGCTGAGCTCGAGACAGATCATTTCGAGCTGGTGGTGCGCAAGGGCTTTCACCCTGAAATCGATTCTTATTCGGCCTTCGCCGAGAACGACCGTACGACCCGGACAGGCCTCGAGGGCTACCTGCGCGAACGCGGTTTCAAGCGCCTCTTCATCGGCGGCCTGGCCGGCGATTATTGCGTCCTTTATTCGGCCCTGGATGCGGTGGCGGCCGGCTTCGAGACCTTCGTCATCGACGACGCCACCCGCTACATCGACCTCGAGGGCTCGAGGGCGGCGGCGCACCAGGCCATGACCGAGGCCGGTGTGCGCATCGTGACGGCGGCCGAGATTTCCTGACAAGTGAACGACCTGGCAAGGGAATTCCTGATTTGACGATAAATCGCAACGAGGCCCTGGTGTTCCTGACCGGTGCGGTGACGCTCTCGCTGGAGGTGCTGGCGTCACGCATCATGACCCCCTATTTCGGGGTCAGCCTGTATATCTGGTCGGGCATTCTCTCGACAACGTTGTTGTTCCTGGCAGTCGGCTATCATTTCGGCGGACGTCTATCCCAGCGCCATGGCGAGCAAACCCTCGAGACCCGCTTCCTGGCGGCGCCATTGCTCTCGACGGCCTCGATCGTCGTCGCCGCCGCGATCTATCCGATTACATTCAAGATTCTGGCCGAGGGAAACTTGATTGTCGAAAGCTTCCTCGGCGCCACCTTGCTCCTGGCGCTGCCGTTGGTCGCATTGTCGGCGATGAATCCTCTGCTGATATGCTTGCAACGTCGCGAAGACAGGACCGGGGATGCGGGCGCCGGAAGAGTTTTCTTCATCAGCACCTTGGGTTCGGTGCTGGGTGTCATTGTGACGGCCTTTGTTTTCATTCCTAATATGACGAATCACCGGGCAGTTCTGTTGTTGGGTTTGATAATGTGCGGTGCGGCCATGATTTTGGTGTTACTTTCAAATTCACTCCCTCGGATAGATAAGCGGCGTCTTCTGATTGGCGGTCTAGCCATGACGGTATTTGTCGGGTTGTTTTTCATGGGAAGAAATCTCTATTTGGAACTAATAGACTCATCATCCTCCGCAGATCTCGAATTCAAAATTCGCGCCGAGTACACATCGGTGTTCGGTAATATCAAGGTGGCGGATGTGCGATCCAGAAAGGCGCCGGACACCACCGAAAGATACCTTGTTCAAGATGGATTAATTCAAAATCAAACGACTCTGAATTATCAATCAGCAACCATGTACACCTACGTTCTCGAGTCCTTTGCTCATATCTACGCACCGAAGGCGCGTGATGCCTTGGTATTGGGACTTGGTGCGGGTATTGTCCCGCGGCACCTGAGTCAACACGGTCTTGAGGTGTCGGTTGTGGAAATAAATCCAACAGCGCTGCGGGCCGCAACTGAAAATTTTGGATTTGACCGCAATCGAGTGAATATCTACCTTGAAGATGCACGAACATTCGTTCGTAGATGTAACAACAAATTCGATGTCATAATAGTCGATTTGTTTTGGGGGGATAATGTCTCGGACTATCTAATGACAAAGGGGTTTTTTCTGGATTTGCGAAATTGCTTGAAAGACAAAGGGCCTGTGATAATGAATACTGGTTTTGATGAATTTAACAAAGAGCCAAATTTTCGACTGATGGCAACCGTGGCCTATGCTTTTCCCAACATATTTCTTTCCGGTATTCAGGGGGGCAATATTTTCATCGTTGGAACTGCTGGTGAAAGACCCGAAAAATACCAAATGGAATCAACTGATGTGCATGCCCGGGTGGCCAGTATGGTTAATATTTCAGTCACAGAGGTCCGGAAGATCAATCCATTTCTTCTTGGTGATTCGGAGCCCTATTCCGATGATCATAACGTTTTTTCCGTGTTGTTTTCTGATGCCAGTCTAAGATTGCGAAAACGCTTCGCAAAATCCATGTCGCCAAGAATGTTGGTGAACTAAAAGCCGTGAAGCGACGCAGGATGGTGACCAAACCCAGTGGCGGATCGGAACAGGCGGCAAATGCGGGCTAATGATCTGCTTGGCCGCGCCACCGGCCCGCCGACTCGTGCCCGCCGCCCAGATTGTGCATGATGGTCCCCGAGGTCTCCAGACGGACATTTCCAAAAGCAGCGAGGTTCCATGACCTACAAGTACATCCGTGTCGAAAAGAAAGACGGCATCGGCTGGCTCACCTTCGACCGGCCCGACGTGCTCAACGCCCTGATCCCGCCGATGATGGAGGAAATTATCGAGGCCTTCGAGGACTTGGGCGGCGACGATGCCGTGCGGGTGGTGGTGATTACCGGCGCCGGCAAGGGTTTCTCCGCCGGCGGCGATTACGATTTCCTGGTCGAGCTCACCGAAGCCCGGCCCTTCGAGGTGAAGAACACCGTCTACAGCTTCTTTGGCGCCGGCGTGCGCGCCGTCAAGCTCTGTCCCAAGCCGACCGTGGCCGCCGTCAATGGCCCGGCCGCCGGGGCGGGCTGCGAGATTGCCCTGGCCTGCGATTTCCGCATTGCCTCGGAAGACGCCGTCTTTCGCGAATCCTGGATCGATCTCGGCCTGCTCTCGCCGCTCGGCGGCATGTACCTGCTGCCCCGCCTGGTGGGCCTGGCCAAGGCCAACGAGATGCTGATGCTGGGGAGCCGGGTGGCGGCGGCCGAGGCCCAGGAGATCGGCCTGGTGCGCGAGGTGGTGGCGGCGGACGCGCTGATGGAGGCCGCCGGCAAGCTCGCCGCCAAGCTCGCCGCCGGGCCGCCGCTGGCGCTCCGGGCCATGAAGGAGGGCATCCGGCGCGGCCTCGAATCGACCCTGGCGGCGGAGTGGGAACACAACGTCTACGTCCAAAGCATGCTCATCGATTCCGCCGACTTCGCCGAGGGCGTTGCCGCCATGACGGAAAAGCGCAAACCCCAGTTCCGCGGAGAGTAGGCGCTGGAGGAACAGCCATGCCCGAGACCATCGGCAACAATATCGACCGCCTGATCTCCATCGAGTTCAAGAACCGGGCCGTGCCCTATGACACGCTTCTGCCGCTCTACGAGGCGGCGCGACGCGAGGGCGGCGGCCGGCCGCTCTGCCTGCGGGCCGCCGAGGGGTTGGTGGCGGCGGTGGGCAAGGGCGATGTGGTTTTCATCATGACCGGTGCCGGTTGCCCGCCCTGGTTGCCCAAGGGCGAGAACGACGGCCCGCCCGGCGCCGCGGCTCTGGCCCGGGCGCTCCACAAGGGGCTGGGGGCAGTTCCCGTCTACGTCTGCGAGGCCAACCACAGAGACCCCATCGTGGCCAGCAGCGAGGCCGCCCATATCATGGTGCGCAGCCCCGACGAGGCCCGCCAGCGCTTGGGTGCGGCGCTGGCCGTGGCGCCCACGCAGGCCTCAGAGGTGGCGGCCTGGGCCGCCGCGATCTGCGACGAATTCCAGCCCAAGGCGGTGATCTCGATCGAGCGCGTGGGGCCCAGCGAGCACGGCATCGTGCATTCGGCCACGGGCTGGGTCCTGGGGCCCGAGCTTGAGCTTCTCGACCTTAGCCCGGTCGTCGACGAGGCGGCGGCACGCGGCGTCTTCAGCGTCGGCATCGGCGACTATGGCAACGAGGTCGGCTTCGGCCGCATCCACGATGAGGCCAAGGAGATCATGCCTTTCGGCCGCGAGAGCCAGACCGAGGGCAGCCCGGGCGGCAACGTCTGTGCGGTCAAGACCGACGTGCTGATTCCGGCCATGATCTCGAACTGGGGCGCCTACGGCGTCGAGGCGGCGCTGGCTTTCCTGCTCGGTAATCCCGACCTCATGCACGGGCCCGAGATGGAGGGCCGCCTTCTCAGGGATTGCCTGGCCGCCGGCGGCCTGGAGGCCATGAACTGTTCCACCGCCTTCAGTATCGACAACTGCGAGGGCGAAAGCTCCCAGGCCATCGTCCAGTTGCTCGGCAACATGGTGCGGCTCAATCTCCAGGAGCCGGACCTGGGCGTGGCGCATTAGAATCGACCGCAGCATGAAGGAACACCGGACGTGTCAAATTTGCGCCAGATGATCGAGGCTGACGAACCGGTTTGCGCGCCGCTGGTGCTCAATCCGCTGATGGCCAGGATGGCCGCCGAGGCGGGCTTTCGCGCGCTCTACCTCGGCGGCGGTGCCTCGGGCTACCTCAACACCCACCTCGAGGCGAATCTCACGCTGACCGAGATGGCCCAGGCCGGGCTGGAGATCCGCAGTGCCTGCGAGCTGCCGCTGATCCTCGACGCGGCCGCCGGCTGGGGCGATCCCATGCACATGCACCGCACCGTGTCGCTGGCCGAGGCGGCCGGCTTCGCGGCCCTGGAGATCGAGGACCAGATCCTGCCCAAGCGGGCCCATCACCACGTCGGCATCGAGCACATGGTGACGCTCGAAGAGATGGTCGACAAGGTGCGCGAGGCGGTGGCGGCACGGCGCCATCCGGATACCCTGATCATCGCCCGCACCAACGGCGTGCGCGCCAGTTCCATGGACGATGCGCTGCGCCGCCTCGAGGCCTACCGTGCCGCCGGTGCCGACGTGCTGTTGCCGCTGCCCTTTACGGCCGACGACGTGCGCTTTGTCGGCGAGCGCCTGGAGGGGCCGCTGATGCTGCTCTTGCGGCCGGGCGGGCTGGCCGGCATGGACATGACGCCGGCCGACATGGGGGCGCTGGGATTTCGTATCCTGGTCGATCCGTCGACGCCGCTGCTGGCGGCTTATGAAGCCATGCGCGCCGTCTATGCCGAAATGGCTGACGGATTCGCCATCACCTCGCGGCCGCCGCAGGATTGGAGCGAGCTGCAGGAAGCCCAACATGCCACCATCGATCTCCAGCGCCTCTTGGACATCGAATCCCGAACCGTCGAAAACTGAACAACAGACAAGAATCCCATGACAGATACCCCCCTGCCGCTTGCCGATATCCGCGTGCTCGACCTGACCCACGCCCGGGCCGGGCCCACGGCGGTGCGCCAGCTCGCCGACTGGGGCGCCGACGTCATCAAGATCGAGGTGCCGCCCGATCCCGGCAGCGACAACGACGGCGTCGGCGGCTCGCGCGCGGCACCCGATTTCCTCAACCTGCATCGCAACAAGCGCAGCCTGACGCTGGACCTCAAGAACCCCGACGGCCACCGCATCTTTCTCGAACTGGTGGCCCAGGCCGACGTCGTGGTGGAGAACTTCCGGGCCGAGGTCAAGCACCGGCTCGGCGTCGACTACGACAGCCTCCAGGCCCACAATCCCAGGCTCATCTACGGCTCCATCTCGGGCTTTGGCCAGGATGGCCCCTACAGCAGCCGCGCCGGCGTCGACCAGATCGCCCAGGGCATGGGCGGCCTGATGTCGATCACTGGTCTCCCGGGCCAGGGACCGGTGCGCGTCGGCATCCCCATCGCCGACCTCGCCGCCGGCATGTACCTGGCCCAGGGCATTTTGCTGGCCATGATCGAACGCGGCCGCACGGGAAAAGGGCAATGGGTCCACACCTCACTGTTGGAGGCCATGATCAGCATGCTCGATTTCCAGGCGGCGCGCTGGCTGATCGACCACGACGTGCCCGGCCAGGCCGGCAACGACCATCCCACCGGCATCCCCATGGGCGTCTTTCCCACGGCCGACGGTGCCATCAACATCGCGGCGCCGGGCGGCCGCTTGTGGGAGCGCCTGCTCGACCACATCGGCGCCACTGAGCTGGCCCAGGACGAACGCTTTGCCACGGCCGGCGCTCGGTCCAAGAACCGCCAACTCCTGAATGCCGAGATCGGCGCCATCACGGCGACACGCTCCAGCGCCGAATGGGTCGAGGAACTCAACGCCCGTGGTGTGCCCTGCGGGCCCATCAACAGCATCGACCAAACCTTCAACGATCCCCAGGTCCAACACCTGGGCATTGCCTGGGAGATGCAGCACCCGGTACGAGGCAAGCTCGCCATCGTCGGCCAGCCGGTGCATCTGGAGGGCGCCGAAAGACCGCAACAGGCGCGCCTCGCGACCCCGGCAGCGGGCCAGCACAACGACGAGATCCTCAGCGCCCTGGGCTACGACAGCGCCGCCCTGGCCGACTTGCGCGCTCGAAGGGTGATTTAGTACCCACTTTCACATTAGGATGGTACGTCTGATCGCTTAGCCGGCGCTGTGGGTAGGAAGCAGCGGGCCGCCGATGCGGGGCCATCGGCAAGCGCTGCTGACGCCCTCCACAGCGCCGGAAAAGCGACCCGAAAGGCGGCCATGAAGGACCATCGGACGTCGTCCCGCGGCCCTTGTGATGGACCACCATCACGGCGGGCCGCGCTCCTGGCCGGTGGTCCTTCCTGGCCGTCAGACGTGCCATCCTAATGTGAAAGTGGGTACTGAATGAAGCTGGCAACGGAGAAAATGCTCGCCCGCCGGGAAGGCGCCATCGGCTGGATGACCTTCAACAACCCCCAGCGCCACAACGCCCTTTCGCTGGAAATGTGGCAGGCCATGGGTGAGATCCTGCCGGCCTTTCAACAGGACCCGGCGGTGCGCTTGGTGGTCATGACGGGGGCCGGCGACAAGGCCTTCGTCTCGGGGGCCGACATCTCCGAGTTCGACGACAAGCGCTCCTCGGCCGAGGCGGCCGAGGAATACGCCCGGGTCTCGGAGGGCGGCCGTACGGCGCTGGCCAATTTCGAAAAACCGCTGATTGCCATGATCCGGGGCTACTGCCTGGGCGGCGGCCTGGCCACGGCCTTGGCGGCCGACATCCGCATCGCCGCCGAGGGCGCCCAGTTCGCCATTCCGGCGGCGCGGCTGGGGCTGGGCTATGGCTTTGCCGGCGTCAAGGTGCTCAACGACCTGGTGGGCCCGGCCCTGGCCCGCGAGATCCTGTATACGGCGCGCAGGCTTTCGGCCGAAGAGGCGCTGCGCATCGGGCTCATCAACCGCCTGGTGCCGCCGGCCGAATTGGAAACCACGGTTCGCGAGCTGGCCGAAAGCATCGCCGCCAACGCACCGCTCACCATCCGGGCCGCCAAACGCGCCGTCGGCGAGGCTTGCAGGGATCCCCAGGATCGCGACCTGGCGGCGCTCGAGGCCATGGTTGCGGCCTGCTTCGACAGCGCCGATTACGCCGAGGGACGGTTGGCTTTCAAGGAAAAGCGTGCGCCCAAATTTACGGGTTCTTGATCAGGAGGGCGTGGTATGGCGAAGGATCCCGATTTCGACGTTGTCGAGGCGGTCTGCGGGCTCCGCGAAGCCGAGGTTTTGGCCTGGGTCGGTGCCGAACTGGCGGCCGAAGTGCCGCCGTTGGAGATCGCCGATGCCCTGGCCGCCGGTCTCGAGCAACTGGGTGCGCGCTTCGCCGAGGGCAGCGTTTTCATTCCCGAACTGGTGATCGGCGGCGAGCTCTTCGCCAAGGCCGTCGAGCTGCTGACCCCGGCGCTCGAGGCCAGCGGCAGCACACTGAAAAAACGCGGCACCGTGGTCATCGGTACGGTCAAGGGAGATCTGCATGATCTGGGCCAGAAGCTGGTGGCTGTCACCCTCTCGGCGGCCGGCTTCGAGGTCGTCAACCTGGGCTGTGACGTGGCGCCCGAACGCTTCGTCGACGAGGTCAAACGCAGCGGGGCCCAGGTGGTCGGGCTGTCGGCGTTGCTCACCACCACCATGCAGGTGCAGGCCGACGTCGTCGAGGCGTTGGCCCAGGCCGGCTTGCGCCACCAGGTGCGGGTGCTGATCGGCGGTGCCGTGGCCAACCAGCGCTGGGCCGACGAGATCGGCGCCGATGCCTACGGCGCCGACGCCATCGACGCACTGGACAAGGTTCGTGTTCTGGTCGGCATCAACGAATGAATGCGTTTTCCGGGAGTAGGGCATGCAACCGCGACTGACGTTCCTGAGCGAGGCGGAAACCGACCGCATCATCGACGGCGCCTTCGAGGTGCTGGGCCACGTCGGCGTCCATGTGGGCAGCGACCGGGTGCTCGACATGCTGACCGGCCAATCCGGCGTCGAACGCGATGGCGAGCGCCTGCGGCTGGGCCGCGATTTGCTGGAAGGCTGTCTCAAGACCTGCCCCTCGGAGGTCAGGCTCTACCGCCAGGACCGCGACGCCCCCATCGTCTTGGCCGGCGACGAGGTCAATTTCGTGGCCGGCTCGACGGTGCCCTACGTTTACGATCCGGACACCGAGGGCCTGCGCGAAGCCACCTCGCGAGATCTCGTCAACCACACCAAGATCATCGACCGCTGCGACCACATCGATCTGCAAAGCGGCTCTTTCGTGCCCTCGGACGTGCCCAAGCCCATCGTCAGCGCCTACCGCTATTACCTGGCGCTGCTCTATTCCCCGAAACCCATGTTCAGCGGCGCCTTCGGCACTGACGACATCGCCGTCATCTGGGGCGTCATGGCGGCGCTGGCCGGTGGCGACAAGGCTCTCTCGCAGCGGCCCATCGCGCTCCTCTGCGTCAATCCCTCGTCGCCGCTGGGCCTGACCGACGTGGTGGCCGAGAACGCCGTCTTTTTGGCCGAGAAGAACTTTCCCACCCTGATGATTCCGATCCCGCTGGCCGGCGGCTCGTCGCCGGTGACACTGGCCGGAACGTTGGTCCAGCACACGGCCGAGAACCTGGCCACCATCGTGGTCAGCCAGACCGTGCGGGCGGGCGCGCCGGTGATTTTCGGCGGCGGCCCCTCGATCATGGACATGCGCAAGGGCACGGCCTGCCAGGCCGCCAGCGAGGCCATCATCATGGGCGCCGCCATCGGCCAGATCGCCAAGCGGCTCGGCTTGCCTTCGTCGACCAATACCGGCCGTGCCGACAGCAAATGCGTCGACTACCAGGCCGGCGAGGAAACCGGGGCGGCGCTCAATGCCATGGCGCTGGCGCGCATCAACCTCATCCGCGGCTCGGGCACGCTGGAGTACGCCAACGTCATCAGCACCGAGAAACTGCTCATCGACAACGAGATCTGCGGCATGGCCAAGCGCCTGATCCGGCCCATCGACACCGGCGACGAGGCCCTGGCGCTCGATGTCATCATCGAACGCGGTGCCACTACCACGGGTTTTCTCTCTTCCCCCCATACACTGAAGTGGTTCAAGGACGAATGTTTCCTGCCCTCCGACCTCATCGACCGCGGCCAGCGCCGGGAATTCGAGGCCCAAGGCAGCAAGGACGCCTTCGGCCGGGCCCGGGCGCGCGTGGCTGAGATCCTGGCCGACTACACGCCCCGCCAGATCGACCCCGAACGCAAACGCGAAGCCGACCGCATCATCGCCGCCTACGCCGCCCAACACGGCATGGACCAGCTACCGGTAACGGAACTCGAATAGCGCGGCGGCGCCGTTTTGTCTTGAGGCCCCTCGGTTGGCCAAAAGAAACGAGTTCAGCGCTGAACTCGGAAGAATAGTTGTTATTTATCAATATGAATGACGACTGGCCCGCATTTCCCACCGGGCCTCGGCCAGGGCCGGATCGCGTACGATGTGCCGCGGCAGGGTCTCGCCGGCGATGAAGGGCATGACGAAGCCCCGCTCCAAATCGTCGCCTTCCTCAAGCTCGAAGACCGGCGCCCGGGCGTCGGCGCCGAAATGACGGCGCACGGCGGCCGCCAGGCGGTCGAGAAATTCGCCATCATCCGACATGCGAACTAACCTATGCCGCTGTACCCGAGAGGGGCAAGATGGCCGCTATCGGGTCGGGGACGAAATCGACATGCAGGATATGGTTGGCGAACGCAGCTTCGATTATCTCGTCGTGGGCGCCGGGTCGGCCGGCTGCGTGCTGGCCAATCGTTTGAGCGAATCCGGCCGCGACAGTGTCCTGGTGCTGGAGGCGGGTGGCCGCGACAACAACCTCTTGCTCCACATGCCGACGGCCTTTTCGTTGGCCATGAATCTGCCGCGCTTCAACTGGGGCTACCTGAGCGAGCCTGAGCCGGGCCTCGACGGGCGGCGCATCAAGCAGGCCCGGGGCAAGGTCATCGGCGGCTCCTCGGCCATCAACGGCATGGTCTACGTGCGCGGCCATGCCGGCGACTTCGACGCCTGGGCCCAGGCCGGCGCCGAGGGCTGGAGCTTCGCCGAGGTGCTGCCCTATTTCCGCCGGGCCGAAAGCTTCGCCGGAGGCGACGCGGCCTTCCGGGGGCACGATGGTCCCTTGGGCATCAGCGCCGGCAGCATGCGAAACCCGCTCTACCGGGCCTTTGCCGAAGCCGGCCGCCAGGCCGGCTATGGCTCGACCGAAGATCCCAACGGCCGCCAGCAGGAAGGCTTCGGCCCGATGCAGATGACGGTGCGCAAGGGCCGGCGCTGTTCGGCCGCCGGCGCCTACCTGAAGCCGGCGCTGGGGCGCCCCAACCTGGCGCTGGAGACTTTTGCCACGACGCGGGAAATTCTTTTCGACGAGGGCCGGGCGGTGGGCCTCGAATACGAAAAGGGCGGCGTTCGCCACCGTGCCCGGGCGCGGCGCGAAATTATTCTTTCAGCCGGCCCCTTCGCCTCGCCGCAATTGCTGATGCTGGCCGGCATCGGCGACGGCGAACATTTGGCCGAATTCGGCTTGCCCGTGCGCCACCACCTGCCGGGAGTGGGCCAAAACCTGCAGGACCACCTGGAATTCTTCCTGCAGGTCGAATGCACCCGGCCGGTATCGCTGAACCGCCAGCTTGCGCCCTGGCGCAAGCTGGCGATCGGTTTGCGTTGGCTTCTCTTCAAGCAAGGTCTCGGTGCCACCAACCATTTCGAATCCGGTGCCTTCATCCGCTCCCGTCCCGATCTCGACTATGCCGATCTGCAATACCATTTTCTGCCCGGCGCCATTGCCTACGACGGCTCCTCCGCCGCCCCGGGCTGGGGCTACCAGGTTCACGTCGGCCCCAACCGCCCCCAGAGCCGCGGCCGCCTCAGGCTGCGTTCAAGTGATCCTCACGAGCACCCCAGCCTGCTGTTCAACTACCTCAGCCACGAGGACGATATCCTGGCCATGCGCCAGGCCCTTCGGCTGACCCGCGAGGTGCTGGCCCAGGAGGCTTTCGCGCCCTATCGCGGTGCCGAGCTTTCGCCGGGCGCCGAGGTAACATCGGACGACGAAATCGACGCCTTCATCCGGGGCGCCGTGGAAACCGCCTACCACCCTTGCGGCACCTGCCGCATGGGCGCCCAGGCCGGCGATCCCGCGTCCGTTGTCGATGCCGCCGGCCGGGTCCGCGGCGTTGGGGGCTTGCGCGTCGTCGACAGCTCGATCATGCCCCAGATAACCAACGGCAATATCAACGCGCCGACTATAATGATCGCCGAGAAGATGGCCGATCACATCCGTGGCCGCGGCGTTCCGCGTGAGGATACCAGTAGATGAGCAGCCCCGAATTCCTGAACAAGAAACTCTATCGCAAAGGCGAGATCGTCTTCGACGAGGGGAGCGAAGGAAATACCGCCTTCCTCATCGAATCGGGCAGCGTCGAGGTCTTCAAAACGGTCGACGGCGAACGCGTCAGCCTGGCCCATCTGGGCAAGGGCGAGATGTTCGGCGAAATGGCCCTGATCGACCAGAGCCCCCGCATGGCCGGCGCCCAGGCGACGGAGGCTGCCAGCATCGTGGTCCTTCCCCGCGCCGTGCTGGACTCCAAATTGGACCGCTCGGACAAGTTCGTCAGGGGCCTGATCAAGATCCTGGTGGCCAATCTGCGCAACGTCCACCAGTCCTACATGCGCCGAGCCCGCAGCATCGACGACTACCTGGGCGCCGTCGACTTCTTTCTCGCCGGCCTGGGCGACTACCTCAATACGCCCGGCGGCGAAGCGGTCAGCGACCTGGCCGTGGCCCACCTGGAGCGCATCGACGAGGCGGTATTCGAACTCAAAGCGGTCTTCAAGGATCATCACGACAGGCGCGATAGCGTGCTGCGTGAGAGCGACACCACGCCCCAGGGCGAGCCTGGGCCTCCGGCGGAGGTCGCCGACCTGGTGGCTGATGAGGGCGAGGCCCAGCCCGAACAGTAGTTGCTATGCTTGCGGCACCGTTCAAACTCGGCTGAACCAGGAGTTCCGCGTGTCGATCGATTGTACGCCTTCGTTGACCAGCCCAAGCCCCGTCCTGCCCCTCGAACCACCGGCGCCGCTGGAGAGCTTCGAGCTGATGATGGATGACGGTGCCCAAATCCGCCTGCGCCGCCACGGCCGGGCCGGTGGCGCCCGCCTCTTCGTCAGCCACGGCAACGGCTTTGCCAGCGACGGCTACTTTCCCTTCTGGCGGCTGCTGCTCGATCGTTTCGAGGTTATCGTCTTCGACCAGCGCAACCACGGCCTCAACCCGCTGCACGCCGGGGCCCACGATTTCCCCCGCTTCGCCCGCGATCTCGAGGCCATCATCGCGGCCGTCGACGAGCGCCTGGGCCCAGGCACCAACATCGGTGCCTTTCATTCGCTGTCGGCGCTGGCGGCCATGATGCACGCCGCCGATTTCGGCTGGCGCTGGGATGCGCTTTTTCTCTTCGACCCGCCGCTGCCGCCCTTGCCCGGGCACGAGGTCTACGAGGCCGCCGCCGCGACGCAACGCAAGCTGGCGGCCTGGGCCACGGCGCGCCGGACCCGCTTCGACGATCCCGGCGAACTGGCCGAGGTCTTCGCCGGAACCCGGGCCAACCGCTCCTGGCAGCCAGGCGCCCACGACCTGATGGCGCGCTCGGTACTGCGTTTGGATGTCTCGGCAGGCGAATGGCGCCTGGTCTGCCGCCCCGAACGCGAAGCCGCCGTCTACCTCGACGTGACGCCGACCACGTTCGCCTACCGCATCGACCGTTACGGCGGTCCCGCGAAGATGATCTGCGGCGACCCGGAGATGCCCAGCCCGGCCGTGACGGCGCTTTCGAACGCTGCGTTGCATGCCGAATTCGGGTATCCGTATGAGGTCGTGCCGGGCACCGGGCACCTCTTGCAGCTGGAAAAGCCGGACGTCTGCGTCGATATCATGACCCGGTTTCTGGAGGAACGCGGGGTCGCGTTCTAGGGCCCGCCTCGGCCCTCCCGCGTCTGCATCAACAACGTCGCGCTGCCGGTCTGCACCGTCTCGCTGGCCTGGTTCACGACCTCGAAACCGAGCTTCACGACACCGCGGTCGGGCTTGGCGCTGGGCCGCTTCTCCAGCGGCGTGACCAGGGCGTGGATGGTGTCGCCGAGCCTTACCGCGCCCTGAAAGTCCCAATTCACGTTAAGCAGCGCCAGCGCCGTGCCATCGATCAGATTTTGCTGCGACATCAGCCCGATAGCCATGCCCAGCGCCAGCGGGCCGTGCGCGATGCGCTCGCCGAAAGGGCTCTGGGCAGCAAAGGCGGCGTCGCAGTGCAGCGGATTGAAGTCGCCCGAGAGCCCGGCGAACATAGTCACGTCAGCCTCGGTCACCGTGCGGGCGCCGGTGGTGATGCTGTGGCCGAGCTCGAACTCCTCGAAATAAAGACCCATGATTGTGCCTCAAAGCTGGGGGCGGCGAGCTTAACGGGTTAGTCTGACGATCGCCAAATCTCCGCCACACGGGGAACCCATCATGAACGAAAACGAAAACCTGGTACGCGACTTCATCGCCGCCTGGTCGCGCCTCGATGCGGCCGAGTTGGCGGGCTATTTCACCGACGACGGCTGCTACCACAACATGCCGTTCCAACCGGTCCAGGGCCGCGACAAGGTCGAGCGCTTCATCGCCGGCTTCATCAAGGACTGGACAGCCACCGAGTGGGAGATCGTCAGCCTGACCTCTCAAGACGACCGCGTCGCCGTCGAGCGTGTCGACCGCACGCGGCTCGGTGACAAGGGCGTCGATCTGCCTTGCTTCGGGCTTTTCGAAATGTCCGAGGGCAAAATCAAGGTCTGGCGCGACTACTTCGATCTTGCTACCTACACCAGCGCTGCCGCCTGAACGGCGGCGGCAGCCCCCCCCAACCGGCAACCGAGAAGGACCCTCCGAGATGGCTGAGTACAAGGACATTTTCTACGAGATCAAGGACCAGGTGGCCACCATGACCATCAACCGGCCCAAGTCGCTGAACGCCTTCACCGGCGACACCATCATGGAGATGCAGGACGCCATCGAGGACGCCAGCACCAACCCCGAGGTCGGCGTGCTGGTGCTCACCGGAGTTGGCGAGCGGGCCTTCTGCGTCGGCGGCGACGTCAAGTGGGAGGCCGACGGTGGCCTCGACGGCCTCGACTTCAAGGTCAACCGCATGGTCGTCGATTGCCCCAAGCCGGTGATCGCCCGCATCAACGGCTATTCCATCGGCGCCGGCAACCACATCGCCTATTTCTGCGATTTCTCCATCGCCGCCGACCATGCCCGCTTCGGCCAGACCGGCCCGCGCGTCGGCTCGCCGGCCTCGGGCCATATCGTGCAGCACCTGGCCCACGTGGTGGGCCACAAGCGGGCCCGCGAGATGTGGATGATGTGCCGCCAATACACCGCCGCCGAGATGATGGATTGGGGCCTGATCAACGCTGTGGTGCCCTACGCCGAACTCGACGCCGAGGTGGCCCGCTGGTGCCAGGAGCTCCTGGCCCTGAGCCCGAGCTGTCTCCGCGTCATCAAGCAGACCTTCCGCGACGACCTCGACCCCTTCATCGACTCGACCGTCAACGACGTGGTGGCGCGCGTCATCCCGAAGTATTTCGAGACCGGCGAGCAGCAGGAAGGGGCCAACGCCTTCCTGGAAAAGCGCGCGCCCGACTTCAGTCCCTGGCGTTAGTTACCCTGCCAAAGCCGCCTCGGCGGCCAGCCGGTCTTCCTCGAACTGGTAGACTGGCTGGTCGCCGCGGGGCTCGCGCTCGTCGCCGCTGTCCATGTCGTCCTCGGCGCGCTGCCAGCCCGGGTCGGGCCAACTATAGCCGAGATCGAGGATGGTGCCGGGCTCCTTGATGCCCTCCAGCGCCTCGAGGCCGGCGCGTACGATGGCGGTTTGCTCTTCGGGCTCGAAGGGGCGCCCGGTGGTGTGGCCCAGCGGATAGTCGACGAAGACGGCGCGCGGCGGGTTGCCGGCGGCGATGATGTCGCGGGCGCTGGCCAGGCACACTGTCGGCGTGCCTTGGGCTTCGATGTGTCGGGCGATCAGACTCACGGTCTGATGGCAGACCGGTCACAACGGCACCAGCGCCACCACGTCGACCTCTTGGCGGGCGAACTCGGCGGCCAGCGCGGGGATCAGCTCCTCGCGCGCGCGGCGTTGCGAATAGACGGCGCCCATGCACGAATATAGCTCCTCCGCCAGCTCGCCGATCACGCCCTCGGCCTCGAGCCGGCGCAGGGGCTCGATGGGAAAGACGCAGTTGGCGTCGCGCCGGGCGTCGGGCAGGTAGTGCTCGGTGAGGTGCGAGAAGCGGATCTCGGAGGTCGGCGTGGTCTTGGGGATGGCCCGGAACGAGGTGTCGTCCTTGTAATAGTAGGCCACCTGGCCCTTGACGTAGACGCCCGCCGTCGAGAGCACGCCGAGCTTGCATTCGGCCAGCGGCTTGGTCATGGGCGCGAAGGCCGGCGGCTCGTCCGCCTGGAACCAGCGATAGGTCTGATAACCCAGCCGCTGGTAGCGGTCGGTGATGGAAGCGATGTAGTCAAAAGGCGGCATGGGGTTCTCCTTCTGCTGCGTGACTAGTCTAAGCGTGCTGGGCGCGTCTCGGCAATCCGGGTTAGGATCGCCGGCATCATGCCTAAACACAGCCAGATAATTGTCCGGGAAATCCCCCGGGGCGCGCTCGCGGAGGGGCATTTCGAGCTGCAGCAAAGCGAGGTCCCGAGACCGGCCGCCGGCGAGCTGCTGGTGCGGACGCTGCTGATCTCGCTCGATGCCGCCAACCGCGCCTGGATGCAGGGCCCGACCTACCGCCGGGCGGTCAAGGCGGGCGACGTCATGCATGGCTACGTCATCGGCCAAGTGGTGCAATCGAGGGCCCAAGCCTTCGCCGCCGGCGACGTGGTGGCGGGCGAGGGCGGCTGGGCCGAATTCGCCACCATGGCGGCGGCCGAGGCCAGCCCGGTGCCGCCCGAGCGGCCGCTCAGCCATCATATTTCGGTCTTTGGCATCGCCGGCAAGACGGCCTACCACGGCCTCATGCGGATCGGCGCGCCGCGTCCCGGCGAGACCGTGGCGGTTTCCGCCGCCGCCGGTTCGGTGGGCTCGCTGGTGGGCCAGATCGCCAGGCTAAAGGGTGCCCGCGCCGTGGGCATCGCCGGCGGCCCGGACAAATGCCGCTGGCTGGTCGAAGAGCTCGGCTTTGCCGAGGCGGTCGACTACCGGGAAAGGGGCTTCGCCAAGCGTCTGGCGGCGGCCTGCCCGGGCGGCATCGACGTCTACTTCGACAACACCGGCGGCGCCGTGCTCGAGGCCGCGCTTTTCCAGATGAACCAGGGCGGCCGCGTGGTTTGCTGCGGCGCCGTCTCGCAATACGACACCATGGATATGTCGAGCCCCCGCGGCGTCCCCGGCCTGATCGTGGTCAAGCGTCTCAAGCTGCAAGGCTTCATCGTCATGGATTTTGCAGCCCACGACGCCGAGGCCGTGGCCGAGCTCTCGGCCTGGGCCGAAGCGGGTGACTTGGTGGTGGTGGAAGACGTCATCCCCGGCCTGGAAAATGCCCCGGCGGCACTGATCGGACTGCTGGCCGGCGAGAACCGCGGTAAACGCATGATCGAGGTGGCGGCGGAGCAATCGGGCTAACGGCGCGGGAGAGCGACATGGATAGCTACGATCCTCATCAGGCACCCGATCCGGAGGCCTGGCAGTCCTTGGACGAGCAGGAATGTCTAGATCTGGTGGCGGCTTACCATCGCCGGGCCGGGGTGGAGCTGCCCAACGAGTTGCTGCACGCGGCAATTCATGCGGTGGTGGAAAACCAGATCCTGATGGGCGGCGAGATTTCCACCGGCGAGACCATCGGACGCCTGATGCGGGAGGGCCTGGACCGGCACGACGCCATCCATGCCGTGGGCAGCCTCGTGGCCGATTTCCTGCACCAGCATATGACAAGAAAAAGCGGCGTCGGCAACGGCGACGCCGCGGTGGCCAACGCCAGGCTCGACGAAGAGATCAAGAATCTCACCGCCGCCAGTTGGCTGGAAGAGTTTTCCGAGGAGTAGCGCCAGGCTTCTGGCCGGCCCTGCGGACCGCGCCCTGCGGGCCGCGCCTAACGGCGCTTCTTGCCGAAGATCGAGTCCCAGTTGCTGCGGTAGCGCTGGGTCACCAGCTTCTGGCGCTCGCCGCGGCCAGCGCCTTTGCTGTCTTTGCCGCCTTTGCTGTCTTTGTCGCCGCCGCTATCGCCGTCAGAGGATGCCATCGGGCAAGAGGCACAGTCGGGCTTGCTGGGCGTCGGGGAAGAGGTGGTCTCGGCGCTGGTTTCGCTCATGGTCCTACTCTGCTAGGTCGCTGGGCTCCCTGGCCCACAACAGCCTCGCCAATTCGGCAACCCGGTATCTAGGTCATCAAGTCGCAGAAATCAAGGGGTGCGGAGACAGGCCAGATCTCCCCCACGAGCCCCCGCCAGACCGCGGCAGGCGAAAAAACAGGAATAAATGCGTCCCTCTGCCCGCCCACCGGTTTGCTGACGCCTGCGGGAAAAATCGCTACAATCGACTGTGATGCCTGCACCCGTGATGCTTGGTGCCGCGCGCCGATCCCGATAGGGGATGGCCGGCCCCGGCACCGGCCATCGGGACATCTCAGATAGGGAGGTTGTCATGGTCGAGAGCGTCTACAAAGTGATTGAGATCGTTGGCACGAGTTCGGAGTCCTGGGAGAGGGCGGCCGCCGCCGCCATCGAACGGGCCAGCAAGACGTTGCGCGATCTGCGTGTTGCCGAGGTTGTCAAGCAGGACGTGCAACTCGAGGACGGCAAGGTCGTGGGCTATCGCGTGCGGCTCAACATCTCGTTCAGGTTCGAAGACGAGTAATACCGAATCCGAACGATCAATTCGGGTTCGCTTCCGAGCCGCCGTTGAGGCGGCGGCCCAGGGCGCGGATGCGCGTGGTGTTCAAAGCCGAGCCCGAGGGCCGGGCCACGGATTTCCACTACGAACTGGCGTAGGGCGAGGGGATGCCGGTCAAAGCCACTCTGCTAACAATAAAATTCCTGAGGGTTTTTTGCGACCGCGTGGGCCGTTGGGGCTCGCTGCTGATCATACCGCTGATCCTGGTCACGGCCTGGGACATCTTCGCCCGCAAGCTGGTGTGGATTCAGTTGTGGCTGATCGAGAACGCAGGCGCGATCTTCCAGTCCACCATCCTGCAGGAGATGGAATGGCATCTGCACACGGGGCTGTTTGCCCTGGTGCTGGGCATGGGCTACGTCAACAACCGCCACGTCCGTGTCGATCTCTTGCACGAGCGCCTGACCTTTCGCAGCCAGGCCTGGGTCGAGTTCCTGGGGTGTTCCATCTTTTTGCTGCCGTTCGCTGCGCTGGCGGTCTATTTCGCCTTCATCTACACCTACGAATCCTACGCCATCGGCGAGATCTCGGCCTCCCTGGTCGGGCTTTCGCACCGCTGGCTGATCAAGTCGGTGCTGCTCATTGGTCTGGTCGTGGCCCTGCTGGCGGGCATCGCCGTCTGGCTGGAAACGGTATTGGTTCTCTTTGGCCCGCGCGAGCTGCGCTTCGAGATGATGACGCTCAAGCGCCGTGAGACGGCCGCGGCCGGCGAGAACGATGATTGACCTGCCAATCCATGAGCGCACCTTCAAGAACCTGCTGGGCAGGCTGGCCGCCGAACGAGGCGAGCAGAAGTTCCTGAGCTTCGAAGAGCGCAGCTTTACTTACGGCGAAACGGAGAAGATATCCAACCGCCTTGCCAACGGCCTGGCGGAACTCGGCGTCAAGCACGGCGATCACGTGGCGACGCTGCTCAACAACTGCCCCGAGATCCTCTGGTGCTATTTCGGCCTGGCCAAGCTGGGCGCCGTGACGGTGCCGGTCAACACGGCCGCCAAAGGGGAACTCCTGGCCTATTACATCCGCCAGTCCGACGCCCGGGCGGTGATCGTCGAGGCGGCGCTTTTCGACCGCCTGGCCGAGGTGGCGGGCGACATCGAGGGCCTGGAGCACGTCATCGTGTTCGACGAGCAGGGCGAGCTCGCTGCCGATCATGCCAGCCGCCTGAAGGTCCCCGTAAGCGACTACGCCGAGCTGGAGCGGGCCTCCCCCGAGCCCCCCGAAAGCGAGCCCCGCTTCAGCGATCTCGCCTTTCTGCTCTACACCTCGGGCACCACCGGCCCCTCGAAAGGCAACATGTGGGCCCAAGCCACCATCATCACGTCCGGCCTGGATATCGTGCCGGCCTATGGTTACACCGCCGACGATGTCTTGTTCGTTTGCCTACCGCTCCTGCACGGCAACGCCCTTCTCACCAGCCTGATGCCGGCCCTGGTGGCGGGCGCCGGGATCGCGCTCTCGCGGCGCTTTTCGGTCTCGACGTTCTGGGACGAAATCCGCCAGCACGGCGCGACGCAGTTCAATTCGCTGGGCGCCATGACGAATTTCATTTGGGCCCAGCCGGCCCGCCCCGATGACGCCCAAAATCCCGTGCGCCAATGCATGGTCGTGCCGACGCCCACCGAGTTCTACGACGACTTCCAAAAACGCTTCGGCCTTGAGTTCACCTCGCTGTTTGCCATGACGGATACCTGCATGGTGACGCTGCGCGGCCCCACCGACCCGCCGGAAAAATGGGCCTCCGCCGGCCGCACGCGCCCCGAGGTCGAGGTTCGAATCGTCGACGACGACGACATTGAATTGCCGGCGGGCGAGGTCGGCGAGATCGTGCTGCGCGGCCGCGACCCCTGGCACCTGGCGCTGGGCTACTACAACAAACCCGAGGCTACGGCGGAGGCTTTCCGCAATCTCTGGTTCCACACCGGCGACCGCGGCCGGGTCGACGAAGACGGGTACTTGTACTTCGTCGACCGCAAAAAAGACGCTATTAGGCGCCGCGGCGAAAACATTTCGTCCTACGAGGTCGAACAAATCATCCTCAAGAACGAAACCGTCGAAGACGTCGCCGCCTTCGCCGTGGCGGCCGAGACCAGCGAAGACGAGGTCATGGCCAGCGTCGTGCTGCGCCCGGGCTCGAACCTCACCCCCGAGGCGCTGATCGATTTCTGCCAGGCCAACATGGCCTATTACATGGTGCCGAGATACGTCGAGTTCGTGCCGGACCTGCCACGCACCATGAGCGAGAAGGTACAAAAATACAAACTCCGCGAGGCGGCTGAGGCGCGGCTGGGGGAGGTTTGGGACCGGGAGAGAGAGGGCATTGTGGTGAGGCGGTGAAGCGGGAAGGCAGGAGCCCTCATTTCTCACCCTGGTCATGGCCTGCGTCGCTCTCAGGTGGCGAAAAAGCGGGAAAAAGCGGGGCAGGAACGCATTTTTCCAAAAAAATCGTTGTGCGGCAGAGGCTTAAACTGGGGACAGGGACCTATTTACGCGCTAAAACCCAAGCCGGTAGCGTGACAGGAGAACCCTCGATGACGACCAAACGCATCTGGCATGGCTGGACGACACCCGAGCGGGCCGACGATTACGAGCGGCTGTTGCTGGGCGAGGTGTTCCCCGGGATCGAGGCCAAGGGTATCGCCGGCTACCGCAGTATCGAGCTTTTGCGCCGCGACCTCGGCGACGAGGTCGAGTTCGTCACCATCATGACCTTCGATTCGCTGCAAAGCGTCATCGACTTTCAGGGCGAGGACTACCAGCGCTGCTATGTGCCCGACGCCGCGCAAGCTATTCTCAAGCGCTGGGACCAGGTCTCGGATCACTTCGAGGTCAAGGAAGTGAGAAACTACGGGTAAAACCCACTCCGACCCCAGTTTTACGGGTAAACCCACCCCACTCCGACCCCAGTTTTACGGGTAAAACCCACTCCGACCCCAGTTTAGGGAAGGCGTTTTCGGGTCGCTCGTGCCTAAATGGGACACGAACCGAATTGCTCTGCAATTCGGATCATGTCCCTTATCACCCAACCGCTTCCTTGCCCATCATCGCCCGGGCGATCAGCAGCTTGGAGATCTCCGCCGTGCCGTCGCCGATTTGCCAGCCCAGGATATCGCGCAGGCGCTGTTCGAAGGGCAGCTCCTGGGTGTAGCCGTAGTGGCCGTGGATGGTCAGGCACTTGCGCACGATCTCGAAAGTGAGTTCCGGCACCCACCATTTGCACATGGCGCCCTCGCGGCTGTGGCGCTGGCCGGTCTGGCGCATCCACAAGGTCTTGTAGCAGAGCAGGCGGGCCGCCTCGAGTTGGGTTTCGGCCTCCGCCAGGGGAAAGCTGATGCCCTGGTATTGCGAGATCGGGCGGCCCATGGAGCGGCGCTGCTGCACGAATTCGCAAGTTTCGTCGACCGAGGCTTGGGCCGCTCCCAGGCACTTGAGCGCGATGTAGGCCCGGTTGGTGTCGAAGAAATCGGCCACCATGAAATAGCCCTCGCCCTCTTTGCCGATCAGGTGGTCGGCCGGCACGCGCACGTCGTCGAAAGCCACGCTTCCGCGCTTGGCGCCGCGGCTGCCGATGTCGGCCCAGATGCGCGCCTGGCCCACGCCCGGCGTCTCTTTGGGAATGAAAAAATTGCTCAGACCCCTGACCCCCGTGCTGCCTTCCTCGGAGCGACAGGTGATGATGAAATAATCGGCATCGACCCAGGAGATCGAGTTCTTGACGGCGTTCAGGCGCCACTGGTTGCCCTCCCGGACGGCGCGGCCCTTGAAAGCGGCCATGTCGCTGCCGCTTTCGGGCTCGGTGAAACCGACGGCGATGATGGCCTGGCCCGCCGCCACGGCCTGGCGGGCCGGGATGCCGATCTCGTCGGGCAGGCCGGGCAGGCGGTAGAGCTCATAAGGCTCAGTGGCGATGAGCAGCGGCAGCGCCGTGTTGAAATCCGCGTACCCCGCTTCCTCGACCAGGATTCCCCGGCTGATGAAGTCCATCTCGCGGCTCACCAAGCCGGCCGCCACGGCCGCCTCGATGATTGGACGCGGCAGCGCGCCGCCATCCCATTCGGCGCGCCTGGGCGCGATGACCTCGCGGCCGAAGCGGCGCATCTGTTCGCGGTAGAGGATTTGTTCCTCGGAGAGGGCGAAGTTCATGGTCATATTCGGTCTCCCGGGTGGGGGTTGGAGGCGCCAAGGTAGTAGAATAGGGCCGGAGTCGAAATTCGAGTCGTAATTCCAAACGTGCTAGCTTCGGGCCAGCGATGAACGATACGTCACCAGCCGCTATTTCCAACCGCCTGGCGCCCGAGCTCGTGGCCGGGCTGAGCCAGATCGAACGGAAGGTGCTGTGGCTGGCCTGTTGGATGATCCACCATGCCAACCATGTGCGGCCCTCGCGCGACGGCCTCAAGGTGGGCGGCCACCAGGCCTCGTGTGCCTCGGCCACGACACTGCTGACGGCGCTTTACTTCCACCAGCTCGAGGCCGCCGACCGGGTTGCCGTCAAGCCCCACGCGGCGCCGGTCTTCCACGCCATCCAGTACCTCATGGGCAACCAGGACCTGGAGGCGCTGAAGGCCTTTCGCGCCCTGGGCGGGGCCCAAAGCTATCCCTCGCGCAGCAAGGACCGCGACGGCGTCGATCTCTCGACGGGCTCGGTCGGGCTGGGCGTGGGCGCCACGCTGTTTGCCTCGCTGGTGCAGGATTACGTGCATCTTCACGGCCTGGTGCCGGCCGACCGGCCGCGGGGGCGGCTGGTGGCGCTGATGGGCGATGCCGAACTCGACGAGGGCAACGTCTTCGAGGCGCTGCTGGAGGGCTGGAAGCACGACGTCAGGGACCTCTGGTGGATCATCGACTACAACCGCCAAAGCCTGGACGGCGTGGTCAACGATTACCTGTTCGCCAAGATCAAGGACTTCTTCGCCACGGTCGATTGGCAAGTGGTGACGCTGAAGTACGGCAACCGGCTGCGCCAGGCCTTCGAGGGGCCGGCTGGCGGGGCGCTCAGGCAATGGATCGATGATTGCCCCAACCAGCTCTATTCGGCGCTTTGCTTCAAGGGCGCCGAGGGCTGGCGCCAGCACCTCAAACACGACTTGCGCGGTGTCTCCGGCCTCAAGGAACTCCTCGACGGCCACGACGACGAGAGTTTGCACACCCTGATGACCAACCTCGCCGGCCATGACATGGAGACCGTGCTCGATGCCTTCCGCGAGGCCGAGGGCGACCGGCCGCACTGCTTCGTGGCCTACACCGTCAAGGGCTACGGCCTGCCGATTGCGGGCCACAAGGACAACCACGCCGGCATGATGACGCCCGACCAGATGGCCGAGTTCAAGGCCGCCATGGGCATTCCCGACGGTGACGAGTGGCAGCCGCTGGCTGGCCTCGAGCTGACGGCCGAGGCGCTGGCCGAACTGATCGAAGCGGCACCCATGGCGCGCCGCCGGCCGGACGGGCGCTTGGCGCCGCTGGTTACCTCGGCGGCGCTTTCGCCCGAGGGTGGCGCCCCCGGCGCCCAATCCACCCAGGAAGCCTTCGGGCGCATCATGAGCGAGCTCGGCAAGGCCGACGACGAGCTCGCTCGGCGCATCGTCACCACCTCACCCGACGTTACCGTCTCGACCAACCTGGGCGGCTGGGTCAACCAGCGCGAGGTCTTCCACCGCCACGAAAAGGCCGACATCTTCCGCCAGGAACACCTGCCGTCGGCCCAGCGCTGGACGCTGTCGCCGCGCGGCCGCCATATCGAGCTGGGTATCGCCGAGAACAATCTTTTCTTGCTGCTCACCGCGCTCGGCCTCTCGGGCGAGCTCTTCGGGGCGCCGCTGTTGCCCATCGGCACGCTCTACGATCCCTTCGTCAGCCGCGGCCTGGATGCTCTCAATTACGGCTGCTCCCAGGGCGCCAGATTCATGGTGATCGGCACGCCGTCGGGCATCTCGCTGGCGCCTGAGGGCGGCGCCCACCAGTCCTTCCTCACCCCGCTGATCGGCCTGGGCCAGGACGGGCTCAGCGCCTTCGAACCGGCCTTTGCCGACGAGCTGGCGCTGCTCATGAGTTGGGGCTTCGAGCACATGCAGGCCGACGATGGCGGCGCGGTTTACCTGCGCCTGTCCACCCGCACCCTGGAGCAGCCCGAGCGCCAGATGACGCCCGAGCTTGGCGCCCAGATCGTGGCCGGCGGCTATTGGCTGGTGCCACCGGCGCCGGGTGCGGAACTGGCCGTCGTCTACTCAGGCGCCGTGGCGCCCGAGGCCAGGGCCGGCCACGCCAAGGTCTGCCAGGACATCCCCGGTGCCGGCCTCTTGGCGGTGACGTCGGCCGACCGCCTGCACGCCGGCTGGCTGGCGGCCGGGCGCGGGGCTGAACTTGGGGCCCCCAGCCACGCCGAACAGCTTCTGGCGCCACTGGCCCCTGATGCCGGCCTGGTGACGCTGATCGACGGCCATCCCGCGGCGCTCGACTGGCTCGGTTCGGTGGCCGGCCAGCGCGTGGTGCCGTTGGGTGTCGAGCGCTTCGGCCAGTCCGGCGATATCGTCGACCTCTACCGCGAATACGGCATCGACGCCGACGCCGTGGTTGACGCCGCCGCCGCCGCCGCGCTGCGTCGGGCGAGGGGGTGAGGCGCGGGGCTCAGGCGGAGCAACCCTAAAGCGCACCCGAGGTGCCGAGTCCGAAAATGGCCAGACGGCGATGGTTGCCGGCACCATAATGGCGCCATGGATCTCGATCGCGACATCTGCTACCGGGCGCTACTCACCCGCGACAGCCGCTTCGACGGACGCTTCTTTACCGCCGTACGAAGCACCGGCATCTACTGCCGTCCGATCTGCCCGGCTAGGACGCCGAAGCTCGAGAACTGCGAATTCTTCCCGCTGGCCGCGGCGGCGCAAGAGGCCGGATTTCGACCCTGCCTGCGCTGCCGTCCCGAGGCGGCGCCGGGCACGCCGGCCTGGGCCGGTACCTCGACGACGGTGGCACGGGCGCTCAGGCTGATCGCCGAGGGCGCCCTGGACGGGGCAGGGGTAGCCCAACTGGCCGGCCGCCTGGGTGTGGGCGAACGCCATTTGCGCCGGCTCTTTGCCAGCCACGTCGGCGCCTCGCCGCTGGCCGTGGCTCAGAACCGGCGGCTGCTGTTTGCCAAAAAACTCTTGGACGAGAGCGATCTGGCCATGACCGAGGTGGCGCTGGCGGCGGGCTTTGCCAGCCTGCGCCGCTTCAATGGTGCCATGCGCGGCGCCTACGGCCGGCCGCCCGGGAGCTTGCGCCGCCAGGGCGGCTGGTCCGGAGGCGCCACGGACTTGCGCCTGCAGCTCGGCTTGCGCCAGCCCTACCACTGGCCGGCGATCCGCGATTTCCTCGGCCGCCGCGCCATCCCTGGCGTCGAGGAGGTGACCGAGAGCTACCGCCGCAGCATTGCCGTCGCCGGCAGCCACGGTGTGGTCGAGGTGGCGCCCGGGGCACCCGGGGCGCTGGTGGCCCGCATCAAGCTCGCCCGTCCGATGCCGATCATCGGTATCGCCCAGCGCCTGAGGCGCCTTTTCGATCTCGACCTCGATCCCGCCGAAGTGGCGGCCCAGCTTGGCCAAGACCCGGTGATCGGCGCCGACGTGGAGCGGCTTCCCGGCTTGCGCCTGCCTGGCGCCTGGGACGGCTTCGAGCTCGGCGTGCGCGCCATCCTGGGCCAGCAGGTGACGGTCAAGGGGGCGACGACGCTGGCCGGCCGCCTGGTGGCGAGGTGGGGCGAGCCGCTGACGCTCAACGGCCGGCCGACCGCTTGCGGCGGCCTTGGCCACGTCTTTCCCGAAGCCGCCCGGCTGGCCGACGCCGACCTCACCGGCATCGGCCTGCCGCGGGCCCGGGCCGCCACGATTTCGGCCCTGGCCGCCGCCGTGGCCAGCGGCGAGCTGAGCTTCGACGGGGCGCTGCCGCCGGACGAGGCCCGGGCCCGCCTGCTGGCGTTGCCCGGCATCGGCGCCTGGACGGCGGACTACATCGCCATGCGGGCGCTCGGCGACCCCGACGCCTTTCCCGCCGGCGATCTGGGCTTGCGAAAGGCGTCCGCTGCCCGTGGCGGGCCGATTGATGCCAAGGGCCTGGTGGAGCTTTCGCAGGCCTGGCGGCCCTGGCGGGCTTATGCGGCATTACTGTTGTGGACGGCTGGGAAGGGGGAGAAAGAATGAAATTGCTGGTCGACGAAATCACCTCGCCGATGGGCACCATGCTTCTGGTCAGCGACGGTGCGGCGGTAGTGACGTTAGACTTCGCCGACTGCCGCCAGCGCCTCGAGGGATCGTTGGCGCGCCGTTTCGGGCCCTTTGAATTGCGGCCCGCGGCCGATCCCGGCGGGTTTTCCAGCGCCGTTCGGCGTTATTTTGCTGGCGACCTTGGTGCCGTTGCCGAACTGCCGGTTCGTCTCGCCGGCACGCCCTTTCAGGAGACCGTCTGGGCCGCCCTGCGCTCGATCCCGGTCGGCGCAACCACGACCTACGGCGAACTGGCGGCCGGCCTTGGCCGGCCCGGCGCGGCCCGCGCCGTGGGCCGCGCCAACGCCCTCAACCCGGTCGGCATCGCTGTCCCTTGCCACCGCGTCATCGGCGCCGACGGCTCGCTAACCGGCTACGCTGGCGGCATCGAGCGCAAACGCTGGCTGCTCGAACACGAGGGCGTTGTGGTGGCGGGGCTGGGTTAAGCCGCGGATTGCGGGCGGCTGCGGATTTCCCGCTCGAGCTGGTCGCCGATACGATCCTCGAGGGATTCCAGATCGTAGCGCTGCTGCAGGTTCATCCAAAATTCCGCCGAGACCCCGAAATAGTGTTCAAGTCGCAGCGCCGTGTCGGCCGTGATGCCCCGCTTGCCCAGGCGGATCTCGTTGATGCGCCGGGGCGGTACGTTGATGTCCCGGGCCAGGCGCGACTGGCTGATGCCCATGGGCTTGAGGAATTCTTCGCCCAGGATTTCGCCGGGATGAATGGGGGGCAATTTGCTCATGGTTGGAGACCGACTCAACGCAAGTGCGCGAAGATGGAAAACCGTTCCTGGCCCTCGATGGCGCGGGTGATGTGGCCGGGGCCGGTTTCGTCCTCGCCCAGATAGATGCCTCCGGGCAGCACACGATGGCGCTCGCCCAACCCGTTCTCGATTTCGGCACCGCCTGTAATGAAGAGTACCAACTGGCGCTGCGGTGCGCGGTGCCAGTAGTAGTTCAAACTGGTCGGTGCCAACACGTACTGCAAACCGACCAGCGGGATCTCGGCCGTCAGGCGTTCGCCGGCTGTCTCGGTATAGGGCAGCAGGTCGGATTTCGTGCGCGAACGGTCGTCGTCGCCGGTCCAGGTGCGCAGGAAGGCGGCCCCGTTTGGATCGTCCGCGGCCTGGTCTAGGCGATCCGCCGTGGCTTCAGCCGCCGGCTGCAACGCCCCGGTGTCCGGCGCGGCTGGGCCCGAGAGCCTGAATTCAGGCCAATGGACCGGACTTTCGGCCCGGCGCACGGCGCCGGCGGTGCCGGAGGCGGTCATCAGCAGTAGCTCGCCAAGGCCGAATTGGCGCCTGGCCCCCGCTGCCAGGGTGACGTCGAGGCTGCCTTCCAGAACCACGATCAGGCGATCGGGGCCCTCGCCCTCGGGGGCCGAGGCGAATCCGGCCGGGGCCCAGCCGAAGCGGATCGCCGCGGCCGCCTGGCGCTCGGTGATGTTGAAGGGCGACGAGTCGCGCCCATAAGGCCGACTTTGATCCTCGAACCGCGCCTCGCCGTCCTTGCCGATCAGCGCCTGGGTGATGTCAAACGTGTCTCGCATGGCCATACGACTAACATCGGTGCCGGAACGGGGCAATCGATGTCGGTTGACAGGGTGGATCAATGTGAAGGCCGGGCGTTTGGCGACAATCTCAACGTTCTGCGGGTAGTATCAAGTCCGGACTTCGGCCGCGAGGAATTCTTCCGGTGTCACGATGCGGAAACCCCATGTCGTGGCGGCCGGCGCGGCCAAGGCCAGCAAATCGTGATCTCCGGTAACCAAATAATCGGCTTTTCCGTCAGCGGCGAGTTCCAGGAACATGTTGTCTTTCGGGTCCCTGCTGGCGTCAATCGTCGATGAAACCTGAACCCAATGGACGACGGAGGCGAACAATCGCAGGAATTCACGGCGCCTGGATAGGTCGACATAACGGTCGAATTTGCGGCGCTCGAGAACGTCCTCTAATTCGCCGTAGGTTGCTGGGGAAGAGAGGATCAAGCCGTTGTCGGCAGCGTGGTCAAAGGCTTTGCGCGGCGGCGTGCGGGAAACGAGGAGCGCGGAAACGATCAGATTGGTATCGAGGACGCTACGTAATTCAGTTGGCATCCATCAAGTCGCCGAGTTTCTCGTCGTCGAGGCCCGCTGCTTCCGCTTCGGCGCTGGCCGCGTCCATGACGGCGGCAATCTTCCGCCCTGCCGTATCTCGTGACTCGAGGATCAAAAGGCGCACCTCTTCGTCCGGGCGCACACCAGCCTTCCGCGCCAAGTCGGGGGGAAGTTCGCACCCCTTGTAGATTTCGGGGCGGGCGGGTTTGGCAACCATTTTCAAATTCCTGAGTTCGTTCCCTGATGATAGGCGCAAAACAGGGAAATGCCAAACGCACAGGCCGTTGAAGTCTTTTTCCGCCCCCCCCCCCTCAGGCCGCCGTTTGGCGCTTGTCCGCGAAAGCCGCGCGCAAGCTCCGGGCGGCGCGTTCGGTGGCCACGGCGGCCTCGCCGAAGACGCCGGCCATGGAGAAGAAGGCGTGGATCATGGTGGGGTATTCGGCCAGTTCGACCGCCACGCCTGCCTCTTCCAGGCGGGCCGCATAAGCCCGGCCCTCGTCGCGCAGGGGATCGAAGCCGGCCGTTATGATGTGGGCCGGCGGCAGGCCCGAAAGATCCTCGGCCCGGAGTGGCGAGACCAGGGGGTCGGCGGCTTGCTCGGGCGATGCCAAATACTTGTCAAAGAACCATGCCATGCGCTCACGGGTGAGGAAAAAACCCTCGGCGAAAAGCTCGTAGGACTTTTGCGTCATGGCGGCATCAACCACCGGGTAGACCAGAAGCTGGAAACCGGGCTGCGGGCCGCCATCATCGCGACACGCCAGTGCCAGCGCGGCGGCGAAGTTGCCGCCCGCCGAATCACCGCCCACCGCCAGCCGCGCCGCATCGCCGCCGATCTCGGCGGCGTTGTTGGCGGCCCAGGCGAAAGCGGCGCGGCAATCGTCGAGGCCGGCCGGGAACTTGTCCTCGGGCGCCAGGCGGTAATCGACCGAGATCACCACGGCATCGGCCGCCCGGGCCATGCGGCGGCATGGCTCGTCGTGGCTGTCGACGCTGCCCAACGCAAAACCGCCGCCGTGGAACCAGAGCAGGACCGGCCGCGGCGCGCCGCCGGCACCGGGCTGATAGATGCGTATGGGAACGTCGCCGCCCGGTCCCGCTATGGTCCGGTCCTGGCTGGCATAGATCGGCGTGGGTCCACCGCGGAAGGGCGCCAGGGCGTTGGCCAGTTGCACCCGCGCCTCCAGCGGGTCGTCGGAGGGCACGTTGGAGCCGGCCAGGGCGCTGATGGTCTGGGCTCGGCTGTCCAGCGTGTTGCCGTCGATGGTGATGCGCCGGCCGATGTGGCTGAGGCCGGCAAAGAGGCCGGGGCCGCGGGCCAACATGGCCATGATCTCGGGATTGAAGCTGGGGGCCGGGCCGGGGCCGGTCATGGGGCGTTCCTCCGGGGCTGGCGGACGGCGCCCAGTATATAGCGCTTTCAGGGCAGGACGCTAAGGTCCAGTTCAAGCACTTCGCCCATCCAGACGGCATAATCCGTGTGGTCGGCGATGTGGTTGCCGGTGCTGGGGTGAAGCAGCAGCACCAGCCCCTGGCGGTTCCGCATCAGCCAGGGCACGATCTCGGCAAAGAGATCGGGCTGGAAAACGAAGAGATACATCCAGCGCGGATGGGGCCCGACAAGTTGCTCGTGCCAGCGCCCCATGACCACGTCGAAATGCCGCTCGACCTCTGCGCGCAAGCTGCGCGCAGGATCGCGGCTGGCCGCTCCGAAATAGACGTGGACGTGATAGTCGCGGATGGTGCCGGTGACCGGCTCAGGCGGCTTCGACTTCGACGCCTTTTTCCGCCACCAGGGCCGAGAGCTCGCCGTTTTCGTACATCTCGCGGATGATGTCGCAGCCGCCCACGAATTCGCCCTTGAGATAAAGCTGGGGAATGGTCGGCCAGTCGGAAAACTCCTTGATGCCTTCACGCAACGCCGGGTCCATGAGCACGTCGATGCCCTTGAACTTGACACCCAGATTGGTCAGCACCTGGACCACGGCGGCGGAGAAGCCGCACTGGGGAAAGACCGGCGTGCCCTTCATGAAAAGCACCACCGAGTTGTCGTCGATTTCCTGCTGGATGCGCTCGGAGACCGGATTGTCGCTCATGCCATCTATCCTCTATATGTTTGCTATTCCGGGACCGCCGTCTGCAGTGCCAGAGCATGAAGTGTGTCGCCCATGCGTCCTTTCAAGGCCTTGTAGACCATTTGGTGCTGTTGTACCCGGGATTTGCCCACGAATTCCTGCGCCACCACCAGGGCGGCGTAATGGTCGCCGTCGCCGCGCAAGTCCTCGATGGTCACTTGGGCCCCGGGAATGCTCTCCTTGATGAGCCGCTCGATGTCGGCAGATTCCATCGCCATGGTGTTTTCCTTCCAGCGCTAGGTTGTCGGCGAGGCCATGTAAGCGGGCAGCCAGCCGGCATGCGCGCGGCGTAAATCCGCTATCGATATGGTATGAACCCGGTTGACTGTCAAACCCTTTCCACCCGTACGGCCCAGCCGCTGGGCCGGGATATGGGCCGCCGCGGCGCTTTCCAGCACGGCCGCCGCCGAGGTTTCCGGCAGCGCCAACAGATAGCGCCCCTGATCCTCGCCGAACAGCACGGCCGGCAGTTCAAGCGCACCCTCGGCGATCTCGATCTCGACGCCCAGGTCGCCGGCCAGCGCCATTTCGGCCAGCGCCACCAGCAGGCCGCCGTCCGAGATGTCGTGGCAGGCATCGACCAGGCCGTCAGCGATGACCTGGCGCACGAAGTCGCCGTGGCGGCGCTCGCAGGCCAGGTCGACGGGCGGTGCCGGGCCGGCTTCCCTTCCACAGACCTCGCGCAGATAAAGCGATTGTCCGAGATGGCCCCGGTTCTCGCCGATCAGCAAGACCACGTCGTCGGCCTCGCCAAGCGCGAGATCGGTGACGTTTGCCACGTCCTCGATCAGGCCGACGCCGCCGATGGTCGGCGCCGGCTGCACGGCCGAGCCCTGGGTTTCGTTGTAGAAGGAGACGTTGCCCGAAACCACGGGGAATTCGAGTTCTCGGCAGGCCTCGGCCATGCCCCGGATGCAGCCCACGAACTGGCCCATGATCTCCGGCCGTTCGGGGCTGCCGAAGTTGAGACAGTCGGTTAGCGCCAGCGGCCGGGCGCCGACGGCGGTGAGGTTGCGCCAGGCCTCGGCCACGGCCTGGCGGCCGCCCTGCAGCGGCTCGGCGGCGCAGTAACGCGGCGTGCAATCGCTGGTCACGGCGATGGCCTTGCCGCGGTGGCCTATCCTGATGACACCGGCATTGCCGCCCGGGCGCTGCACCGTGTCGCCCCGCACCAGGTGGTCGTACTGCTCCCATATCCAGCTTTTTTCGGCCAGGTCGGGCGAGCCCAGCAGGGTGGCGAGCGCCGCCATGGGGTCGCCATGCTCGACCTCGGGCGTTGCTTCCGGTGCCGGAGCTTCGACGAAGGGCCGGTCGTATTCCGGCGAGGCATTGGCCAGCGGCGCGATGGGCAGGTCGGCGACGACCTTGCCGGCCATGCTCACCACCATGCGGCCGGTATCGGTGATCCGGCCGACCACGGCGAAATCGAGTTCCCATTTCTCGAAGATGCGGGCGGCCTCGTCCTCGCAGCCCTGGCGCAGCACCATGAGCATGCGTTCCTGGCTTTCCGAGAGCAGTATTTCATAGGGCGTCATGGCGTTTTCGCGCTGCGGCACCCGGTCCAGGTCGAGTTCGACCCCGACGCCGCCCTTGCCGGCCATCTCGAAGGACGACGAGGTCAGGCCGGCCGCTCCCATGTCCTGGATGGCGACGATGGTGTCGGTGGCCATCAGCTCGAGGCAGGCCTCGATCAACAGCTTTTCGGTGAAGGGGTCGCCGACCTGGACGGTGGGGCGCTTGGCCTCGCTGTCGTCGTCGAACTCGGCCGAGGCCATGGTGGCGCCGTGGATGCCGTCGCGGCCGGTCTTGGAGCCCACGTAGATCAGCGGATTGCCCACCCCGCCGGCGGTCGAATAGAAAATACGGTCCTGCTCTGCCAGGCCCACGGTCATGGCATTGACCAGGATGTTGCCATTGAAACTGGGATGGAAGGTGCATTCACCGGCCACCGTGGGGATGCCGACGCAGTTGCCGTAACCGCCGATGCCGGCCACCACGCCGTCCACCAGGTGTCGGGTCTTGGCGTCCTGGGGGCTGCCGAAACGCAGCGCGTTGAGGTTGGCGATGGGCCTCGCCCCCATGGTGAAGACGTCACGCAGGATGCCGCCGACGCCGGTGGCGGCGCCCTGGTAGGGCTCGATGAAGGAGGGATGGTTGTGGCTTTCCATCTTGAAGATCACCGCCTGGCCGTCGCCGATGTCGACCACGCCGGCGTTTTCGCCGGGGCCGCAGATCACCCAGGGGGCCTCGCTGGGCAAGAGGCGGAGCCACTTCTTGGAGGACTTGTAGGAGCAGTGCTCGCTCCACATCACGGAAAAGACGCCGAGCTCGGTGAGGTTGGGGGCGCGGCCCAGGATCTCCACCATGCGCCGGTGCTCCTCGGGCGAAAGCCCGTGCTCGGACACCAGCTCGGGCGTGATGACGGTGTCTTCCCCAGAATTTTCGGCCGCACTCACGCCAGGCTCCGGGCCAGATTCTCGAACAGCGCCCGGCCGTCGCTCGAGCCCTGAGCCTCTTCGATGTGGTTCTCCGGGTGCGGCATCAGGCCCAGCACGTTGCCAGCAGTGTTGAAGATGCCGGCGATGGAGCGGGCCGAGCCGTTGGGATTGCTGCTCGCGGCCACGCCGCCCTCGGCATCGCAGTAGCGGAAGGCAACGCGGCCCTCGCCCTCCAACTCGTCGAGCGTCTCTGGGTCGGCGAAATAATTGCCGTCGTGGTGGGCTACTGGGATCGAGATCACCTGGCCTTCGGCATAACCACCAGCGAAGGGGCCGCGGCCGGCCCCGGCCTGTAGGTGGACGTTGCGGCAGATGAACTTGAGGTCGCGGTTGGGCATCAGGGCGCCGGGCAGGAGGCCCGCTTCGGTGAGGGTCTGAAAACCGTTGCAGATGCCCAGCACGGCCACGCCGGTTGTGGCCCGAGCCACCACCTGGCGCATGATGGGTGAGCCTGCGGCCATGGCGCCGGAACGCAGATAGTCGCCGTAGGAGAAGCCGCCGGGCAGCACGATCAGATCGCAATCCGGAAGCTCGGTGTCGCGATGCCAAACCGTCGCCGGTGGCCGGCCACTGACCTGCGCCAGGGCGTAGCAAACGTCGCTGTCGCGATTGCTGCCGGGAAAGATGATGACGACGGACTTCATGGCCGCCGGGCGGTCCCCCCGGCCCCAGCCTCGACCTCGATGGAATAGTCCTCGATGACGGTGTTGGCGAGCAATTTGCCGCACATCTCCTCGACCCGTTGACGGGCCTCGCCGGCATCCGTGTCGGTTAGGTCCAGTTCGATGTACTTGCCCTGGCGGACGCCCTCCACGCCACTGAAGCCAAGGGCCTCCAGGGCCCGGGCGATGGCCTTGCCCTGGGGGTCAAGGACCCCCTTCTTCAGCGTCACGTGAACCCGAGCCAACACCGCAGAAAACCGCTATTGCATCACCGTCGGGCCCTGGAAGTCGCGGGGCCCGGACTCGGGCATGATACCGAGCCGGCGGGCCACTTCCTGGTAGGCTTCGGCGGCGCCGCCAAGATCGCGGCGGAAGCGGTCCTTGTCCATCTTCTCGTTGGTTTGCAGGTCCCACAGCCGGCAATTATCGGGGCTGATTTCGTCGGCCAGGATGGTGCGCTGCTCTTCGTTGTCGAAATAGCGGCCGAACTCGAGCTTGAAGTCGACCAGCTTGATGCCGATGCCGAGAAAGACGCCGGAGAGAAAGTCGTTGATGCGCAGGCTCATGGACATCATTTCATCGATCTCGTGGGGTGCCGCCCAGCCGAAGGCGGTGATGTGCTCCTCGGTGATCAGGGGATCGCCGAGCTCGTCCGACTTGAGGCAGAACTCGACGATCGAGCGCGGCAGAACCGTGCCCTCGGCGATGCCCAGGCGCTCGGAAAAGGCACCGGCGGCGACGTTGCGCACGATCACCTCGATGGGGATGATCTCGACCTCCTTGACGAGCTGCTCGCGCATATTGAGGCGGCGCACGAAATGGGTCGGGATGCCGATCTCAGCGATGCGCATCATCAGGTATTCCGAGATGCGGTTGTTGAGCACGCCCTTGCCGGTGATGGTGCCGCGTTTCTGGTTGTTGAAGGCGCTGGCGTCGTCCTTGAAATACTGCACCAAGGTGCCGGGCTCGGGCCCTTCGAACAGCACCTTGGCCTTGCCTTCATAGATCTGTCTGCGGCGCGACATGAAATTTGTCCGGATTGTCTTGAGGGAGCGCCTGGGGCGAGCCCGGGGCGGCGGGCGCCCTCGGCGGCCCGCGAATTGACGAGCGGACCATAACCGAATTGCTCTCGCCTTACAACGATTTGCAGCCGCCGCCGGGGCACAGCCTGGGCTGCCGATGGACGGTTGATTCCGGCCCCTCGAGGGGCTATGCCTGGGGCCGCCATTATTTCAGGGGATTCGGGCGGCATGACCAGCTTTGACAAACGCAAGAAGGCCCACGAGGCGAAGTTTGCCCGTGATCAGGAATTCGAATTCAAGGCCAATGCCCGGCGCAACAAGCTGTTGGGCTTGTGGGCGGCGGAATTTCTCGGCCTGGCCGGCGACGATGCCAAGGCCTACGCCCTCGAGGTGGTCAAGTCCGACTTCGACCGGCCCGGCGACGAGGACGTTTTCGAAAAGGTTTCGGCCGATCTCAGCGCTGCCGACGCCGATGTCTCGGAACACCGTTTGCGCAACCAGATGGAGGGTCTGCTCGACGAGGCCCGCGAGCAGATCGATAACGAGAGCGCGGGCTAAAACTCCCCGAAGACCCGCCGGAAAATGGTGTCGACCTGGGCGGTATGATAGCCGAGGTCGAAAAGCGCCGCCAAATCGGCCGCCGGAAGGGATTTGCCGACGCGCTCGTCGGCCTCCAGCAGGGTCTGGAAATCGGCCCCTTCCTGCCACACCCGCAGGGCGTTTTCCTGGACGATGAGGTAGGCCTCTTCGCGGCTCGTGCCGGCCTGGGTCAAGGCCAGCAGGACGCGCTGGGAATGGATCAAGCCGTGCAGGCTCTCGAGGTTTTGCTGCATGGCTTCGGGGTAGACCAGCAGCTTGTCGATGACGCCGCTGAGGCGCGCCAGGGCGAAGTCCAGCGTCACCGTGGCATCGGGCCCGAACATGCGTTCCACCGAGGAATGCGAGATGTCGCGTTCGTGCCAAAGCGCCACGTTCTCCAGCGCCGGCACCACGGCGGCCCGCACCACGCGGGCCAGTCCGGTGAGGTTCTCGGTGAGGATCGGGTTGCGCTTGTGGGGCATGGCCGAAGAGCCCTTCTGGCCCTGGGAAAAGAACTCCTCCGCCTCGCGCACCTCGCTACGCTGCAGGTGGCGGATCTCGGTGGCCAGGCGCTCGATCGACGAGGCGATGACGCCCAGCGCGGCGAAAAAGGCGGCGTGGCGGTCGCGAGGAATGACCTGGGTCGAGATTGGCTCGGGCGCCAGGCCGAGCTTGGATGCGACGTATTCCTCGACCCGGGGATCGATGTTGGCGAAGCTGCCGACGGCGCCGGAAATGGCACAGGTGGAGATCTCGGCCCGGGCCGTCACCAGGCGCTGGCGGTTGCGTTCGAATTCGGCATAGGCCTGGGCCAGCTTGAGGCCGAAGGTGGTGGGTTCGGCGTGGATGCCGTGGCTGCGGCCTATGCAAACCGTGTCCTTGTGCTCGATGGCGCGCCGTTTCAGGACCAATAGCAACTCGTCGAGGTCGGCCAGCAGGATGTCCGAGGCGCGCGTGAGCTGCACAGCCAGGCAGGTGTCCAGGACGTCGGACGAGGTCATGCCCTGGTGGACGAAGCGGGCGGGCTCGCCCACATGCTCGGCCAGATTGGTCAAAAAGGCGATGACATCGTGCTTGGTTTCACGTTCGATCTCGTCGATGCGGGCGATTTCGAAGGCGCCTTTTTGGCGCACGGCCTCGGCGGCCTGGGCCGGGATGACGCCCAATTCGGCCTGGGCCTCGCAGGCAAAGGTCTCGATATCGAGCCAGATTTGAAAGCGGCTTTCGGGCTCCCAAATGGCGACCATCTCGGGCCTGCTGTAGCGCGGGATCATGGCGCCAGGCGCTCCTCGGCCAATTCCACCCAGTAGCGCACGCCCTGCGTCAGGATCTCGTCGTTGAAGTCGTAGCCGGCGTTGTGAACCATGCAGCTGCCCTCGCCGTCGCCGTTGCCGATGAAAAGATAACAGCCCGGCCGCTTTTGCAACATGAAGGCGAAATCTTCCGATCCCATCAGCGGCGGCGTATCGACCACGACGTTGTCGTCCCCGGCCACGGCCCGGGCGGCGGCGATGGCGTGGGCGGTTTCCTGGTGGCTGTTGATGGTTGCCGGATAGCCGCGCTTATAGACCAATTCGTGGCTGGCGTCGTGGGCGGCCGAGATGCCCGCCAGCACGCGTTCCATGGCGGCCTCGATCAGATCCTGGACAGCGGGCTCCAGGCTGCGGGTACAGCCGCGCAGCGTGACGCTGTCGGGAATCACGTTGAAGGTCTCGCCGGCCGTCATCTGGGTGACCGAGATGACGGCTCCTTCCAGGGGATCGACGTTGCGCGAGACGACGGTCTGGAAGGCCTGCACGGCCTGGGCGGCGATGGGAACCGGATCGATGCCGGTGTGGGGCATGGCGGCGTGGGTGCCGCGGCCGGTGATGACAGCCTCGAAGGTGTCGAAGGCGGCCATGATGGGGCCCTGGCGCACGGCGAACGAGCCCACTGGCAGCTTGGGCATGTTATGCAGGCCGTAGACCTCGTCTACCGGGAAGCGCTCAAACAGCCCCTCTTCGATCATCACCCGGGCACCGCCCTCGTTTTCCTCGGCCGGCTGGAAGAAGAATTGGATGGTGCCGTCGAACCTTTGGCTTCGCGCCAGGTATTTGGCGGCACCGAGCAACATGGCGGTGTGGCCGTCGTGGCCGCAGGCGTGCATCTTGCCCTCGTTGACGGAGCGATGGCCGAAATCGTTGGCCTCAACGATCGGCAGCGCATCCATATCGGCGCGCAAGCCGATGGTGCGCGGCGACGAGCCCAGCCGCAGGGTGCCGACGACGCCGGTGCTGGCCAGGCCGCGCTCGACCTCGAGGCCGAAGCTCTCGAGCTTTTCGGCGACGATCTTGGAAGTCCTGACCTCTTCGAAGGCGAGTTCGGGATGGCGGTGGAAATCCTGACGCCATTCGACCAATTCGTCGCGCAACGCTTCGACGGTTTCGTTGCTCTGGGCGGCCTCGGACATGATGTAACCTCGGCTGTTGGGACGGGCCGATTGCCCGTCCCGAATTCCTAACTTCTGGGATCACAGCCGTCAATCGGCGCTTCTGGCGGCGGCTTCAGTTCGCCGCCGCCAGGAGCTGGCCGACGGGGGCAAAAGTGCCCCCGGCGGAGCCCGGCGTCAGGTTTGCCGTGGCGCCCGGCTGGCGGGGCTTCGGCAGGACGGTGATTTCGACCCGCCGGTTGCGCCGCTCCCGGGTGCCGTCGGGCGTGGCGATGCGGGGCCGGCCCTCGCCGTGGGCGCTGAGCGCCAGGCGCTGGCGGGGGATGCCGAGGCCATGCAATACCGCGCCGACGGCGGCGGCCCGGCGTTTCGAGAGCCCCATGTTGTGGGCCTCGCTGCCGGCCCGATCGGCATGCCCGGCAACCTCGATAGCCCCTTGGAGTTTCCTGGTGTTGCCGGCCAGGGCAACCAGCAGATCGAGATCGGCAGCCTCTAAGGTGGCGCTGTCGAAAGCGAAATGGATGGTGCGCGGGGCGGGTTTGTCGAGCTGCTCCATGGCCGCGTCGAAGCCCTGGCGGCAGGCCGCGATGTGGTGGCGCTGCCAGTTTTCCTCCTGCTGCTCGACCCAGCAGTCAAAGCGCGCCTGGGCCATTGCGGCGACCTTGGGCAGCCGATCCCGGGCGCCCTTTTGCAAGGTCTCGACCAGGCGTTGGTGGGCCTCGATCAGGCCTTTGACCTGGTGTTCGGGCAGGTTCCAATCAACCGGGTTCTCAGGCTCGACGGGACTTCCTGCCGCCGTTTGCAGGCCCTTGGCGGCGAAGTGCCGGGCGTCGGGCCAGTCGATCATTTGCTCGGCCTCGAACTCGGCAAAGGAAAGGTACTCACGCGTCAATTGGCGCGTGAATTCGGAGCCCGTTGGCGCGGTTTCCCGCAAGGCCGTCAATTCCTGGGCGCAGGCGCCAAGAATAAGTGCCGCCAAGGCGATGGCGATCGGCCGCAAATTGGTCATCTCCGTCTCCTCGTGTCCTTGAAGTCTCCGGGAGACAGGAGTAACGGCCGATGGTGGCGATTTGGCGGCCAATCGTGGCGATCTTGCGGCGCCGGCAAGGTAATTGTGTGGCCCTGGGGCCCGAATACCCGCTTGAGTTCCCTGTCATATCCGCCAAGGGCGTTTGATTAGATGCAGATTCCAGACATATATCAGTAACCTGATTGTGCTTTCATAGAGCCGTGCCTGGAAGCACCAGTGATGATCTGAAGGACCCTTAACCGAAAAAACCCGCGAACTCACGCTGAGTCATCCCCGTACGCCGGCGGATCTCCTTGATATCGGGATACTGTGGGACATAAACGAGCGTGGTGCGGGGAGCTTTCTTCTCTCCCCTGGCAATGGCCAAGGCATCGCGCG
>PVBE010788942.1_pt1 | contig 42186 bp, 23 predicted proteins | sample 1631181 | NCBI WGS metagenome assembly PVBE01 (sample SAMN08397723, study PRJNA350692) | Marine metagenome, whole genome shotgun sequencing project. | isolation source: water | place: Pacific Ocean | collected 2012-04 | reverse complement strand
CCGTCGTCGTCGCCGGTCGACTCGAACCCGGTCTCGCCGCGCAACGTCCACACGCGCCCCTCGCCCACGAGTCGCGTGGCGTCGCCGTCGCCGAATGGTCCATGGACGGGGCCTTCGCCCTCCCATTCCTGCGTCGCGGAGTCCCCGTCGAGGCGAAGCACCCGGTGCTCCGCGTCGGTCTCGACGATCGCGTAGATGTGCTCGCCCACCGCCCGGAGGGCCGCGACGTCGGGGTTCGGTCCGTCGACCGACGTGCGCGACTCCCGGAGGCCGGTGCCGTCTACCTTCACGCGGGCCAAGACCAGGGATTCATCCGACGCGGTGCCGAGAACCAACTCGTCGCCCGCGCTGGTCATCGCATCCCACCGGGTCTCGAAGGATCCGATCGTGCGGGGCAGCGGCATGCGCAGCTCGAGAACGTCGGTACCCGCGGTGGTGGCCACCAGCACGTAGATGCGACCGTCGACGATGGCGAGGTCGCGGACGCGTGCCGCGGGAAGGTCGACCGTGTCTTCGACACCGCTGGCGACCGCCCCCGAGGTCACGACGGCGGGCATCGTGTCTCCGAAGACCCAGACCGATCGGCTGTCCGTGGAGGCCGTCCGGGGTTGCGGCGGGCCGCCCCAGACGGCAGGGCACACGTAGTGCCACTCCGTGCCGACGCGCTCGGCGAGGCCGGCGGTGAGCGCGACGAAGCGGGGAGCCTCCGCATCCGACGAGGCCACCCCGATCGCCGCGGCCTCCCCGACCTGTGCCGCGGCCGGCAGCGACATCGAGGCGCTGGTCGCGATGGCGACGAAGAGGGCGGCTCTGGCAACGACAGAGGGTGTGGAGCGCATCGATTGGCGAGCGAGGCGGGGGCGGGTGCGAAGCGTGATGCACGATCCTCGGGCACCCGAGGAGACAACGCCAGGGGCATCGTCCGTGCCGAGCCCCGATCTGCCCGGGATCCGACCGGTTTACGATTGGCACCGCCATTGCACCTACATCGGGCGGCTGAGTTGACAGCGAGGGCGCATCCTGGCGGAACACCAGCGAATCAGAGCGAATCGAGCCGCCGAACCGCGGCCCTCGGCATCAGAATCCTGAAAGCGGAGCGGAAGATGACTGACACCCGACCGTCGCAATCGATCGCCCGCCGCCTGTCCTGGACGGTACCTCCCCTGGTCGCGTTGCTCAGCCTCGGTGCGTGCGGCGGCGACGGCTCGGGGAACTTCCCGGACCCCGGACCCGGCGGCGAGGATCAGACGGTCAGCCGGGTGTTGCAGCTCGACGAATCAGACATGACGGCGTGGGCCTCTGACGGCACGCTCTATGTCGAGGTGCCCGTCGAGCGACTCACGGACCGCGAGCTCGAGGTCACCGGCACGCTCGAATTCCACGACCTCGGCGGATCGACGATCGGCTCGGCAACCGGCACGACGTCGCTGGTCGGCGAGCGGGGCGTGATCCTGTTCGAGACCACCGACATCGCCGATCTGCCGGCCGGCACGATCGAGTCCGGCGCCCTGGCCGATCTCGTCATCCGCTACGAGCTGCGCGCCGGCAGCTCCCGGATCTTCGGCCGTCGATCGCTTTTCCAAGCGTGGCGCAAGCAGCAGATCCACGTCTTCTCGAACGACGTCTTCAATGTCGACGGCGAGACCTTCGTCCGCATCGTCGCCCTCGACCCGGCCGACGGCGCGCCGTTGTCGCAGACCGAAGTCGCCCTCGAGCTGCAGCAGGAGAGCGGGACGACCGCGCTCTTCGCCGGGGTCACGGACGAGTTCGGTGTCCTGACGGCGCCGGTCGGCGTCACCGAGGAGGTTCTCGGCGACGGTGAGCTCGTCGTTCGCGTCGGCGGCGAGGCCGGCGGAGACACGCTCAAGGCTGCTGTCCGTGTCGAGCGCCAGCATCGGATCATGATCACGACCGACAAGCCGCTCTATCAGCCCGGCCAGGTGATCCACATTCGCACGCTCACCCTGAACCGACCGTCGCTCTCCCCCGCGAGCGAGCGCCCCGTGCTCTTCGAGATCAAGGACGCCGAGGGCAACAAGGTCGGCCGCCAGGAGCTGGAGACCAACGGGTTCGGCGTGGCGTCGATGGAGTTCGTGCTCGCGCGCGAGTTGAACATGGGTGCCTGGACGATCTCGGCGACCGTCGATGGCGTGACCACCGAGCGGACCGTCACCGTAGAGCGATACGTGCTGCCGACCTTCGGCGTCGTCGTACAACCCGACCGGGAGTACTACCGCCCGGGCGACACCGCTCAGCTCTACATCGACTCGCAGTATTTCTTCGGAGAGCCGGTCGCCGGGGGCAGCGTCCTCGTCGAGCCCTACACCTTCGATGTCGGCTTCACCCCGCTGCCCACGATCGAGGCGACGCTCAATGACGACGGCATCGCGCGAGTCGACGTGCCGGTGCCGGAATTCCTTGTCGGGCTCCCGCTCGAGCAGGGCGGCACGTTTCTCCGGGTCGACGTGTCGGTCACCGATGCTACGGAGCACACCGAGATCAAGTCGATGAGCCTGCCGGTCGCCGACGGCGACCTGCTGGTCACGGTCATTCCGCGCTCCTCGATCGTGCCGGGGCGCGAGAACGCATTCTTCGTGCTGACGACCACGCCCACGGGCCGCCCGTCGGCGGCTCAGGTCACCCTGACGAGCGGCGCGTTCTCCCTCGACTTCGAGACCGACGAGCGCGGGCTGGGCGAGATCACGATGACCCCGCCGGCCGAAGCGCGCAGCGTCTCGTTCACGCTCGATGCCGAGAACGAGGCCGGCGCAGTGTCGCGCGACTTCGACTTCGACACCGGCTTCGCCGCCGATCATGGCGCGATCGCGCTGCTCACCGATCGCGCGGTCTACGAGGCCGGCGAGAGCGTCGAGGTCTCCATCGTCACCGGCACCGGAATTCCCCGTGTCTTCCTCGACGTGATCCGGAGCGGCCAGACGATGCTCACCCACACGGTCGAGCTGGAGAGCGGGCGCGCGGACTACACCCTCGACCTCTCCGCCGACATGGTCGGCACCCTGCAGCTCGACGCGTACCTCGTCACGACCGACGCGAACATCGTGCGCGGCGACGCGCTGATCTACGTCGAGGACGCCAACCAGCTCAGCCTCGCCTTCGAGACCGACCGCGAGGAGTATCGTCCCGGTGACGACGCCGTCCTCGATATCCGCGTCACTGACGAAGAGGGCAACGGCGTGGTTGCCGCGGTCGGTCTGTCGGTCGTCGACGAGGCCGTCTTCGCCCTGCAAGACATGCGTCCCGGCCTGGAGCGCATCTACTTCCAGCTCGAAGAGGAGCTGCTCGAGCCGCAGTACAATATCTACGGCTGGTCGTTCGAGTCGGTGGTCGCGCCCGGCGACATGGACGACGAGACGCGCGAGACGACTGCCGAGGTCATCCTCGCCGCCGCCGACGCGCCGGGGTACGGCATCGCGCTCGACTCGCTCAGCCCCGCGTTGGCCGCGGCCCTCGGCATCGCGCAGAACCACATGAACACCGATCGTGAGCGGGTCGCCGAGCGCTTCCGAACTCTCTTCGATCGCGGCGCGTTCACCTATGACGTGTGGGAGGACATCGACGCCGTGCGCGACGTGATCGACGACCTCGGCACGCTCTACGATCCGTGGGGCAAGCCGCTCGAGGTCGCCGCCGTCGATAGCGGCGGTGGCTGGGTCAACGAGATCGAGGTCCGCAGCAGCGGCCTCGACGAGACCGAGGGCACCGACGACGACATCCGCACGACGCTCCAGACCTGGGAGCTCTCGATGAGCGATGAGGAGGCTCGCGGCCGTGATGGCGGCGACTGGGAGAACGGCGGTCCGCAGGCCGGCGGTGGCGGTGAGGGCATGGACGATGGCGGCTTCGGCCCGCCGATGGACGCCGGCGCCGAGCCGTCGGCCGACGATCCCGACATGGACGGCGACGGTGTCGGCGGCGCCGACGCCCCGCGCGTCCGGAGCTTCTTCCCCGAGACCCTCCTCGTCGAGCCCTCGCTGATCACCGACGCCGACGGGACCTACTCCCTCGACGTCTCGCTCGCCGACAACATCACGACGTGGCGCATGACCGGTACGGCGAACTCGGCGACCGGCGAGCTCGGCTCCGGGACCGGCGGCATCCGCGTGTTCCAGGAGTTCTTCGTCGACATCGACTTCCCCGTGCAGCTCACGCAGCACGACGTGATGGGCGTGCCGGTGGCGATCTTCAACTTCCTCGACGAGGCGCAGACGGTGGAGATCTCCGTCGACGCCGAGGAGTCCGGCGACTGGTTCACCCTGCTCTCGGAGCCGACGATCCGCGTCGACCTGGAGCCGGGTGAGATCACCGTTCGTTACTTCGATGTCGAGGTCGACCGCGTCGGTTGGCACCCGTTCCAGATCACCGCGCTCGGCACGTCGATGAGCGACGCCGTCCGGCGCGTGGTCGAGGTGTTGCCCGATGGTCAGGAGCAGCTCGTCGTCTTCTCCGACCGCCTCGTCAACGACGTGACCCGCACCGTCACCATCCCCGAGGACGCGATCGACGATGCCTCGAACATCCTGGTGAAACTCTACCCCGGGCTGTTCAGCCAGGTCGTCGAGGGCCTCGACAGCCTGCTGCAGATGCCGAGCGGTTGTTTCGAGCAGACGTCGTCGACCACGTATCCGAACGTGCTCGTCCTCGGCTACCTGCAGGAGACCGGCCAGGCGACGCCCGAGATGGAGATGCTGGCGACCGAGTACATCTCGCAGGGTTACCAGCGGCTGGTCAGCTTCGAGGTCGCCGGCGGCGGCTTCGAGTGGTTCGGCAACGACCCCGCCCACCGCATCCTGACGACGTACGGCCTGATGGAGTTCTCCGACATGGCCAACGTCTTCCCCGTCGACCCCGCGGTCATCCAGCGCACGCAGGAGTGGCTGGTCAGTCAGCAGGAGCCCGACGGTCGGTTCAAGGCAGCGCCCGAGGGCATCCACGAGGGCGCGACCAACAACTTCACCGACAGTGACCTGCGGGCGACCGCATACGTCACCTACGGCCTCCTCTACTCGGGCCTGTCCAGCTCGGCGACCGACCGCGGCGTCGCCTGGGTGAAGTCCAACCTCACCGGCGTCGACGACCCGTACACTCTCGGCCTCGTCGCCAACATGCTCCTGATCGACGACCCGGCCAGCGCCGAAGCGCGGGCGGTGATCGACGACCTGGAGGACGCCAGGTTGGAAGGCGAGACCGACGCCGGCCCGATCTACTGGTGGGAGTCGTCGAGCGACTCGCTCTACTACGGCTCCGGCAACTCGATGCACATGGAGGCCACCGCCCTCATCCTGCAGGCCTACATCCGCGCCGGCGCCTACCCGGCGACCATCGACGGCGTCGTCGGCTTCCTGATCGCCAACAAGGACGCCTTCGGGAACTTCTCGTCGACCCAGGCCACCATCCAGTCGCTCAAGGCCTTCTTGATGATGCTGTCGACCGCGACGACCTCCGGGGCCGCGACGATCTCCGTCTTCGCCGGCGAAGCGCTGATCGACACCGTCGAGATCGACGAGGAGTCCAGCGATCTGATGCGGCAGTTCGACCTTCGCGACTACGTCTTCGAGGGCAACAACGACATCACGATCGAGATCGACGGCGAGGGCCAGTTCCTCTACCAGATCGTCGGCCGATACTACCTGCCGTGGGACCTCGTCGGCCCGAGCCCCAGCGAGGAGATCGTCACCATCGACGTCTCCTACGACCGAACGTCTCTCGAGGTCGACGAGACCGTGCTCGTCACCGCCACGGTGCAGAACCGCTCCGACGCGCGGCTCGACATGCTGATGATCGACCTCGGCGTCCCGCCCGGCTTCGACGTCCAGATGAGCGACTTCGGCCGCTACATCGACGACGAGTCCATCCCGGTGACCCGCGTCGAACGCGCCGGACGTCAGCTCACCGTCTACGTCTACGGCCTCGACCCCGCCGAGAGCCTGGTCCTAGACTACCACCTGCGCGCCACGATGCCGATGGAGGCCCGGACCCCGCCGAGCGCAGTCTGGCTCTACTACGATAGCGAAACACGAACCGAATCCGAGCCCATCGACATCGAAGTCATGTAGGGAACAGAACGGACGACCGGTCCCCCCAGCCTCCGGCGTCCGTGTGCGCTCCCTGCGGCGCCGTCCGTGGTCCCGTCCTCAAGCCACGGGCGGCGTTCGTGTGTCCGCCTTTCCGCGTCGGCCGCGTCGAGGTGGCGTCCGCGGCTGCCGCGGGTGCCGACGTCTGCGGCTCAGCGCTCCAGCGCCTCGCCGGTCATGGGCACGAAGCGCACCGGGATGTCCCGACGTTCGCGGATGTTCCCGTGCGAGTCCTTGTCGACGACGACGAGCCATTGGTCGAAACCGGTGCGTCCGACCGGGGCGACGATGCGGCCTCCCGGTGCGAGCTGGTCGATCAGGGGCTGCGGGATCTCCGGCGGGGCCGCGGTGATGATGATGCGGTCGAAGGGGGCGTGTTCGGGCCAGCCGGCGTACCCGTCGCCGATGCGAACGCGGACCGTGTCGTAGCCGAGTCGTTCGAGCCGCCCCGCGGCCTCGCGGCCGAGGGGCTCGATGATCTCGATCGAGTAGACCTCGGGCGTGAGCTCCGCGAGAACGGCCGCCTGGTAACCGCTCCCGGTCCCGATCTCGAGAACCCGGTGGTTCGTGCCGACCTCGAGAAGCTGGGTCATGAGGGCGACGACGTAGGGTTGTGAGATCGTGACCCCGTGGCCGATGGGCAGCGGTCGGTCGTCGTACGCTCGATCGAGGTACTCGTGCAGCACGAACTCATGCCGGGGTACGGTGCGCATGGCCGCGACGACCCGTGGATCGGAGATCCGATCGCGCAGTTCGTGTCGGCTCATGCCGTCGACCAATGCGTTACGCAGCCGGCTCATCTCGTCGAACGAGTCCGATCCCATCGCGCCCTCCCCAGAGCCTGTTGCGATCTCCAATGCGGGTGCCGCCGCGCCCGAGAGGTCGGGCTCGGCGGGGCGGTCGCAGCAGACCAACGCGCCGACCGCGGCGCCGGCGAGTAGACCCCAAATCCCTTTCGAGCGGAGCGCCATCTCGTCCTCGGCGTGTGTGATACCAAGGTTCATCGATTCCATCGGGTTCCGGCTTGCCCGTGCCACCGGTGGCGGCGTTGCTCACTCGCCACATGCCACCGGCATGCAGCTCGCTCGCGCCTGGCCACCGTCGACCCGTTCGGCGCCGTCGACCCGACAGAATCGTTGATCCTTGGTATGACTCACCTTACCACGCCACCGTCGACGAATGTACGACGGGTTTGGCCGATCAGGAGCCCCCGAGTGTCATCTCCGCGATCCGGAAGGTCGGGCAGCAGGTCGACCGGTCGTGCACGAGGTCGTTCGCGACGGCGTCGAGGCGGGTCCAGATGTCTCGGAAGTTCGCCGAGAGTGTGACCTCGGAGACGGGCCGGGTGATCTTCCCGTTCTCGATCAGATGGCCCTGGGCGCCACGGCTGAAGTCGCCGGTCACGGGGTTGAAGCCGAACCCCATCATCGACTCGCAATAGAGCCCGTACTCGACATCGGCGATGACGGCCTCGGGGGTGCGGTCCCCGACATCGAGGTAGAGGTGCGTGCTCGTTTCGCCCGGGGCACCGCTCGCCGGCCGACTGGAGTGTCCGGTCGGCGAGAGCCCGAGCTTTCGTGCGCTGTACGAATTCAGCGCGTACGTCTGCAGGACGCCGCCATCGACGAAGGTCGTTCTGCGGCCGGCGAGCCCTTCCCCATCGAAGGGGCGAGCCCCGATCGCCCGGTCGCGGAGCGGGTCGTCGATCAAAGTCAGCAGCGACGAGCCGATCTGTTGGCCGAGCTGGTCGGACAGATAACTCGCGCGCTTGTAGATCGGGTCGCCGGTGAGAACGGAGAAGAGCAGTCCGATCAAGGCAGATCCGGTCCGTGGGTCGAAGACCACCGGGAGCTTCCGGGTCGGGATGGGGCCCGCGCCGAGTTGGCGTACGGCCCGCTCGCCAGCGATACGTCCGATCTCCTCCGCCGCGCCGAGCTGGTCTTGAAAGCGGCCCAGCGTGAACCAGGATCCGTTTCGCTTCTTGCCATCGGCGTCGTCGGCGATGACCTCGGTGTGGAAGGCGACGTACGTCGCTTCGAACCCGGCGCAGAAACCGTGGCTGTTCGCCAAGACGTGGGCCATCGACAGGTCGCTGTACGAGGCGCCTGCCGAGAACGTGATCCGCGGGTCGTGGTCGAGCGCGGCCGCTTCGCATCGACGGGCGATCGACAGCTTCTCGGCCGCGGGCACGTCGCGCAGGGTCGCATCGGACAGACTCAGGACGGGGATCGACGTCGCGAGGTGCTCGGCGTCGACGAGGGCTGCCTCGGGCACCGGGTCGGTGAGCGCAGCGAGAGCCAATGAGTCGACGATCAGGCGCTCGACCGCATCGTGCGAGAAGTCCGTGGCGTAGGTCGAAGCGGACCGTTCGCCGGTCCACAGTCGAATGCCGACGCTCTTCGGGCTGCCCTCCTGGAGCTGGTCGATCTCGCCGTTGCGGACCTGGATCTCGGTCTCGAGTCCGTGGCGCGCATAGACCTCGGCGGCGGTGGCGCCGGCCTTCTCGGCTCGCTCGACGACCGAGGCCGCGAAGTTCGAGAGTTCTCTGACAGGATCAGACATCGGAACCTCCGACCGTGATCGAGGAGATCTTCACCGTCGGGGTGCCTACGCCGACAGGGACCGACTGCCCATCCTTGCCACAGGTCCAGCGCCCGTCGGAGAGCTCGAAGTCGGTGCCGACCATCGTGACCTTCGTCAGGCAATCCGGACCGTTTCCGATCAGGTTCACGTCCTTGAGTGGAGCGGTCAGTTTCCCGTTCTCGATCAGGTACCCCTCGGTGACCGAGAAGACGAAGTCGCCGTTCGAGATGTTGACCTGCCCGCCGGAGAAGCTGGTGGCGTAGATGCCGTAGTCGACACTCTCGAGTATCTCCTGCGGGTCGTGGTCGCCGCCGAGGAGGTAGGTGTTGGTCATGCGGGGAAGCGGCACGTGGCGGTAATCCTGTCGCCGCCCGTTGCCGGAAGGCGACAGCTCGAAGTGCTGTGTCGAGAGGCGGTCGTGCATGTAGGCCTGCAGGACTCCGTTCTCGATCAGGACATTGCGCTTCGGGGTGTTGCCCTCGTCGTCGATGTTGATCGACCCTCGGCTCGCAGCGATCAGTCCGTCGTCGACCACGGTGCAGAGCTCCGAGGCGACCGGCTGCCCCACGCGGCCCGAGTAGTTCGATGTCTGCTTCCGGTTGAAGTCCGCCTCGAGTCCGTGCCCGATCGCTTCGTGCAGGAGCACCCCGGAGTCGCCGGGTCCGAGCACGATCGGCAATTGGCCGGCCGGGGCGTCACGGGCGTCGAGCATCGTGAGCGCGATGCGCGCGGCGTCGGCGGCCAGCGCCTCGGGCGTGTGGGTCTCGAAGTACTCCATCCCGTAGCGACCGCCGCCCCCCGACACGCCCGCCTGGCGAAGATCCCCGTCTTCGGCGATCACCCGCACGTTGAACCGGACCATCGGCTGACGGTCGCTGACGTATCGGCCGTCACTCGTGACGACCAGGATCTCCTTGAGGGACTCCATCAGCGATGCGGTGACCCGCTTCACGCGCGAGTCGGCGGCCCGGGCTGCGCGGTCGGCGCGCCGGAGCAGCTCGAGCTTGACGAGGGCGTCGGCGTCGATGACCGGGCGCTCGATCGGGTAGAGATCGAGGGCCGACATGCCTGTGACCTCGACACCCTCCGGACCTCCGCCGCCCGAGGCGACCGCCGACGCGGTCTCCGCCGCGCGGAGCATCGCCTCCAACGTCAGGTCTTCGGTGTACGCGTAGCCGGTCGCGTCGCCCTCGAGCACGCGGATGCCGAGGCCGAGATTGATGGCGCGCTGCGCCTCCTCGATCCGCTCCTCTTCGAGCACCATGGCTCCGTCGAGGCGGTATTCGAAGAAGAGATCCGCGTAGTCGCCGCCGCGAGACAACGCGCGCGCGAGCACGCGAGATGCCAACGTGGCGTCGACACCGAAGCGGTCGAACAGGGGGAGTCGGGACATCGAGTACAGCCTCAGCCGACGGCGGGATTCAGTGTGTAGAGACCGGTGATCTCGGCCGACGCGAGCACATGGCCCTCGATCGCGTCGCGGACTTCGCCGAACCCGAAGTCACCCTCGATCGGGGTGCGCTCGACGTCGAGCGCGTAGAGCGTGAAGACGTAGCGATGCATCAGCTCGTCGTTCCACGGCGGGCCGGGGCCGTCGTAGCCGTAATAGCTGCCGCCCATATCGGGATCGTCGCCGAACCAGTCGGTGTAGTTGTTGATGCCCTGGCGGGTACCTTGCGGGCCGGCGGGGCCGTCTTTGCCCTTGGGTGTCACGCCCTCGGAGAACGAGCCGGCCGCGATCTCCCGCGCGCCGCCGGCGAGGTCCACGAGGATCCAATGCCCGAACTCAACCCGGGGCAGGTCCTTGGAGACCGAGCGGCCCTCCTGGTTCACGTCGTCACCGACCGACGGGACGTCGGGGTCGACACAGAGCAACGCGAACGACTTCGTGCCCGCGGGGACTCCGTCCCAGGCAACGTGCGGGTTCTTGTTCCCTGCGAAGGTCACGTGAGTGTCGGGATCGGGCACGCAAAACGCGAGATCGCCAGGGATACGGGCGCCGTCATCGAACGATTGGCTCCAGATTCTCATCACGTTCCTCGCGGGTGAGGGGACACGGAAGAGGACCCGATCGGTCCACGGTCAGAGCGTGCCGGAACCTTCGGTCTCGCCCGCCCGCTTGTCCAGCCCCGCGGTGCGTTCCGAACGCTGGCCGGCCGGTGTGCCGCCGCGGCCGGCGGCCAGAGGTGAGAGGCCCGCCCCCAGGCGTCGACGGCCCCCGCCCCCCGGAGCCCGCGGCGGCGCCCACAATCACTTGCACCGACCGGCAACTTCGGCGAAAGGGCGGTCGATGACCGTCTCGGCTCCGAAATCGATGTCTCCGACACGTCGGGCGTGGATCTTCGCCCTCTCCCTGGGCGCGATCGCGCTGGCGTGTGCGCCGCGCGCCGTGGGCCCCCCGGCCTACCTGCACGTGATCGTCCAGCGCTTGCCGCAATGCGATTACGGGATCGGCTTCGAACAGCCGCTCCGCATCGACCTGCTGCGGCGCCGCCAGGTGCTTGCCACGTCGTGGCACTCCGGCGTGAACACCGGCGAGAGCTCGCTCGACGTTCCTTTTCACGTCGAGGAGGCCCTGCCCGGCCGTTACACCATTCGCTTCGGCCGGTGTCCGTCGTTGATCGACGATCCTGCGGGCGCAGCAGCGTGCGAAGATGTCGACTGGGTGGCCCGCCACCGGGTGCGCCTCGTACCGCGCGGCATCGACAGCCCGGAGATCGTCGAGTACGACCAGCTGTGGGCCGAATGCCTGCCCGTCTTCGACGGAACCGACGGCCGCTGATCCGCCCACCGACACCCAGCCAGACATCCTCGGAGCTCGCCTGATGACCCATCTGCTCACGGGATATCGGTTGCCGGGGAGACCGGCCTACGGCGTCGACGGCATCGTCCGCGCGCTGGTTGCGGCGTACGGCCCGGGATCGCCGGTGGCCCTGGACGAGGCCCGCGTGCTCTCCGGCGTCGCGTTCCGGGTCTACATGTTCACCCCCGACGACAACCACGCCTGGCGGGAGACCTACCCCGGGCAGGAGTGGCGCTGGGCGACGCTGAGCATGGACAGCTACGGCGTCGCCGAGTCGCTGACGACCCACCTCGACCGGGACATCCGGCGATGGGAGGCACCGGACAACGCCACGCTCTGGACCCTGGTGCGCGGTGAGGTCGGCGGCGGGCGTGCGCTCGTCGGCATCTCCGGAGACGAGCGCCGCGAGGCGTTCGTCATCGACGGCACGAAGCGCAACGGCGACGTCGAGCGCCTGGCGGAGGCCGGCCCGGGAGACTTCGCCCTCGACCTCGGCGACATCGCGGCCGACGCGAAGACCCCGTCGGGGCTGACCGCGGTTCTGACGCTGCGTCCACCGACCGAACCGGCGACCGAGAGCCGCCGCCGCGCGTTGATGCGCGATGTGGTCGAGTTCGCCGTTCGTCACGCGACGACCGGGCGCGAGCTCGACTTCGGCGAAGAGGCCTACTTCGCCTCGGGCGGTCGGGCGATGGAGGTCACGGCCGACCTCTTGGAGACCCGCGCCGTCGCCGAATTGGAAGAAGGTGAGACCGATCTGCCGGCGTTCTTCTCGTCGTTCGCCGCCGACCTCTCCGACGGCCGTACCGCCGCGGCCGAGGTGCTCGCGCGTTGGGCCCGGCTCGAGCCGCCGTTGCTCGATGGCCCGGAGGGCGCTGCCGCCCTCGCCGAGACCGCGAAGTCGTTCGGTCGCGTCGCCGCGATCGCCCAGCCCCTGGCCGAGACGCCGGCCGGGGTCGACGCAGCTGCGGGTTTGCGGGTGTTGCGCGAAGCCGAGCGTACGGCGACGAGCCGCTTGCGCGGACGCGAGAACCGGTCGTGAAGCCATGACCGCGGACGGCCACCGGCGAGCCGCCCGCTCGGCAGCGATCGCACGCCGCATCTCGCTCATCTGCCTTGTCACGGCCGTGGCGCTGTTCGCCGCGTGTGCGGCCGCGGACTCCACACCGGCGGAATCCGTCGACGTCGCGGACGACGGTCGTGACGACGGCGATGGCGACCGGAGCGACACGACCCGCCCGCCAGACTCATCGGACACCACGGACGACGCCGGAGACGATGAGCCCGACGCCGGTGGAGACGGCGATCGCGACGCCGCTCCCGACTCCGAGGCGCCCACCGACACCGGCTCGCCGGACGCCGACCCGTCGGACGCCGATGCTCCGGACGCCCGTGCCACGGATGCGCCTGGCGACGCCGAGACCGACACGCGCGATGACCCGGTCGATGACCCGGCTGACGCGGACGCCGCCCTCGACACCGACGCCAGCGCCGACCCGGTCGACGACGTACCCGACACCTCGGACGCGGTCTCGCCGGACCCATGGGAAGTTCCCGACTGGCCGCTCCCCGACGATCCGGAGATCCGGTCGGCGCATCTCTGGTCGGAGGCGGCGTTCCGAGCCCCCGGGAGCGAGCCCTTTTCGTTCGTCTACGACGGGCGACCGTCGGCCGAGCTCCTGCCGGGGTGGCGTGTCGACGTGGCGAGCACCCGGCTCGACGCGAACCGGGTGCGACGGACGGTCCGGTACCGCGATCCGGCTACTGGCCTCGAGATCGATGTCGAGATCACCGAGCATCGCGACTTCGCTGCCCTGGAGTGGGTGTTGCGATTCCGGAACACCGGCGGGGCAGCGACGCCGATCCTGGAATCGATCTGGCCCCTGGATTCCTCGTGGGACGGCGCGGGCGACTTCGTCGTGCGGCACGCCGCGGGGAGCTCGGCGGCGATAGACGACTTCGCCTTCCGCGAGACCGCGCTCGGCGCTGGCGCGCGTCTGGACCTGAGCCCGTACGGTGGGCGCTCGTCGGACAGCACGCTGCCCTTCTTCAACATCGCGCGCCCGGGCGAGAGCGGTGTCGTGGTCGGCGTCGGCTGGACCGGTCAGTGGGCCGCGGCGATGAGCCGCAGCGGCGGGGGACCCCTCGGCGTCCGGGCCGGCATGGAGCAGACTCATCTGCGCCTGTTGCCCGGCGAGGAGATCCGTACACCGGCGATCCTGCTCCTCTTCTGGAACGGTCCGGACTACTACCGCGGGCAGGTCTTGCTCCGTCGGTTGCTCGGAGAGCACTACTCGCCCCGGGTGCGGGGCGCGCCCGCGCAGCTTCCCCTCGCCGCGGCACCATCGATCGCGTTCGAGACGGTGAGCGAGGCGAATCTGACGTCGATGATCGCCAACGTGTCGGCCCGCGGGATCGGCGTCGACACGTGGTGGCAGGACGCCGGTTGGTTCGAGAGCCCCGAAGGCAACTGGGTGCTGGGCGTCGGCAATTTCGACGCCGATCCGGTGCGCTTCCCCCGCGGCTTGCGTCCGGTCGCCGATGCCGCCCACGCCGCGGGCCTGCGCTACCTGCTCTGGCTGGAGCCCGAGCGGGTGATGCCCGGCACCTGGATGCACCGGAACCACCCCGAGTGGCTGATCGCGCCGCCGGCGGATCTGCCGGGCACGGTGGCCTACATGCACCGTGACGGCTTCAACCTGCTCGATCTCGGCAACGACGCAGCGCGCGCGTGGCTCGAGGAGCGGGTCTCGGCGATGATCCGGGAAGTCGGTGTGGACATCTACCGGAACGACTTCAACCTCTACCCGCTCTGGCATTGGCGGAGCATGGACGCGCCAGACCGCCAGGGCATGACGGAGATCCGGTACGTGACCGGGCTCTACGCCTACTACGACGCCCTGCGACGGGATCATCCCGGGCTCCTGATCGACAACTGCGCCTCGGGCGGGCGTCGCATCGACTTCGAGACCCTGCGACGGTCGGTCGTGCTGACCCGCAGCGACTACCTCTGGGACCCGGTCGGTCAACAGAATCACACGTTCGGCCTGGCGAAGTGGCTCCCGATCACGGGGATCGGCGCCGCGTCGACGAACCCGTATGCCGCCCGGAGCGGTTACGGCTCCCACTTCGTGCTCGCGCTCGACTACAACACGGCCGGTCCGATCGCGTGGGAGCGCGCCGGGAACATCTTCAGCGAGCTCCGGACCCTGCGCGACCTGTTCGCCGCCGACTTCACGACGCTGTCCGGGACGAGCAATTCGGAGTCGTCGTGGGTCGCGTGGCAATACGGCCCGACCGCCGACGGTCGTGGCGTCGTCCAGGCGTTCCGGCGCGCCGAGTGCCCGGAGACCTCGGTCATCTTCCCGATGGTCGGTCTCGATCCGGGCGCGAGCTACCGGATCACGGACATGAACACCGGTGGTTTCGCCGACGTGGGCGGCGGCGACCTGATGAGCATCGGCCTCCGCGTCGACTTCGCCGGCCCGCCGGACGCGAAGATCCTGCTCTTCGAGCACTTGTAGGTGCGGTTCGGATCGCGGGTGCCGGACAGGGCTCGGGCATGGTAGGTTGCTGCCGAACCAGGGAGGGTCATGAACGCCTCGGTGTTGTCCGTGTTCTTCGGTGTTCTGCTCAGCGCGATCGGTGTGGATGCTCCACCGGGCACGGCGAAGAACGTCGAGACCGTGGCGAACGCGGGCTCCGAAACTGGCACGTGGGTGCGACCGACCGAGTGCGGTTCGGAAGGGCAGTCACCGTGCCCGGCGCTTCTCCGGTTCGCGCCGCGTCACGAAGAGCCGGCGGGCGAATTGGAGGCCGCGTGCGAATCCGGTGACGCCGCAGCGTGCGTTGCGATTGCGTGGCAGCTCCTTCTCGGAGACGAAGTGGAGCAGGATGCGACGCGAGCGTCCGACCTCTTCGAGGCAACGTGCGAAGGAGAGGAGCTCGGCGACGCCTGTTACGGCTTGGGCGTCTGCAATCTCGTCGGCGCTGGCGTCAGCATCGACACGCACCGGGCGGCACGGCTGTTCGAGCGAGCCTGCGAAGCCGGTTCCTTCGATGGATGTGCAGCGCTGGGTGAGTGCGCGATGCGGAGCGTTGGAATGGGCCGCGACATCGACCGCGCCGGCGTGCTGACCCGTTACGCCTGCGACAACGGTAGCGTGATGGGATGTGTCGATCTCGCGGCCCTGTTGCTCGGTGCTCTCGATCCCGAAAGCGTGGTCATTGCCGAGGACGCGTGCGCGCGCGGCGCCCCCGAGTCCTGTGAATTGCTGGAGGTCGCCCGCATGATCGGCGTCGGGTTCGAGCAGGATTGGGAGACCGGCTTCGCAAACCTGGAGAGGATGTGTCTCGACGGCGGCTACTGGGCGTGCGCAGGGCTCGCGGGCATGTCCTTCGGAGGGGCTGTCACCTCGCTGGAGCCGGGGCGTGGGCGTCGGCTCATGGAGAGCGGTTGCGAACTCGGGGAGCCCCGGATGTGCGGATTGCTGGCCGTGTTCGTGTACGCGGACGGCAGCGAAGGCGACCGGGAGTACGCGCGCGAGTTGCTGGAGTGGTCGTGCGGCGCCGACGCGCCGGACGCGTGTGGGTTCGCTGGATCTTTCATCGCTGAGGACGACGGCGATCAGCTGCGAGCGGTCGAGTGGTACGAGCGAGGATGCGATTGGGGCAGTCCGGTTTCCTGCAACCTCCTCGCGACCTGGCTGTTCTGGGAGGGCGCAGGTGAACACCGAGACGAGGAACGCGCGGCGGTGCTGTTCGAGATGGTCTGCGACTTCGGTCTGGTGCGCGGGTGTCTCGCCGCGGAGGGCATGCACCAACACGGATTGGGTGTGCCCGTCGATCCGCCACAAGGCCCAGCGTTTCGCGGCTCGTGCGTGCGACCTTCGCGACGCGGACGCCTGCGTTCGAGCCGCGCGGCTGTACCGCGCTCAGGGTGGGGACTTCACGGCGTCGCTTCGCAACCTGGTGCAGCGCGGCTGCGATCTGGGATCCGGGGAGGCCTGCGGGATGTACTCGGCGCTCCTCGAGACAACCGGCGCGGGCTCGGCGGGGGCCACCAAACTGGCGTTGCGCTCGTGTGAGCTCGACTCCGGGGCGGGGGGCGCTATGGCCGGGTGGTTGCGGAGTGGCGAGGGGAGCCGGGACGCCGCTCTCGACCTGCACAGCCGCGCCTGCGAGCTTGGCGTGGTAATGAGCTGCCGAGAGGCGGCCACGATCGCCGAGGATCCTCAGGTGGCGGAGAGGCTGGGCGTGCGGGGTTGCGAGCTGGACGACGGGGCGAGCTGCATCAGCGCGGGCTTGGCACGCGAGGAACAGGGGGCGGGCGCGCGGGGCGCCGGATCGATGTTCGAGCGAGCCTGCGAGGTGGAGGATGCGTTCGGTTGTCTTCTCGCGGGAGGGGTCGCCGCGGAGTCGGACGACTGGGGCGCCGCACGGGTGTTCTACAGTGCGGCATGTGCGCTGGGGCAGGAGGACGGGTGTTGGGGTCTCGCCACCGACGTCGCCAGCGCGTCCCCGGAGGAGTTCTCCGCGATTCTCGTCGTCTTGGAGCGGGCGTGCGGCGGCGACGCGAGACAGTGCGCCGTGCTGGGCTACTTCCTCAATCATCACCAATCGGACCACGATCCGCGGGTGTCGGCGGCATACTACGAGCAGGCCTGCGAGGCCGGGTCGCAACCCGCCTGTGGGAACCTCGCGACTCGACTTCGAAGCGGCCGGGGGATAGTCGCGGATCCCGAACGAGCCGAGCAGATCGACGCAGATGCCTGTCGAGGCGGAGCCTCTCGATCCTGCGATCGGATGGGAAGCCGGGCCATCGACGCCGGGGACGTTGCGGTCGCCGCCGAGTTCTTCGAAATCGGATGTCGCGCCGACTCCGTCCAGAGTTGCATGGAGTTGGTTCCCATCGCCGACCAGGTCGAGCTGCGCTCGCTCCCGGTCTGGATCAACCACGCGTGCTCCCTCGGCGACGAGTCCGCCTGTGCCCTTCGAGACGATATCGCGGCGTCGGACGATTGGTTCACGACGGATGACGGGCTACCGGCTTCGACGACCGTGGCGTCGCAGCGGGCTTGGGGGTTACACATCGGGTGTCGTGCAGAGATCGTCGGGACTGTCGACGGTACGATCGGAGTGATGGAGCATCGCAACCAGTTCGACGAGTCCGGCCGGCTGTGGCGCGTCGAGGTGGACACCGCGCGGGGGCCGTACGCCCTAGTGGCGGACATCCACGAGGATGACGGCTACATACGCTTCGCGAACGAGAACGACGAGGACCTGTGGCTCGACATCGACCTCAACGATGGGCTGGCTGTCAACAAGCGGTATTTCGACGGGGATGAGACGGTGCTCGTGCGTCGCGAGGACGGGCTCCTGGTCTCCTCGACCCGCACCCTTCCGGACGGTAGGGTTGGGCGCGTACGTTACTTCTACGACACCGAAGGACGACCCTCCTGGTGGATAGACGATCGGGACGGCGACGAAGCCCCCGACCACTACGGCCGCTGGCTCGACGTGTGCGACTCCTCTTCGGACTCCGAAGCAGTCCCGTAGGTTCGCCGCGTCGAACTCTCCGAGGTGTGGTCGGCGGCGGGGGACGCGGGCCTACCGCTTGATCACCCGCTTGCGCGCCGCGGTGACGACCGCCTGCTTGTAGTTGGTCGATTTGGCGATCCGGCGCGCATGCTCGAGCGGGATCCGCTGCACGAGCCGGACAGCGATGTTCGTCGGGGTCGCCGGGTTGCCGACCAACGCCGAGGCGACCCCCGCGTTGCCGAGAAGCTCCGTGCGCTCGCAGACCTTCTGCAGGAACGCCACGCTGACGCCGCCCGCGCGGATCAGTTGCGCCAGCTCCTTGGGGGTCATGCCCGGATTGTTCAACACGTGCACGTGCAGCGAGGCATCCCGGTCCTTGAGCACCATTCGGCGCTCGTCCATGTTCCCCTGGCGCGCCAGCTTCAGCTTCTCGGCCCGCGACATCTCCTGGTAGCGCTTCCACAGCGGCGCGTTGGTCGTCCCCGCGTCGCCGCCGCCCCGCCGGCCCGTGGCCCTCGCGATCCGACGGCGGTTGTCGTCGTCGAAGGTCAGCGCGAGGTCCCCCCGGGGGGCGTGGTGGACGAGCTGACCGGTGATCGTCGTCAGCGGTTTTCCGTCGAGAAGGAACTGCACTTCGACCGGCGCGAAGAGCTCGGCGACGTGGCCCGGTGGCCCCGGAAGGAGCGCGCCGCCATCCGCAGCGACCTGTTCGCGGATGTCGTCCCAGGTGTCTTCGTCGACGTGGATGGTGAGCGTCGCGCTCATTGCTCCAGGCAGCGGCTCTGTTCCACGATCACGATCTCTACGCGTCGGTTCGTCGCGCGTCCCTGTTCCGTCTCGTTGCCGGTGATCGGGCGCGTCTCGCCGTATCCTACCGATTCGACACGGGTGTCGTCGAGGCCCGACTCGGTGAGATAGCGCCGGACCGAAGCCGCGCGCCGACGCGACAACTCTTCGTTGTACAGGTCGGGGCCCTGGCTGTCGGTGTGCCCCTCTACCCGGACCAGTCCGATGTGCTGCGCCGCCTGCAACGCGCTGGCCACCTGGTCCAGCAGGTCGAACGAGCGGGGGTGGATCACGTCGGAGTCGAACTCGAAGTACACCCGGTCGCCGAGCTCGACCTGCTCGCAGGTGATGCGCACCAGGCCTCCCTCGTCGGGGCAGCCGTCTTCGTCGTCGACCCCGTTGAACGTCTCCGCGGCGAGCGGGCAGTTGTCGTCGCCGTCGAGCACCGAGTCGAAGTCGTTGTCGGCATCGGGTACGCCGTCTTCGTCCTCGAATCCGTCGAAGTCCTCGGGATCGTTGGGCGCACCATCTTCTTCGTCGAGAATCCCGTCGCCGTCGTTGTCGGCATCCGGGCAGCCGTCTTCGTCTTCGAACCCGTCGATGTCCTCGCCGAGGATCGGACAGGTGTCGTCGCCGTCGGCGATGCCGTCTTCGTCGTTGTCGACCTCGGGACAGCCGTCGTCGTCCTCGAATCCGTCTTCGTCTTCGGGCGTGTCGGGGCAGTCGTCACGCTCGTCGGCGATGCCATCCCGATCCCGGTCGTCGGGATGCTCCGTCGGCGGTGAGTAGGATAACCCGCCGAAGATGCGATAGTCGGGAGAGCCGTAGCCCTCGATCAGTCCGGTGCCCAGGCCCAGCGCGACCATCAGCCCTTCGACCGGGAAGTAGCGTCCGGCGACGCGCAGCTCCATCGGGAGCTCCTCGGCCTGCACGCCGTCGGCCAATATCGACGCCCCGCCGGCCAGCTCCGGAACGATGTGCCAGGCGCTCCCGACGGGGATGTCCGCGGCGATGCCCCAGGTGAGCGCATCGTCGACCTCCAGGTCATGGAGCACCGTCTCGGGGCGCACCCCGTATCCGACGTTGACGCCGAGGAGGAGCCCACCGGCCAACCGGTAGTCGGCGACGACGCGGGGCTCGATGCGCAGCTCGCCCCCCTGGTAGGCGTCGCGGTCCCCGGTCGGCAGACGTGCGTCCATCAGGGCGCCGATCGCGAAGCCCGGGTCCCGCTCCCAGAACTGCACCCGTGGGACCAGCCGGATGTCGCCGACGCCGAAGCTCGCGTCGACCGCGCCGGTCTGCGAGAGGACGAGGGGCACATCGAGGCCGATCTCCAACACGTCGAGTATGGCGAAGGCGCCGAGCAGGTCGACGGTGAGCTGAGATCCGACCACCCGCTGCGCTCGCTCGCCGTCAGCGTCTTCCAGCACGAGCGGATCGTCGGCATAGCCGAGCATGAAGCCCGCCTCCCACCCGTTGCGCGGTGCGTGGCGCGCGGACGCGAGGGTCAGGAACGCGTGCTGCTGAGCCGGCTGTGGCGCGAATTGCTGTACGTCGAATCCCTGGGCTTCGGCGGTCGGCCGGGGCCCGAGCAAGAGCGCGATCGCCACCAGCAAGCCGGTCCCCCCACGGCGTCGCGCGAAGGTGAAGAGCGCGAAGAGCACGAAGAGCGCGACCGGCCACGAGGGTGGGCCGTCTCCGGCCGCCGCGCAGCCGAAGAGAGCGCCCCCGCGGGCGTGAAGCTCAGGAGCGGGTGCCGGATTGGCGGGGTCGTCGCCCGGGTCGTTCGGATCCGTCTCCCCGCGGCCGAGCTGCCCGTCGCCGTCGGTGTCTTCGTCGCCGTCGGCCGAACCGCCGCCGTCGCTATCGGGCTCGGTGGGGTCGGTCGTGGTCGTGGGATCGGCGTCGGGCACGCATGCGTCGGCGTCCCGGTTGGTGTCTTCGTGCACCGGCTCGTCCGCGGCGAACCCGATCTCCGTCGCGTCGAGAACGCCGTCACCGTCGGTGTCCGGCAGCAGCGGATCCGTGCCGAGCTCGATCTCCTCGCCGTCGAGCAGGCAATCGTCGTCGGTGTCGGCGTCGTTGGGATTGGTCTCTTCGGCGTGGAACGAACCGTCGGCGTCGAGGTCCTCGCCCGAGCTGCACACGTCGGCCACGGACTCGGGCCCGTCGCAGAGCTCGTCGCCGTCGGTGTCGGGGTCGAGGGGGTCGGTGGCGTTGTTGCCGTGGACCTCGGTCCCGTCGAGGAGCCCGTCGCCGTCGGTGTCGGGGTCGAGGGGGTCGGTGCCCGCGGTGTTCTCGTCGTCGTTGTTCAGCCCGTCGTCGTCGGGGTCGTCGTCGGGCGGCACGTCGTCCGTCGGGTCGAGGGGGTCGGTGCCGTTGTCGAGCACCTCGGTGCCATCGTCGACCGTGCCGCCGTCGGTGTCTTCGTCGTTGGGGTCCGTCTCGTCGTCGCCCCGGACGCCGTCTCCGTCGAGGTCCTCGCCGGCCACGCAGGTTCCCTCGATGTCTGCATCTCCGTCGCAGAGCCGGTCGTCGTCGGAGTCTGGGTCGAGGGGGTCGGTGGGGTTGTCCCCGCTGACCTCGGTTCCGTCGAGGATCCCGTCGTCATCGGTGTCGTCGTCGAAGAGGTCGGTTCCTGCGTCGAACTCGGCCTGGTTCGACAACCCATCCAGATCGTCGTCTTCGTCGAGATGAAGCGGGGCGACGTTCCGGGCGAACTCCGAGGAGTCTCCGGACTCGTTCGTGGCGATCGCAGTGAGCCCGACCGGCCCGTCGATGCCGAGATTGTCGAGCGAGAACTGGAACCGTGCGGCACCCTCATCGCTGCCGATCTCTGCGTCGTCGTAATCGCCGACGGTCGGGTCCGTGTCGATGCCACTGCCCTCGACCGCCCGGCCGACCGCACCCAAGGCCTCGCCGAAGCCGGTCGGATCTCCGCCGGGTTCGGTGACGAAGAACTCGATCGTCGAGCCGGGGGCGCTGTAGCCCGAGACCATGAGGACGTCGCCGGGACGGTAGAAGGCGACGGAAATCACCGGTGCGTTCAGGCGCCCGTTCGGCCCTGCGTCGACATCCCCGACATCGTTGCGGTCGACCCCATCATCGCCGAGATCGACGCCGAGGCTGCCGTTGTCGTGGATGGTGTTCGAGCGGAGCGTGACCCCGTGTACATCGCCGACCACGGAGACGCCGTTCGCCGAGTTTCCGGCGATGTCGTTGGCAGCCGATCCGTCGCCGCCGATCACGACTTCGCTCGCGCCATCGACACGGATGCCGTCGCCGCCGTTGCCGACGGGTCCGTCTCCGGCTTCGCCACCGAGTACGTTGCCACGGACCACCGAACGGTCGGCGCCGGCCTCGATGAACACGCCGTGAGATGCATTGGCGGCGATGCGGTTGCCGTCGCCGGCCGTCTCTCCGCCCACCGCGTTCTCGGGCGCGTCTTGGATGTGCACGCCGGCTCCGCCGTTGGGCACCGCCAACGTGCCGTCGGCGGACAAGCCGACGACGTTGCCGACGACCAGGTTGCGGGTCGCGGTGACGCGATTGATCGCGATGCCGTCGGCAGCGTTGCCGCTGACGACATTGCCGGCTCCGCGCCGCCCGACCTCTGCATCGGCGGCGCCCCGCACGAGGATTCCGGAGCCGCCGTTGGGCACCGCGGTCGCGCCGTCGCTGCCGATTCCGACGTAGTTCGAGGTCACCACGGCCCCACTCGCCCCGCTTCGCAGCTCGACGCCGTGTTCGTCGTTTCCGGCGATGACGTTGCGCGTCGATGCGTCGCTGCCGCCGATCGTGTTGTCGGCGGCGAACTCGATCAGCACGCCGCTGTCTCCGTTGCCGGCGCCGGTGACGCCGTCGGGCCCGACGCCGACATGGTTGCCGAGCACGACGTTGCCGACCGCACCGGGCCCGCGGATCGCAACGCCGTTGTTGTCGTTGCCGGCGATGATGTTGCGTGCGTCCGCGGTCGAACCGCCGATCACGTTGTCGGGGCAGTCCTCGATGCTGACGCCGTCACCGCCGTTGGCGACAGGGCCGGTCGCGGGGTGCACGCCGATCCAACAGGCTTCGACCGCGTTCCCGCCTCGGACGCCGAACGCGATGCCGTCGGCTTCGAAGCCGACGAGGGCGAGGCCCCGAATGGTCGAGGACCCCGCCGAGACGTCCAGCCCGGACGAGCCCGAGCCGGCGCGCGTTCCCTCGACGACGACGTTCGGGCGCGACGTGTACCCGGGCTGCGTGGTTCCGTCGATCTCGATCGGGGCCGTCACGGTCGGCAGCGCAGCGGTCAGCGCGATCGTGAACGTACGCGACTCGTCTTGATAGCCGGGGTCGTCTGTCGGGATGTCGAAGACGATCCGGTCGCGGTCCGGAGTCGCATTCGCCTCGGCGATCGCTCGCCCGAGGGACCCGGGTCCACCCGTCGTCGTGTTCGTGACGGTGAACGTCCCCGCCTGGGCCGAGACCGGGGCTGTGACGAAAGCGAGGAGAAGAAGGAGCCTTTTCATGTGCGTGCTCGTGCCAGGGCGCGACGACGCGCTCACGCGCGCCATGTGCGACGTTGGCGGTGGCACACCTACATGTCAAAAAACCCGCCGCGCGCCTGGCATCGGAGCGCGCCGCGGATCTTCGGGAGATCAGTTGGTTTTCGTCGTCCGCGTCGGCCCCGGGGCGACCTGTTCCGCGTCGTCTTCGGCCGGCACGTCCCGGATCACCACGGCGGCTTCGATCGCGGCCACGATCCTGATGGCCGTGCTCTCGTCGCACCCGCCGTCGATCAGTGACTTCCGCAGGGCTTCGCGCGGACCGACCGCATGCCCTTCGCGCAACAGCAGCTGGATGAGGGCGGTGAACCAGCAGAAGACGTCGGGATCGGACAGCCGCTCGAGACGGGTTCGATGCAGGTCGACGACTTGCAGCCAGATGCTGTCCACGGTTCCGACGCGGTGGGGGGGCGCCGCACGGGTTGGGGCGGCAACCCGCAAGGGGAACGCCAGGAAACTCTACCCCGTGTGCGCCGGCCACACAATCGGCGCCGTTCCGAACCTGTAGCTTGCATGAGATTCGGCAGGCGCGTCGCGAGGTTGACTTGAGCGGCTCCCGTGGGAGAGGATCGGGATCCGGACAGAGATGCGCAGGCGATTGGTGGGCGGTCGCGCGGACTGAAACCAAGGCCAGATGGACGACGCGGGAAAAAGCACGCCAGGTTCGAAGGCCGAGGAGACCCCGGTCCCACGCCAGGAAGCGTGGATGCGGATCGGTGAGCTGGCTCAGCGCGTCGGCGTCACCGTCGAGACCATCCGCTACTACGAGCGGGCGAGGTTGATCCCCGAGGCGGTTCGGACCCGTGGGGGCTTCCGCCTCTATACGAGCGGCGACGTCCAGCGCCTGCGCTTCATCCTCGCTGCCAAGCGCTACGGGTTCTCCCTGGCGCAGATCAGGGTCCTCGTGTTGGCGTTCGAGCAACCGGACGATCTCGCACGCGGCGAGATAGCGAGCATCATCGGGCAACACCGTGAGCAGAGCCGCGAGGCACTCGAGGCGCTCACCGCTGCTGTCGGCCTCTGCGAGCGGCTGCTCGGCGTGTACGACACGCAGCGCCGCGATCTCGAGCAGCACCTGATCGACTCTCTGGTAGCGCGAGACGACTGAACAGCATCACGTCGCTATCCGGGCGGCCTCGAGGCGAAGCGACGGGCGGCCGGTCGGCCGATCAAGACCCGCACAGCGCGTCGCGCGCTCGGCGGGGATCGTCCGGGAAACGGAACCGGGTCAGCCGGGGCGCGGCACGCAGGTTCGCGACGAAACGCCGGAAGTCGAGGGGAGCCATCGTCGCCGCGACGAGCTCGGCGAGCAACCCGCACCCGTAGGCCTCCTGCGCGTCCTGCCAATGGGGAACCGCGCCGGCCTCCCGGGGTGAGTCCGCGTAGCGGAGGGCAGCCCACTGGGCCGACGAGACACGGTCGTGGCCTGCGCGATCGTACTCGTTCCACGCCGCGTTTCGGGCAGCGACGGCATCGCCGAGACCATGGCGGTCGTGCACGAAGACGAGCGGGCCGGCGGCGTACGACACCCCACCGATCACGGTCTCGGACACCAGCGCGCCGAACGATTCGGTCCGGCTCGACGACAGCGGGTGTGCGCCTCGGTTCCGGAAATACGTTGGCCGGCATGCCCCGTCGGAACAACGGGCCGAAGCCTCCCGGCCGATGCGCCGGCCCCACTCGAACTCGGGGTGGGTCTCGATGGTCACCGGGTGCCGGTCCAGAGTGTGACGGAGCCGATGTGCCCGCTCGTTGACGATCATGTGCTGGCGCGGGTCGACGTCGAGTTGCTGGGGCAGGACCAGGACCGCACCGAGCGCGAACAACGCACAGCCGGCCGGCGCGTATCGTGCGGTGCGCGCCCCGCCGAACGACAGCACACCGCAAGGCAGGAACGTCGCGAACACCGCCGGCAACCACATCCGAGCGTGCATGAAGTCGCCGCCAACGCGGATGACGTACAGGCAGTGGACGCAGACGATACCGAGGGTCGTCAGGTCGACCCACCGGCGACCCGCCGACCTCGTCGCGATCACGAAGGCAGAGGCGATGCTCCCGACGAGCCACACCGGGCCACCGTGGGCCGCGAAATCGACGAGGTATCGCCACCCCCTCGCCCAATGCGCTTCGCCGGCGCCCTTCGCGATCGCCGTCGTCGGCACGAGGCATCCGTAATAGCCCATGCGGAAGACCTGGTAGGCTACCGGAAGCGCCACGGCCACGCCGCACAGCGCCGCGATGCGCCTCCAGGGCGTTCGACCGACGCGTAGGCGCCACCCGATCAGGAGCAGCCACCCGACGGAGTAGATAGCCAGCTCCGGCCTGACCAGCGGGCCGAGCCCGACCACGATCGCCTCGGTCCACCCACATCTCGCCGAGGCGAACACGCTGCGCGTGGCCCGGTAGCCGGCGGCCAGCCACGCCCAGATCAGCGGCACCTCCAAGCCCGACGTCGTGAAGTCCCAGACCGTGGGAATGGCGAGGAACAGGAGAGCGCCCAGAGGCACGACGCCCTGCGGGTCGACGCGCCCCGGCTCGCGGTCGCCTTCGTCAGCCATCCCCAGGCCTGCGATCCCGGCGAGGGCGACGAAGCCGCACGCCAGCCCGGCGATCACGGCGACGTACTCCGGACGCAACCCCAGCGCGCCGCCGAACGCCAGAATCGCGAACCACGCCGGGCTCGTGAACGCCTCGACGCGCTCGCCGACATTGAAGACCGGTCCGTTGCCGGCCAGGAGCTGGTCGACGACGCGCAGGTAGATGAAGCCGTCGTCGGCGACCCAACGGCGCGCGAACGCCACCGCGATCAGCACCACTGCCGGCGCCAGGAGCACCGACCAGCGCCGCAGGGCCGTCCGGGAGGGCACTCGCTCGCTCAGCGCAGGCAACGCGTCGCCGCCGATCGCCGCGCTGCGATGGCTGGGCGTGTGCGACGGGCCACACGTGGCGCTGGTCTGGCGGGCTCGGGCATCGTGCGCCAGAGACTAGTGCTCCTGCTCCGAAATAGCGACCCACCCCACTTCGCCCAGAGCTCCGCTGCCGTTGTCGCGCCTCGGGGCAGTGGGCCCACCACAGCCCGCTCGTTGCTCCGTGGCAGCGAGGCCCTGGGCTTCCTGGGGCGGGTCACCAATTCCGGGCAGGAGCACTAGCGCAGCGCGCTTGCACCGACAACGCGCCCACGAGCCGGAATCGCACTCGTCGCCCGCGCGGGGTCCGAATCGAGGAACGGATCTGCCGCCGACTGCGGCTAGAACCGCCGATCCCCACGTGCTAGATGTGGCATGAGTACCGCAAACCGCCGCACCGTGCGGCTTCTCTGCGACCCGCGCCGCATGTCCGAACAGCAGATCGAAGACGTCGAGCTTCGCGAAGCAACTCGCAAGCGCTACCTCAACTACGCGCTGAGCGTCATCACGTCGCGCGCGCTGCCGGACGTGCGGGATGGCCTCAAGCCGGTGCAACGGCGAATCCTGTACGCGATGCACCACAACCTGCACCTCGCGCCAGACGGCAAGCACCGAAAATCGGCGGCCGTCGTGGGTGAGGTGATGGCCAAGTACCACCCGCACGGTGACCAGTCGATCTATGATGCGATGGTGCGCATGGCCCAGTCGTTCAGCCTGCGGTACCCGCTCGTCGACGGACAGGGGAACTTCGGCTCCCTCGACGGCGACAGTGCGGCGGCGATGCGGTACACCGAAGCCAAGCTCCGCCATATCGCCGAGGAGCTCCTAGAGGAGCTGAAGAAGGAGACCGTCGACTTCCGCGCCAACTACGACGGAACGATCGACGAGCCGGTCGTGCTTCCGGCTCAGGTCCCGAACCTGCTCATCAACGGCGCCAGCGGCATCGCCGTCGGCATGGCGACCAACATCCCGCCGCACAACCTCCGCGAGGTCGTCAAGGCGCTGATCGCGCTGATCGACGAGCCCGAGCTCCCGCTGGAGAAGCTGGTCAAGTACGGGATGATCCAGGGGCCGGACTTTCCGACCGGAGGGGAGATCCTGAACCGGGACGACCTGATCGAGATCTACCGCACCGGCAGCGGCGCGGTAGAGGTGCAGGGCACCTGGCAGGTCGAGAAGGAGGGACGCCGCTCGCAGATCGTGATCGACACCATCCCCTACGGCCTGAACAAGGCAAACCTGATCGGCGACATCGCCGACCACATCCGGCAGGGCAAGCTCCCCCAGCTCGTCGATGTGCGCGACGAGTCCACGGAGGACATCCGCATCGTCCTGGAGCTGAAGCGTGGGGCCGAGGCCGAGACCGCGATGGCCTACCTCTTCAAGCGCACGCCGCTCCAATCGCGCTTCAACGTCAACCTGACCGTCTTGTTCCCCACCGAGGATCCGCAGGTCTGCGTTCCCCGAAAGGCCGACCTCCGCGAGGTGCTCGAGCAGTTCCTGGAGTTCCGCTACCAGGTGGTGCGGCGCCGCCTCGAATACGATCTGCGCAAGCTGGAGGAGCGCATCCACATCTTGCGCGGGTTCGCGATCATCTTCGCCGACCTCGACGAGGCGATCCGACTCATCCGAGCATCCGAGGGCAAGCAGGACGCCCGCGAGCGCCTGATGGATCGCTTCGCCCTCGACCACGCGCAGGCCGAAGCGATCCTGGAGACCAAGCTCTACCGAATCGCGAAGCTCGAGATCGAAGAGATCCTCGCCGAGCTCGGAGAGAAGGAAGCCGCTGCCGCCGCGATCGTCGCCATCTTGAACGACGAAGGGCGGATGTGGGACCTGATCAAATCCGAGCTGGAGGAGATCCGCGATGCCTACGGCGACTCCCGTCGGACGCGGATCACCGGCACGGTCGAGACGCTCGAGTTCTCCGAAGAGGCGTATATCGTCGCCGAGGATTCGTTCGTCATCGTCTCCCGCGACGGGTGGATCAAGCGACAGAAGAGCTACACCGAACTGTCGGCCGTGCGGGTCCGCGACGGATACGAGATCCGTTGGGTCGTGCCGATGTCGTCGCGGGAGTCGCTGATCGTGTTCACCGACGCGGGCAAGGCGTACACCCTGCGCGCCGACGATATCGTCATGACCACCGGCTACGGCGAGCCGATCCAGACGAAGTTCGACTTCGCCGACGGAGAGCACGTCGTCGGCTGCACGACGACCGACGGCCGGACGCTCCCTCCGGTCGACGAGGACACCCTCGCCGGCCTCGCCGACGACGAGCCGAAACCGCCGTACGCCGTCGCGCTGAGTCGTGGCGGCCGCACGCTCCGGTTCAGCGTCGACGGCCACCGGGAGCCGTCGACGGTGAAGGGACGCTTCTTCATGCGCCTCGACTCCAAATTCCCGGGCGACGCCGTCCTCGCGGTGCGCGTCGCGCGAGGCGACGAGGTGGTGTCCCTCGCCACCAAACAAGGGCGTGGGCTCCTCTTCCCCGTCGACGAGATCAACGTCCTCGCCGGCGCCGGCAAGGGCGTGATGGCGATCAAGTTGAGCAAGGACGACCACGTGATCGGGTTCGCATTGGCGACCCACCGCATGGACGGGCTCGCCGTCGTCACCAGTCGCGGTCGCGAAGAGGTCGTCCGGCCGAACAAGTTCAGCGTGACCGCTCGGGCTGGTCGAGGTCGCGAGATCATTCGCCAGGGGACGCTCGCGCTCGCGCCTCAGCCGGCGCTCGAGGCTCAGTTCACCAACGGAACGACCCCCGAGGAACCCGCCTCCGAGGAAGACGACGATCTGGGCGGACCGCCCGACACCGGCCAGGGCTCGCTGCTTTGATCGACCGCCTCACTCACACTCCCCCGCGACGAACCCGCTCCCGCTGACCGTGTCCTACGACGCCACCAAGATCACGATCCTCAAGGGCCTCGAGCCGGTCCAGAAGCGTCCGGCGATGTACATCGGCTCGACCGATCATCGCGGGCTGCACCACCTGGTCTGGGAGATCGTCGATAACGCCGTCGACGAGGCGATCAACGGGTACGCGTCGCGTATCGACGTCGTCCTCCACGCCGACGGACAGTCGATCACCGTGCGGGACAACGGCCGCGGGATCCCCGTCGACGTACACCCGGAGGTCGGGCGGCCCGCGCTCGAGGTGATCCTCACGACCCTGCACGCTGGCGGGAAGTTCGAGCACGGAAGCTACGTGCGGTCCGGGGGACTCCACGGCGTGGGGAGCTCGGTGGTCAACGCCCTGTCGACCGAGCTCGTGGCCAGCGTTCGACGCGACGGGCGGCGCTATGAGCAGCGCTACGCCCGCGGCGTCCCGGAGACCGAGCTCGTCGACGTCGGGCCGGGGAACGGGAGCGGAACCGAGATCTTCTTTCGACCGGATCCCGAGATCTTCGACGAGGTCGATCTCGACGCCGAGCTGCTCGCCGAGCGCCTGGAGATCAAGGCGTTCCTCACCGCGGGCCTCCGGGTCGTCTTCAAGAACGAGAAGGACGGCGAGCGGATCGAGTACCAGCACGACGGCGGCATCGGCGATTACCTCGGTCGCCTCGTGGAGAGACACGCCGGCGACGTGATCCACACCGAGCCGATCCGCTGCGAGGTCGACGACGCAGACTCCAACGGGACCCGCATCGATGTGGTTCTGCAGTGGACCGACTCGACCAACGAGGCGATCCACACGTTCGCGAACGGCATCCCCACCACCGACGGAGGCACTCACGAGGCGGGGTTCCGCGACGGAATCGCCGACGCCATGATGGCGTACCTCGAAGCGCACGACGCGATTCCGCGGGGCGTCACCGTCAAGCGGCAGGATATCCGCGAGGGCATCGTATCCGTCGTCAACGTCTTCCTCGCCGACCCCCAGTTCCAGGGTCAGACCAAGGAGAAGCTCAACAACGCCGAGATCCGGTCCCTCGTGTCCTCCCTCGTCCGTCAGCAGGTCGAGGGATACATGCACAAGAACCAGACGACCGGGAACGCGGTCGCGATGCGGATCATCCAGGCCGCCCGCGCCCGCGCCGCCTCGCGCTCCGCCGCCAAGGAGGTCCGGCGAAAGAAGACGGTCTCCCACCGGCTCAACCTCCCCGGAAAGCTCGCCGACTGCTCCTCGACCGACCCCGGCGAGTGCGAGATCTTCATCGTCGAGGGCGACTCCGCCGGCGGATCGGCGAAGCAGGGGCGCGACCGCCGCACCCAGGCCATACTCCCGCTCCGCGGAAAGGTGCTCAACGCCGAACAGGCCACCGCCAAGAAGGTCGGCGACAACAAGGAACTCTCCGATGTCGTCTCCGCCCTCGGATGCGGCTCCGGGGCCCACGTGAATCTCGAGGCGCTGCGCTACGGACGCGTCATCCTCCTGATGGACGCCGACTCCGACGGCCACCATATCGCCACCCTGTTGCTGACCTTCATCTACCGATACCTCAAGCCGCTGATCGACGACGGCCGCATATACCTCGCCCAGCCGCCGCTCTACCGCGTCGACATCGGCAAGGAGACCTGGTGGGCCGAGGACGACGACGAGCGAGATCGCATCATCGCCACCGCGCGCAAGAAGCGACCCAACGCGAAGCCGGTCATCCAGCGCTTCAAAGGGCTCGGCGAGATGATGCCGAAGACGCTCTTCGAGACCACCCTCGACCCCACACGGCGGCGCCTGCTTCGCGTCACCATCGCCGACGACGCCCAGATCGAGACCGAGAAGACCATCGGCGGCCTGATGGGACGCGACGCATCGGTCCGATTCCGCTTCATCATGGACAACGCCCAGCTCGTCGACGAGCTCGACGTCTGAGGCGGGAGCGCGCCCTCAGTCGCGGGCCGCGAAGAAGCGCGCGATCGGCTCGAAGACCATCTTCGGCGCGCCCGGCGCGATGAACAGGTCGGCGTGCGCGAACCACTTGCGCTCGTCACCGACGTTCAGGATCTCCAGGTCGGTGCTGCCCCAGGCGTCGAGCACGCTCAACGCCGACTCCGGCGGCACGATGCCATCGCGATTCGCCAACACCACGAGCAGCGGCACGTCGACCGTCCGAAGGGCCTGCGTCACATTGACTCCGCGCAGGATCAGATCCCGCGTCCGGAACCAACGGGCGATGTCCTGGTTGAGGCGGGGGTGGGGGTCGTCGATGGTTCGAACGAGCTCGTCGGTCGTCTGTGGGTCGACGTTGTCGGCGTTGACGTAGACCGACAGCAGCCGAGGTGCCTTCAGCAGGAGCGGGAACACTGCCCGCGCGAGCCGTCGTACGCCGCTGACGCGAACGAGCCCGACCACGCGCGGAGACCGGAACGGGATCTTCAGCAGCGGGTGGATCGAGTCCCATCGGAGCGGCGAGCCGATCGTCACGAGCGACGCCACGCGATGGTCCGGCCGGAGCGCGAGGTGGGCATAGGCGAGGGTCCCGCCGAGGCTCGCACCGATCAGGTGCACCTCGGCGCGCTCGGTCACCGTCTTGCTGAGCACGGCCTCGATGGCCGCGGTCAGGTCGATATCGGCAAACGCGCGTATCGACGGCTCGGGAGCGCGCTCCTGGTTCGGACGGGAATCACCTTGGTTGCGCAGCGTGATGCTCCACACCTCGAAGCCCGCCCGCGCCAGCTCGCTCTCCATCGAGGTCCCGCGGGGGTGATAGCCGAAGATGAACGAGTTCATCCCGTAGCCGGGGACGATCACGATCGGGCGATGGGATCGGGCGAGGTGATCCGGGTCGACCACCTGCTTCAGGTGCAGCAGCCAACCGTCGTTGTTCGGTGCGAAGTGCTGGGTGACCGATACCATTCGGGTCCGCGGGGTGTTCGTGGGTCCCCGAGTATACGCCGCGCGGGCTCGGTGCCATACCCGGTTGCACGGACGGCTCGGGTCCTACCGAGCGATGGCGCCGCCCTCGGCTCCGGGGCGCCGCACGTGAGCGCCGGCGCCGACGGCTCGGGTGCTGCCGCGCGATCTCCGTCGTCGACCTCGACACTACTCTTCGGGGTTCCACACGAGGCGCGTCTGTCCGGTCTCGATGGTCCCGATCACCAGCCTCCCGCTCGGATCGAGCGCCAGCGCGCCGCCGCCGCGCACGCTCTCGCAGGCGCCTGAGAAGGCGGCGGCCGCTGGACCGTAGTTCCCGAACGGCGGCGCGATACCGCCCGTGATCGTCGCGACGCTCCCGTCGGGCCGGGCCCGACGGATCCGGTTGTCGAAGTAGCACATGAAACGGGTCCAGTCCGACCTCCAGACAGCCGGACCGTTCGGGGCGGTGACGGACGTGGCCTCGAATCCTTCCCGGATGTCGGTCTTGGCGTCGCCGTCGGCCCCGGGTGCGCAGTCGAGACTGTTGCCCCGCGCGGTGCGGATGTGGGCGTCGTAGGCGTACGTCTCGAGCGCCCGGGCGACATAGACGGTGACCAGGGCCTCGCCGTCGGCGTCGGTGACACCGCGCGGGTCCGGGAACCAGACGGCCGGATCGTCCGCCTCGACCCACACGGGGAAGCCCTCGAGGGGACCGGACTCGCCGGTGACCCGGAAACGGACCGGGTCGCTCGGACCGTTGAGCATGACCTCCTGGCCGTCGCCCTCGACGAACTCGAGGGTCGCCGTTCCGATGTCGCCGCCAGCGGCCCCGGCGACCATGCGGACCCTGCCTGCCGTCCCGTCGAGGATGTAGACGTTGCCCGCGCCGTCGCCGCCAACGGCCAATGGGTCGTCGAGATCGGCCAACGTCGCGTCGCCGAAGTCGCCTCCGCCTCCGGCCGATCCGGTCCCGGCTACGATCAGCGTGGCGCCGTCGCCGCCGTCGATTCGCAGAACCCGCCGCGCGCCCCGGTCGACGACGTACGCGCTGCCAGGCGTGTCGAACACCAGATCCGTGATGCGGGTGAAGCGGGCACCCGCAGCGTGAAGAGCGGCGCCCGATCCGCCGGTGCTGCTACCGGCGACGTGCGCCAGTTCGTCATCGTCGAGACGTGCGATCCCGGCCGTGCCGTCTCCCGGGACCCGGCCGCAGAGATCGGTGGCGACGAAGAGCGCCCCGGTCGGACCGACCGCGACCGCGTCGCGACGACCACCGGTACCGTCGTGTTCGAGGGCGGCGCCGACGATGACGTTCGCGCGGCACTCGCTGGTAGGAAGCCCTCGCTCGGCGACCCCGTCGGCGACACGCCACACCCAACCGCGAGCCGGGTCGGCCGCGTACACGGTGCCGTCTGCGGCGGCCGCAACGTCGTCCAACGTCCCCGGGTCGGCACCAGACGCTGTACCGCCCGCGCCGTAGTCCGGCGGATCGTCGCCGTCGTCGTCGCCAAGCACGAGCGAGATTCGTCCGTCCACCAGGTCCACCGAGCGAACTCGGCCGTGTCCCGCATCGGCGATGTAGAGGTGGAGCCCGTCGGGAGACAGGGCCAGGGAGCCCGGATTCGACAGCAGCGCCTCGTCGGCCGCGCCGCCCTCTCCGGCGTAGGCCGGCTCCTCGAGATCGGCCGGATCGTGGGGTACGCCGGCGAGCACCGAGACCACTCCCGCGGGTGAGACCGCGTAGACGGCATCGGTGTCCGTCGAGCTGAGGTAGAGCGTGCCGTCGTCGGCCACCGCGAGGCCGGACAGGCCGGTCATCTCGCGGCCGAGCGCGGCATCTGCGGTCGGTGACAAGGTCGCGCCGGCTGCGCCGACGATCGGATAGATCGTGCCAGCCTCGAGCGCGCCGACCGAGAACTCGACTGTCGCGTCTGCAATGCCGGGGGTGGTCGCCACGACCTCGAACGCACCGGGCTGCCGAGGCAGGAGCACCGAGACCGTCACCTCGCCGTTATCGTTCGAGATGCCCGCCGGTGGATCGACGATGACGCCGGCCGGGGCCTCGAACGTGACCTCGAGCCCCGCTTCGAGGTGCCTCTCTCCGTCGGCGAGGAGCCGGAATGTGACGGCGTCCGTGAGCAGCCCGCCCGGCGGGCCGGTCGTCGTCGAGTCCGGCGCGACGCCCCAATGCAGCTCGACGCAGGCGAGATGGCGACTGCAGTCGTCATCGTCGCAGTCCGTCGCGCCATCGCAGTCTTCGTCGACACCGCCCTCACAGATCTCGGCGCGATCGGGCTCGCCGCCGACGGCGCCGCAGGTCACGCCGGTGCCGTCGCCATTGCAGACCAGCACGCCGATCGCCTCGCACGCCCCTTCGCCGTCACTGCACGAGTCCCCCAGGGTCGCGAAGTCCTCGTCGGTGCGATCGTCGCAGTCGTTGTCGTCTCCGTCGCAGATTTCGGGTGCGCCGGGGAACGAGTGTTGCACCGTGTCATCGCAGTCGTCCTCGTTGTCGACGTAGCCGCGCAGGGGGGTGCAGCTTCGGGTCGAGACCTCCGGGTTTCCGAAGCCGTCGTTGTCGACGTCGAGCCACCAGGTGGCGGCGTCGACCGCGTTGTCGTCAGCGTCGCCGTCGCAATCGTCGTCCCGCTCGTTGCACACCTCGGGCGCCCCGAAGAACACCGAGGGCGTGTCGTCGTCGCAGTCGAAGCCAAGGCAGTCGCGGCCGACGCCGTAGCCGTCGCTGTCTCGGTCCACGCAGCCGGGTCGGGGAACGCAGGCCTCGAGCTCCGGTCCGTCGGGCAGCGCCGACAGGGTCGTGCACTCGAAGCCGAGCGGGCAGAGCCCGTCGTCGCCGCAGCGCATCGAGCAGATGCCGTCGCCGTCGACCTCGACGCAGAGGTTGTTCTCGCACTCGACGCCCGTCTCGCACGCGTCGCCGATCAACTGAATGCCGGCGGCATCCGGGCCCGGTTCGCAGACGAAGCGGCCGCCGAAGCAGGCCCACTCGTGGTCCGGTAGGCACGCGTCCCCGATGGCGCCGGGCGCGACCGCGCAGCCGCCACAGGCGTTCAGATCGCTGGCGCCAGCGCAGGCGACCTGGTTCGGGCCGGCGCAGACATACCAACCATCGTCGCAGGCACCGCAGGGTGCGCCGGGGGCGAAGAGCAGGGGGACGCTGCCGCCGCACGCGTTCGTCTCGATATCGCCACAGGCCACCGCGTCTTCGCCGTCGCAGAACCACACCCCGCCGGAGCAGGCGGTGCCCGGATCACCCTCGAGCACGGCGCAGCCGCCGCAGGCGTTGCGGGGGTCGTCGCAGAGGACGCGATCGGCATCGAGACCGTCGCACTGCTACGCACCGCCGCAATCTCCGCACTCCGTACCCGGCTCTCCTTCCAGCGGCGTGCATCCGCCGCACGAGTTCAAACCGTCGTCTTCGCCGTCGCAGCGTATCTGGTTTGCGCCATCGCAGGTCGTGAGGCCCCAGAGGCATGCGCCGCAGGGAGTGCCGGGGTACGCGTCCAGAATCCCTTCTCCCCCACAGGCGTTCTCACCGAGGCCGGCGCAGGTCAGCGCGTTTCCGCCGGCGCAGACCCAGACGCCGTCGCCGCCACACGGGGTCGACGGTTCTGCCTCGAGCTCGGCGCATCCCCCACATGCGTTGGCGGGGCCAGCGCCCTGGCACGCGAGCAGGTCCCCGTCACATTCGAGCACCCCGTCGTCGCAGAAACCGCAGGCGGAGTCTGGCTCGGCAGGCAGCGGGCCGCAGCCGCCGCAGGCGTTCGGCGTGGGTTGGGCGATGCAACGAAGCGCTTCTGGGCCATCGCATACGAGCACGCCCTTGCCGCATTCGCCGCACGGATCCCCCGGCGATTGAGTGCGCCCGCCGAAGAGCAGCGGTGCCTCGCCGCCGCACAGGTTGCCGTCGGCCGCTGCATCCGGGCGGGTGTCGGGCCGGGCGTCCGCAACGATGTCCGGGGCGGCATCTGCGGCGTCCGGAGCGGTGTCCATGCCGCCATCGCCGTCGGCGACGGGCCCCGTGCACTCACACGCGCCGAAGCTGCCATCGTTGGAGCAGCGGGCGACACCAACTCGTCCGTCTTCGCAGACGCACGCGACCTCGAGCCCGTCTGCGCAGGTCGGCTCCGATCCACAACCGGTGCCGAGCCCGATCGAGAGCACGAAGATCGAGAGAGCGGCGACGACACGAGAGACGGCAGGACGACGGAACATCGGTCCCCTCCAGTTCAACGGGTGGCGGAGGTTCCTCGGCGGAACCACGGGAGTCTGCGCGGGTCCCACGGGCGACGACCCCGGGCCTTCGGCCCTCTCGTCGAGGGCGCGGCTTCGGGAGCACGAGTTCCGCATAGACAGTAGATGCGCGGTTCGATTGTCCGCGGGGACACGTGCGGCCGTCAACCCCAGGTGCGCGAAGGCCTCGTGGTTGCGTTGTCGGGCGTGGCATCTTATCCATTCGCCAACTCCATCCCTCCCACTGCGTCATGACAACCGCCGCAGAGGTCAAATCGCGAATCGAGAACGCCTTCCCCGACGCTCAGATCGAGGTCCGGGACACGCGTGGAACGTCGGACTACTTCGAGGTGCTGATCGTCAGCGAAGCCTTCGAGGGCGTGTCCCGCGTCAAGCGTCACAAGTCCGTGTACGCGCTCTTCCAGGCCGAGCTCGCCGGCGATATCCACGCCCTGAGCCTGCTGACCTACACCCCTGCGCAGTTCGAACGCCTCACCACCGACTAGCTCCCCATGGGCAAGAAAATCGAGCTCCCGATCTTGAACCCCGACTACGACGACCCCGGCCCGGCCCCCGAGCCGGCCGCGGAGAAGCCGAAGACCCGCGCCGAGGGCGGCGACGTCATGACCGAGATCGCCCGCGAGGTCTCGGACCACAAGGTGTTCCTCTACATGAAGGGCACCCCCGACTTCCCGCAGTGCGGATTCTCGTCACGCGTCGTCCAGATCCTCGCCCACGTCGGCGTCGAATACTCGGCCTGCAACGTGCTCGCCGACCCGGCCAAGCGCGAAGCGATCAAGGTCTTCTCGGACTGGCCGACGATCCCGCAGCTCTACGTCGACGGCGAGTTCGTCGGCGGCTGCGACATCGTCTCGGAGATGTTCCGAGACGGCGAGCTCCAGACCGTGCTCGGCGCCTGAGCTCCCGTCTTCCGCGCCGGACCCTGCGCATATCGACCGCGACCCTTGCGATCCGTAGACCCGGGTCGACTCCGCAACGCCGCGGTCAGCGCTCGGCGAGGTGCACGCGGTAGTCGCCGGTTCCGATGTCCGTACCCTCCAGCCCGTGGTCCGATGGCTTGCCGGCCAGCAGGTACATCCACGCCTGGTCCCCGGACCGTAGCGCCACCACCCGTCGTCTGAAGAAGAGAGGGTGCTCTTCGAGCTGGTCGAGCTGCGACAGCGTGCCCTCGCGGACCTCGTAGACCTCACCGTGAATCGGGTACGCCGGCTCGTCGACGACCGCCGGGTATGCGCCGAGGTCGAGCATCCGGAACCGCCCTACCGTCACGTCGTCTCGCACGTACGACGCACCGTGCAACCAATCGTGGTGCCGGAGCCCCTTCCGTAGGGAGCCGTACACGAAGACGCGGGTCATGAGACTCTCCATGTGCGGCAGTCTGCCCGAGTCGTCCAGGCGTCGAAAGGGCCAATCGTGATCCCGCTTGCATCCTCGGGCGCGTCCGTCACAGTCTCCTGCACGATGACTCGACCGCTCGGGTCGATAGACGGGACGGGCCCGGCACAGATGCGCATCCTCCACACATCGGATTGGCACCTCGGTGCGACGCTGAACCACGCGTCGCGCGACGAGGAGCACCGCCGCTTTCTCCAGTGGCTCGATGCGACGATCCGCGCGGAGGACGTCGAGGTCCTCGTCGTCGCCGGCGATGTGTTCCACTACCTGCAGCCCTCGGCCGAGGCGCAGGAGCTCTACTTCGACTTCCTCGCCGCGGTCCGCGATGCACCGGCGCTTCGCCAGGTGGTCGTCGTCGGCGGAAACCACGATTCGCACGCTCGCCTGGAGGCGCCGCGGTCCGCCCTCGGCGCTCTCGATGTCCGCGTGGTCGGCGGGTACACCAGCGATAGCGAGGCCCGCCTGCTCTGTCCGGTCGTCGGCGGGTCGGGAGAGGTCGAGCTGGTCGTCGTCGCCGTGCCCTACGTACACGAGTACCGACTCGGGGTCCGCACCACGGGCGTCGCGCCCGACGCGATCGCGCTCAGCTTCCGTCGCACCTTCGCCGCGCTCTACGAGCGGCTCGCGGACCGCGCGGAACAAGCGCATCCCGAAGCTGCACTCGTGGCGACGGGACACCTGGCCACCGGCAACGTCCTCACCGACGAGCACGGGGTGGAGATCCACCAGTTCCGGACCATCGGTGCCCTGGGCGCCGAGCTCTTCGGCGACCGCTTCGAATACGTGGCCCTCGGCCACCTGCACCAGATGAGCGCGGTCGAGCGTCCGACGGTCTGGTACAGCGGCACGCCGATCGCCATGTCGGGCGGAGAGGCGCGTTCACCGCGCCACGTTCTTGTCGCCGATGTCGAGGCGGGTCGGCCGACGGTCGTCCGTCCGGTCGAGGTGCCCGCGTTTCGACCGATCGAGGTCCTGGACGGCGAGCTGAAAGAGGTCGCCGAGCGATTGCGGAAGCTCTCGTGGACCGGCGACCTCGTACCCTACGTCGTCGCGACCGTTCGTTCGCCCACCCCGCAGCCCAACGCGGTCAAGCTCCTGGCCGACGCGCTCGAGGGCTTCCCAGAATGCGCCCGGCCTCGCCTGGCTCACGTCGCCGTGCGGCTGGTTCTCCCCGAGGGCGTCGATGACGACGGAGAGGCCGGTAGCAGGCAGCGCCCCCGCCTCGCCGACCTCACACCGGAAGACGTCTTCGACGACCTGCACCGGCGTCGGTACGGCATGCCACCGCGGGACGATCTGCTGGTGGCTTTCCGCTCGTTGCTCGCCGCGGATCCGGGACCCGGGGATCCGACGTGAAGATCCATCGTGTCGAAATCCAGAACCTGAACTCGCTCTACGGCGTGCATACCGTCGACTTCGACGTCGATGTCGGTGGAGCGCCGCTCTTCCTGATCATCGGTCCGACAGGGTCCGGGAAGTCCACGATACTCGACGCGATCAGCCTCGCGCTCTTCGGCGAGACTCCGCGGCTGACCGATGCCCGTGGACAGGTCGAGTTCGACAGCAGAGCCACGATGTCCCGCGGCGCGGGCGGCTGCCTGGCGTCGGTCGTGTTCTCCAAGCAGAGCGCGCACGAGCCGCGCCGCTGGTTCCGGGCGACGTGGGAGTGTTGGCGGGCCCGCCGGAAGGCGGACGGCAGGTTGCAGGTGCCGCGCCGGACCCTGGAGGAGCTCGACGCCGCCGGGGAGTGCCGCGACCGGCTCGTCTCGGACACGAGAGAGAAGTTCTGGGGACCCCCCTTCGCCGAGGTGCTCGACGAGATGGGCCCCGACGAGTTCCAGCGCTCGATGATGCTCGCCCAGGGCCAGTTCGCCGCGTTCCTGCGGGCCGATGAAGAGGAGCGGGCGACGATCCTGGAGCGGCTGACGAACACGGAGCGATACCGTGAGATCGGTGCCCGGGCCGCCGAGCGACACCGCCAGGCGAAGGATGAGCTCGCGGCGCTCCAGTCTGACGCCGAGGCCCTGCGGGCTCCCACCGACGTCGAGCTCGCCGAGGCTCGGGCCGAGCTCGGACCCGCCGGCAAGGCTGCTGCTGCTGCCGAGGCGGCGGTCGCCATCGCACGTGCAAGGCTTGAGTGGCTCCGCAAGGTCGTCGCCGCGCGAACCGACCACGACACGGCAAGGGTGGCCCGAGAGCAGACCGGCGCGCGCGTGGACGAGCGAGCCGCGGACCGCGCCCGCCTCACCGAAGCCGAACGATGCGCCCCCGCGGCCGGTCTGGCGGAGCGGGTCGCCGAGCGCGACGCGGCGCTCGTTGCCGGCCGGGCGAGCCTCGCCGAAGCCGAGGCAGCGGTCGTGTCGGTGACCGAGGCGGGGGAAGAGGTGGCACGGGCCGCCGAGCGCGCGCGGGCCGCCGCCGCTGCGGCGGACAACGCCCGGGCCGCGGCAGCCGAGGGGATTCGACTGGGCCGTGCCGCCGAGGCTGCGATCGACCACCTCCGGCCAGCGGCCGTGAAGGTGACGGAGAGTCGCCGGACCCTGGTCGAACGGGAGGCGGCGGTCGCCGCGCTCGACGTCGAGGACGAGGCTCTCGCCGGTCGTCGGAACGAGGTCGCGGAGAGCGCCGAGCGTGCCGCGGAAGCACTGCGGGAAGTCGAGCGGCAGTGGACCGAGGCGTTGGCTGGCGCCGGCACCGCGTCGGCTCGAAGCAAGGTCCTCGATCGTGACGCCGGGAAGTTTGCCGCCCGTCGTCGAGATCTCGACACCGTCGGGGAGCTGCTCGCAGAGGCCGAGGCCGACGTGGCCACGGCCGGGCAGCTCGATGAGACCGTCACCGAGGCTCGTGCGCAGCTCGTTACGCTCGGCACCGAGGAGGCCGAAGCGGCCGAAGCACTCGCCGCTCTGCGTGAGAACCTCGCGGCATCGCGCTCACATCGGGCAGTGCTGACGGCCGCGCTCGCGCTGCACGAGGAGCGGTCGAGACTGCAGCCCGACGAGCCGTGCCCGCTCTGCGGATCGGCCGCCCACCCCTACCTCGATGGGGAGCACGGGTTCGACGAACCACGCGAGGTCGCGAATGCAACCCGGCTCGACGAGGAGATCCTCGCCGACCAGGAACGCATTGATGCCCTGGAAGGTGCGAGACGCGAACGAGCGGCTCGGGTGGGCGTCGTCGAGACGCGGTCGAAGGCCGCGGAGGAGAAGCGCGAGCAGCTCGGGAAGGGCGCGAAACAGAGGGAACGACGCCTGGACGCGTCGAGAGAACAACTCGAACTGCCCGACCTCGAGGTGACGTCGTTGGAGGCGGCTCGCGCGGATTGCGAACGGGCCGCCGAGAAGGTGGCCGCCGAGCAGGAAGCCCTCGACCAGGCAGAGACCGCCTTGGAGACGGCGCGGAAGACCCGGGCGGAGGTGACCGCCGCCGAGAAGGAGATCGAGGTTGCGCTGACGAAGCAACGTGAACGTCGCACCGCCGCGACGACGGAGCGGGACCGGGCACGCAAGGCCGTCGACGATGCGCGAGCGCTCGTCGAGGAACGCGCGGTCCTGGCCCGAAACGCCGTCGATGAGGTCGCGCGGACCTCGGTGGAGGCGGACGAGTCGGAGGCGGACCGCCCGGGGACGTCATCGGGCGGCGAACCCGCGCTCGACGCCCTTCCGGCAGTCGAGAACGCCGCCGACGCGCTGATCGAGTTGCTTCACGCCATATTCGGCGGCGCGACCCCGGAAGCGTTTGGTGAAGGGCTCCAGGCGCGGGCCGAGCAGGCGAACGTCGCCCTTCGCGCCGCAGAGGTCCGGGCCGCGGAGCATGCCCGCGAGCTGCAGGCGGCTACATCGACGCGCGCCGAACGACAGCGTTCGATCACCGCGGTCGGCGAGGAGCTCGACACGCTCCGCGCCGCGCTGAAGCAGGCGCTCGCAGACCTCGGTCTGCCCGGCCCGGAAGCGCTCGCCGATCGCGTGCTGTCTGCGGCCACCCGCGCCACCCTCCGTCAAGAGCTGGACGCCCTCGACCTCGAGCACGAGCGATCGCGGGGACGAGAAGAGCAGGCCCGCGCTACGCTGGATGCGCTCGAAGGCGTACCCCCCGAGGGCCTCGATGCGAAGACGGCCGATCCGGTCGCCCTCGAAGCCTCGGTCGCAGTTGCCGCCGACATGGCGCGTTCGGCGACCGAGACCCTGGTGGCGGTCCGCGCCCGAATCGAAGCCATGGAGAGCGCCCGCGACCAGCTGGCCGAAATGGCCGACCGCGTCGACATGGCCCAGCGCGAGCACGACCTCTGGCTGGAGATGAAGTCCCTGATCGGGACCAACGAGGGAGCGGCGTTCAAGCGCTATGCACAGACCCTGAACCTGCAGGATCTCGTCGACAAGGCGAACATTCGACTGCGCGAACTCGCACCCCGGTACACGCTCGTCGTCCGCACCGACGCCGACGACAACCCGGAGCTCGGTTT
>PVBE010780627.1_pt1 | contig 42203 bp, 39 predicted proteins | sample 1631181 | NCBI WGS metagenome assembly PVBE01 (sample SAMN08397723, study PRJNA350692) | Marine metagenome, whole genome shotgun sequencing project. | isolation source: water | place: Pacific Ocean | collected 2012-04 | reverse complement strand
GGGTGAATTTTTTTTTGTGCGTTTAATTTTTGTAACAATTTAAAATTGTATGGCTCTGTTAACGCAACCAAGTGACCATTATCTAACAATGGTATTGAGAAAGCAGCTCCCATAGCTCCATCAGCCAACTTAAACACGAGCTTAAGCGTAAGTGTATCGCCTTTCTCGGGTACGTCGCCCGAACCCGGCTTGGTGATGATATGGCGCAAACCGTTGGTTGCTGAAATGACTTTAGCATTATGCTTTTCCTCAAGCGCAGTCAGTAATGTTTTAATTTGCTCTGCTTCCTTTTTCATTTTTTCTGCAAACTTGGCTTGCTCAGCTTTTTCCCTCTCGGCCTGCCGTTTCTTACTTTCCACGGCGAATTTATTGAAGTGAACTTCACCTCCCTTGAAGGCCTTAGCCTTTTCTCCATTACGGATAATTTTTACGCTCTGAATCTTATCACCTTTGGCGATGGCATTCACAATGGCCTGATCCGAAGCGTCTACCACATTGCCAAAAACCGTGTGTTTTCCATCCAGATGAGGTGTCGCACGATGGGTAATAAAAAACTGGCTCCCATTGGTTCCGGGACCGGCATTGGCCATGGAGAGAATCCCCGGTCCTGAATGCTTGAGGGCAGAATCAATTTCGTCATTAAACCTGTAGCCCGGACTGCCCGATCCCGTACCTGATGGGCATCCACCTTGAATCATGAAATCAGCTATCACTCGGTGGAAATTGAGGCCATCAAAGTAAGGTTTACCTTTTTGATCTTTCGGTTCACTCCCATCGGTAGAGTAATATTTTGTTCCCTCAGCAAGTCCTACAAAATTCGCCACTGTCTGAGGTGTCTTCTCAAACTCCAGCTTTAGTCGAATAACACCTTTGGTGGTGGTCATTTCGGCATAAAGACCTTCCCCCAGGGGTTTCGCTCCTGTTTTTGAATCCGATTCTGGCAGAGTAGGCTTGCCAACTTCTGCCGATCCTGAATTGGGTTTATCAGTTGTGGGTGTCTTTTCGCATCCGAAAAGCAAAGGGAAGATCAAGGTTATGAAGGCCCGATGTAAAACCTGAGTGCTCATGGGGGGCACATGAAAGCGGATTGGCTGTGGGTTGCGAGACTTTTTTCATTTTTGACACATTAGGGGTAAATGCGCGACGTTGTTTTTTTTATGAGTGCATCCAATAATGAAGTTGCCGTGATCAGCACCACCCAAGGCGAACTAGTGGTAGAGTTTTGGTCCGAGACAGCCCCGAAAACAGTGGAGAATTTCAAGAAACTCGCTAACGATGCGTTTTATGATGGCACCTGCTTTCACCGGATTGTGAAGGGTTTCATGATCCAAGGCGGCGACCCGCTCACCAAGGATCCTAGCGAGGAATTCCGTTGGGGCACCGGCGATCCCGGCTACAAGATCGAAGCTGAATTCAGCGATCGCCCGCACAACAAGGGCGTGCTTTCCATGGCCCGATCCAGCGATCCAGACTCTGCCGGCAGCCAGTTTTTCATCTGCCTCGCCCCCGCTAATTTTCTCGACGGCCAATACACCTGCTTCGGCGAACTGATCAAGGGCGAGGAAGTGCTCGATACCTTGGGCGCAGTGCCCTGCGGTGGCGGAGGTGAAAACAGTCGCCCGAAAGAACGCCAAGGCGTGCTCTCGATCACCATCCTTTCACGCGCCGACGCCGGGGTGGAATGACCGAACCCGAGCAAGCGGCCTTAGCTGACGCCCTGCAACAGCTCGGCGTGCCGGCTGATAAAGCCCCCGCCATGGCCGACCAGCTCGACAAACGCGCCCATCAACTCGCCGAACAAGACGGCCGCACCCATCAGGATGCGTTGCTGCATTTATTGCAGCTCATGAAAACCGCCCACGAAGAACGGCAGCAATCATGAGTGACGAGATTCGCAAATGGGAAAAGCACGCGAGCCATGTGGTCAGCGATCATCGCATTTTTAAAATCCGCGAAGACCACACCACCAACCCGCGCACCGGCTCCGAGCATGAGATGGTCGTCCTCGAGTGCCCCGACTGGGTGAACATCATCGCCCTCACGCCTGAACGTGAGGTAGTGTTCGTCGAACAATACCGGCAGGGCTCGGAAACCGTGGAGCTGGAAATTCCCGGCGGCATGATGGACCCCGGCGAGACCGATCCGGTCGCCACCGCCCTGCGCGAACTACGGGAGGAAACCGGTTACACCGGCGAGAACGCTCGGCTCATCGGTGCATGTTACGCCAACCCCGCCATCATGAACAACCGCGTGCACACCATTCTGGTGGAGAACTGCCAACGCACGCACGAAGTAGAGTGGGATGCCGGCGAAGATCTGATCACACGGCTCATTCCCGAAGCCGACCTCTCGCACCTCATCCGAGAAGGTCGCATCCGCCACTCCATTATCGTGGCAGCGCTGCAATATTTTGCCCTGACCAAGTAACCGATTAGGCCGGCACCGCTTCCCGTGCGTCTTCCAGAATTTGCCGCGAGGCTTCTTCATACAAAGGCTGCACGCGGTTTTTGGCGAGATACACTTCGTTGGGCGAGACCCCCAACAACGCGGCAATGCGTTTCACATCCTGTTCCTTGATGCAGTAGAGATGGAAAATCTGGTACTGTTTCGGGCTAACCTTTTTCTTCACTTCCGCCAGAGCCAAATCGTTCACGTGATGAACATACTCGTTCTCCCACAGGTCGTCCCATTGGTTGACCGGATCCTCAATCTCCGGCTCCACCTCCTCCTCGCCCGGCTCCCATTCGGCGAGGGGCGGTTGGCGATGGAGCTTGCGATAATGGTTAGCGATTTGTTGCTTGGTGATCATGCAGATCCAGTTGCGAAACTTGCCGCGCCCCGGGTTGAATTCAAACCGCTGAATATATTGTGCCACCTTCATGGTCGTGGCCTGCACCATGTCTTCGGCATCCGAATGCCCCAAACCGGACTTGCGCGCCACGCTGTAAATGAGCCGCGAGTAGGTATCAAAAAAATCGCACCAACCGGCTTCATCCGTGCGCGTGCGGCGCAGGCGCTCTAGAAGGGTACGGCGGGTATGGTCCCAGTTCATTTTTGCCTTGGTCGTTTCCATATCTTTATGCACGCAAAGGAGCTGCGGTTTCTTTCAGGAAATTTATTGATGCTCAACTCTATGCTCAGTCGGCACGGTGGCTTCACCCAATGCCTGATCAATCAGGCGTACATAATTGGTCACCGCCAACACCAATCCGGCCGCCAAGGCGGCATACACATACCGGTTCCAATCTGGTGCAGCCGCTTCACTCACCGCCACCGATTCCGGCTCGGCCCCGGGCAACAGCGCCTCCAATTCACCCAGCAAACCCCAGCCGGATTGATGTCGTTGATCCGGAATCGGGTCTGCGGCTTTGAGGATGATCGGGTTCAGATCCTGAAAGCGCATCGCCTCAGCATCATCTTCAAACACCCAGCTAGGGCATTCCGGGAAATCCGCCACCTCGTTGCCGGTGACCATTTCATAAAGAATCTTGCCTAGGCTATGCACATCCGCCGACGGGTGTCCCGGGCCTTCGGGCGCAATGTAGCCCAGCGATCCCACAAAGGTTTTGCCGCCGCGCGTGGTTACAAATCCCAGATCGGCCAGTTTCCATTTACCATTAATGCACACAATATTTTCCGGCTTGATGTCCCGATGCACCAAATCGACCGAGTGCAGGTAACTCAGGGATTCCGCCACCTCAATGCCGATTCGCAGGGCTTCCTCCACACTCACCCGATGATCGGGCTGCGCGTCCAGATAAGCGCGCAAGGTCTTGGGTTCGTAGTCCATTGAGCCTCGCGCCCCGCCCGCAAGGTCATCGGCCAAATCCATTACGTAGTAGTAATAACCCTCCTCTTTTTGGATGCCCACATGATGAATTTCCAGCAGGCCCTCGTACTTGTGCGAAAACGGCGCGTAATGTCGAATGCCATAATATTCAGCCTGATACGATTCCAGTGATTTGAAATCTTCGTACCGAATCACCTTGATCGCGCGGTGCAGACCCAGCGCGTCGCGGCCCATCCAGATTTGCCCAAACGCCCCTTCCCCGATCTTCAGCAACAACCGATAATCAGGAATGTGAGGGGTGAGTTCAGCGGAAAGAGTTGAGGAAGCCATAAATCCAGCCCGATTGCCTTGATTCAATATCCCCCAAAAAACAGGTTCTTTCCAGTGTCAGACCCAAGAAAATGAAAAAACCTTCCATCCCCTGAAAGAATCCCCGCCCGCCCGGCGTGGGTAAGGGCATGAGGCAAAACGCCATCAACGAAACCAACCAAGAAAAAGGATCTATCATGAAACACATCATCACCACCACCGTTCTCGCCGCCACGTTCTTCGCTGCCATCCCCGCCCTCGCCGGCGATGCCCCCCGCGATGGTGGCTTCACCCAAAAAGCCAATGGCACCTTGAAGGATGCCGTCAATCAAATGGTCGTTAGCATTGAAAAATCCCTCGGTGTTTTCGAGGGATTGAACCGCTCGCAGCGCGAAAAAATGTCGGAGTTCGACAACATCATCACGCAAATCGAATACAGCGTCAGCGTCACGGCCGCCGATGGCACTCTAAATAAGAAGATCGCCGGTGCCATCAGCCTCGCGCATCAACAAGCCGAATGGTGCACCACCACCGCCAACGCCAAGCAAAACGACCGCTTGGCCGATCGCTACCGTCAATTGGCCAAAGTCGCTGAGGACAAAGCCGCCGCTATTCAAAAGAATGCCGAGATGGTTCTCTCAGTGAATGGCGAACTCGCGGAAATGCTCCCCAACATCCAGGAGGAAAAAGGCCTCTACTACGCTGCCGCCGTGATCGGTGATTTGGAAACCGCCAACAAATCCCTCGTGGATGTCCACCGCAACATGAAGAAAGTGGTCGGGCTCCTCAGTCAACTCAACCGGTTGGACGAACAGTTCAACGTTCCGGCCCCGGTCTTTGCCCAGCGATAGGTCTCCGGGGTTCTCCAAAATCCTCTGCGCCTCCGCGCGGGGGATTTTTTGTGTCGTTAAGCGCCTCGCGCCGCTTCCTTCTTTTCTTCCAACTCTGATTCCAGCGTCTTCTTATCGGAAGTCAACTGACGCTGCAGTTGATCCAATGCCTCGAAGTCGCCTGTGGCTTCGGCCTCGGCTATCTTGCCACCTAGAAACACTTCTCGTTCAGCTAGTTTGGATTTGTACAGGTTATCCAGCTCCGCCAGTTCAGCCTTCTTTTCCTCACTCAAGGATTGGTCGGGCGATTCCTTTTGCAGGCGTTCCATCGCCAGTTCATACGCGCTTTTCATGTTAATCCTTTTTTCTCTTCCAGGGTTGATCGGGAAATTTGGTAGGCAGCTTGATATCTTCCGGCTTCGGTTCAGCCATTTTCAGGGCATCCTCTTCAGTGACGGCTCCCGGCGCCTCCATATTGCCGCGCCATCCGGCCAGCTTGGCCTGTAATCCGTGATGCTCAGCTGTCTCCTTATCGCCAGAACGCATGTAGGCCAGTGATAAATTGGTGTGCACCCGCTGTTCATTGGGGTTCATGGCCTCGGCCTTCTTGCCTTCCTCAACAGCCCGAGCGAAATCTTCCATCCGATAATAAGCCATACCCAACGAAAGTTGCGCCTCGAAATGCGTTGGCTCCGCCGCCAGCACTGCGACAAAGCCCGCCGCCGCACTGGCATAATCGCCGGTGGTATAGGCGAACACTGCATCGTCATATTGGGTTTGCAACTCGTCGGTCATGGCAGGGAAGCGAATGGATTGCTTTTGACAGCGCATTGTGGGGCCGATGTACTGGGCCGCGCAAGGCCCAACCATGCCCACCCCGCTCCAGCTCATTTGCACGGATTTCGACGGCACCCTGCATTCGGACTTCACCGAACCGCCGGTGCCGTATGCCCTGCAAACCAAGCTGGCCCAGCTACAAGCGCAGGGTGCCACCTGGGTCATCAACACCGGCCGCACGCTGGATGACCTGCGCCTCGGCATTGATCACGCCAAATTGACCGTGCATCCGGATTACGTCGTGGTGGTGGAACGCGAAATCTTCCGATGCGTGGATCACGGCTACGAACCATTGACCGACTGGAACGCGCGCTGCACGCGCACGCAGTCCGCGCTCTTTACCTCGATCGCCGACCGATTACCGGAATTGTTCGACTGGGTAAACCTACACTTCAGTGCCAATGTGTTTGAAGATGAATGGTCCCCTTTTTGCCTGATCGCCCGCAACAACCGCGATGCCGATGCCATTCAGGAATATGTGGATGCCTTTTTTGCCGACGACTCGCAGCTGACCTTTGTGCGCAATGACATTTACGGTCGCCTGTCCCATACGGACTTCACCAAAGGCACGGCCTTGACCGAGCTCGCGCGGCAATTAGATATTCCACGCGAAGGCATTTTTGTAGCCGGCGATCATTGGAACGACCTCTCCATGTTGCAGCCTGAGCGCGCCGAATGGCTCGTGTCACCGGCCAATTCCATCAGCGAAGTCCTCACTCACATGGAACGCATCGACGGCTTCATCGCTCCCAGCGAATGCGGCGAAGGCGTCCTCGAAGGCCTAGAATGGGCCCTCCATCAGGCCTGATTTTGACCCCTTATAAATTAGTTTACCTAATGAATAATGGAGGTGGATAAAACACTTCTGATGGATTCGTTTGGCTCGGTTTTTTGAGTGTCATTCGGACTTTTCAAAAAACTAATTTCTTTTGTGAATATCGTTTGACAGGTCGACTTTTGGTGTTAGTTTCGCTCATCTTCTCGTTGAGAGAAGAAGCCGGGGTGCGGGACGTGATAGCTGCCGGCAATTTTGTTGATCCAACAATCGATGAGCGATAGTTCCACGGCCGATGAGGTCGTAAGCGAGAAACCGAAGGTCTCTAAAATTCATGAGGCCGTTATTCGCATTGCAGGCAATTCACAGGATGGTATCCAGTCCATCGGCGGATTTCTGGCTCGCTTGGCGGGCCGCAGCGAGCAGGAAGTCATGACTTTCATGACCATCCCTTCCACCATTTCTGGTGGTCCTTCTATATTTCAGGTTCGCCTTAGCTCGGGCGAGGTTCTTACCTCGGGTGACGAAGCAGATGTGCTAATGGCTTTTTACCAGCACAGCTACGACAACCATGTTGATTTTGTTAAGGAAGGTGGCGTAATCCTTTACGATACTTCACACGTCGAGCCCCGCGAAGATCTCCAAGAAAAATTTCGCCACATCGGTTGCCCAATTACTTCTTTAACCGTAGAAGCCATAGGAGGCACGGCCAAAGACAAAGGCAAAAACATATTCGCACTTGGGTTGGTAGCACGAATGTTCGATCTGGATTCCACCCGTATCGAAGGTTTAATTACCGAGCGTTTTAAGGGGAAACCGGAAAGCGTTACCGAAACCGCGCTTTCAGCTTTCCATGCCGGTCACGGCTATCCGCTCACCACACTGGCAGAAATTTACGAATTCGAGGACCCTAAAGCCCGCGACACTGAACAAGTCGTTTGTACCGGTAACGAAGCCCTAGCCTACGGTATTTTAGCAGCTGGCGTTCGTTACGGAGCAGCTTATCCGATCACACCCTGGTCAGATATCATGGAGCTTTTACGGCGAGAGTTACCCAAATATAATGGTATTTTTGTTCAGGCTGAGGATGAAATTGCCGCCGTTTCAATTGCCATAGGTGCCAGTTGGGGGGGAAGGTGTGCTGTGACTGGATCTTCTGGCCCTGGTATCGCACTAAAATCAGAGGCAATAGGTTGGGCTGTTATGGCCGAAATTCCACTTCTAGTAATTGACGTACAGCGGGGCGGACCCTCTACAGGCATGCCAACTAACGTGGAACAAAGCGACTTAAACATTGCTTGTTTTGGTGGGCACGGAGACTCACCGAGAGTAGTCATTGCCCCCTCAAGTGTAGAGGACTGTTTCTACACTGCCATTGAAGCAGTCAATATTGCCCGCAAATATAGCACCCCCGTAATCATTCTAACCGATCAGGCTATTGCGACCCGGATTGAGGCGTTTGGCATGCCTAATTTGAAAGAAGTATGCCAGGATATTTCGCCTGACCTTTCCCCCAGAGACGACCATAAACCTTATGACTTATCCAGTGCTGATGGTATTACGCAACACGTCGCACCAGGCACCTTCATCAAGAGCGGAAAGTATCCCGTAGTTACAGGTCTAGAGCATAACGAGATGGGGCACCCCAGTGGCTCACCTAAAATGCATACAGACATGACCGCAAAACGTAGGAGTAAATTGCAAGCTTTGGGCCGTGAACTGCCTAAACCAGAGGTCTTCGGACCTGAAGAAGGCAACGTGCTGATGGTCGGCTGGGGGAGTACTCAAGGTAGTCTTAGGGAAGCTACCGAGCGAGCACGCAAGACGGGCGATAGTATCTCCTCTTTAACTATCCGTCATATCAACCCTCTACCTGAAGGCCTAGAGGATATATTTTCCGGTTTCAACCATGTGTTTGTTGTCGAAAATAACGACGAAAACTTATATGGATACGGGCAACTGTGCGCATTACTAAGAGCAAGATACTGTGACAAAAAAATCCAAGGAATCAACAAAGCTGATGCTTTGACTTGGCGAGTAAAAGATGTCTTGGACCGGGTAAAATCAAAACTAGAGGAGAATAAATGAGTGCAACCGCTGAAGTTGAAAGAAAACCGCTCACTAAAAAGGAATTAGCTGCCGACAAGCCGACTTGGTGTCCGGGTTGTGGTGATTTCTCGGTGCTCGCACTATATTTTAAACTGCTTCAAAACCGTGGTTTACATCATGAAAAATTTGCTACCGTTGCGGGAATTGGCTGCAGTAGCCGATTCCCCTATTTCGTCCAAGCCCACGGAGCACATTATATTCATGGCAGAGCGTTACCTTTTGCAACTGGTATTGCCGTAAGCCGCCAAGATTTAGATGTTTTTGTTTTTGGTGGTGACGGAGACGCTTTCTCTATTGGAGGCAATCATTTCAATCATTGCGCAAGGAAGAATGTTAATCTCACTTACTGCGTGATGGACAATAATGTATATGGTCTCACTAAGAAGCAAACTTCACCCACAAGCCCGATTGGCTTCAAAAGTAAAACAGATATGTGGGGAGCAATTGATAAGCCGATTAACCCAATGCAACAGGCCATCTCGGCGGGAGCGACTTTTGTTGCCCGAACCACTCACACCAACCCCAAGCATCTGCTATCCATGATGGAGGCGGCAATGGATCACAAGGGCTTTGCCTTTATTGAATGTTTGAGTGAATGCACCGAATTTTATGATGGTGCCTTTGATTCCAGCAATCCTCGTAAAGGAGGCGAATTTAAGGAGATCTCCGAGGATCATGATCCTACAGATGAGAATGCTGCCTACGCTCTAGCGGAGGAACTAGTACCTGGCTATTTTGGTGTCTATTACCAAATTAGTCGACCAACCAAACAAGATAAGGAAGCCGAAGTAAATTCTAAGTTCCTCGAGAAAACCAGGGGCATGGAAGACTGGGAAATCCTCCAGCAGAACTTCGACAAAATGAAGTAGCCATCCACCGCCAATCACAAGAGAGAGGCAAGGTTCACCTTGCCTCTTTTTTATTGGAGCCCGAAATACACGCCACCAAGAATGGCGCCGGTAAGAAGACCGGCGAGAACGTCATCCATCGTGACGCCCCAGCCCTTGTGCAACAACTGCGCGCGATCAATAGGCCCCGGCTTCCAGATATCGAACAGACGGAATAACGCAAACCCCGCCAACGCCCAAGCCCACGTCCATTGCCTCGTCAGTACGCCCTGCACCGTGGGCATCCCTTCATCCTGAAAGGTCATCACGGCAAACACGCCGAGAAAACACATGGGCACGGCAATGATTTCATCCAACACGACTTCACCCGGGTCTTCGCGATCGAGGATGCGTTCGGCTTCGCCACACACCCACGCGGAAAGCGGCACCAAGACCGCGCAGCCCGCCAAGTAGATCCAGAAATTTCCAGGCACCAGCAACAGCGCCGTGAGAGGGAAGCCGCCCAAGGTTCCCACTGTGCCCGGCGCCTTAGGCGCGAGGCCTAGGCCGCCACCGCGGGCGAGCAGGAGAATCAGGCGATCCATGCGTTACATATCCTTCAAGTAGAGGTCGCGGTTTTGCCAGAGATAATGTGCGCCTGATACCAGCGTAAGCCCCACCGCGCCCCACGTGGCGATAAGCGTAAACCAAATGCTCCACGGCCAACCGGCAATTTCCGCCCCGAAAAACTTCACCCATCCGTCGCCCCATTCAGGGTAACTCACAATCACCAGCATCGAGATCACTGCCACAAACTGAAAATTGGTTTTCCGTTTACCGATATTTTCCGCCGGCAACACAACCTGCTTGTTGGCCGCCAACAACCGCAACCCAGTGATCGCCAGCTCACGCGCCACAATCACAATCACCATCCACGCCGGCATTAGCAATTCCGGTCCTGGCACAGCCAGCGCCTCGGGTAGATTAAAGGACCCGAGTTGCGTCTCCGGATTCACCTTCATGCCCACGAGCAAGATGAATCCCGCGCAGACCAGCACCTTGTCTGCCAAGGGATCCATCAGCGCGCCGAAATCCGTTTGCAGACCGTGCTTGCGCGCGAGGTAGCCGTCCAAAATATCCGTTAGCCCACCAATGAAAAAGAGTAACGCCGCCCACGAGGTATGGTAAGGCAGAGTATCCCACAACACCACCACCACGAACACGATGGTGATCGCAAAGCGCGAGGTCGTCAGTTTGTTCGGCAGATTCATCGGGAATTAAACCGGCTCGGCTATTAAATCATAATCGGTGTACCCAATCACCCGTACCCAGGAAAAATCTCCCACCGGCAACTCGCCCTGGACATACACGCGACCATCGATATCGGGAGCATCCGCCTCGCCGCGGGCGATGGTGTATTGGCCATCGACCAGCTTGGCGCTCCGGCGATTGGTTTCACGAATCAGTCCGTGTTCCCAAGATCGCACATCGGCCCCCTGCAAATCCTGATCCGTGGCCAGCTTCTCCGCGAGCACATTCAGTTTTTTCCCGATCAACGCCTTGCCCTGCGCGCGCGCGATTTTGCGCTGGGTCGCCATGGCCTCCGCACAACGGGCGTCCTTGGTCTCAACCGCAATTTGTCCGCGCATGCCGCCGGCGCGCGTGCCGTCCTCCTTCGAATAGGCAAACACACCCAACCGCTCGAATTTTGTGTCGCGAATAAAATCGAGCAACGTCTCAAACCGTTTCTCAGTCTCTCCCGGAAACCCAATAATAAATGTCGTGCGAATCGCGATGCCGGGAATGCCTTCGCGAATGCGCGCGATCAGGTCGCTAATATACTGTCCATCCGTCTCACGCCGCATCCGCTCAAGCATCGTGTCGTGAATATGCTGCAACGGCATGTCCACATAGCGGGCCACCTTCGGGCATTCAGCAATCGTCTGGATCAGTTCATCCGTCCAGTGCGCCGGATGGGTGTACAACAGGCGAATCCAAAAAACGCCGGGGATGGCGTTCAACTCCCTCAACAGCGAGCACAACGTCGCCGCGTCTTCCGGTAGATCCGCATTGGCACGCGCAAATTTATAAGGCGACGAAATGGTCTTCCGATGCCCGGGCCGCAGGTCCATGCCGTAGTAGGTGGAGTCCTGAGAAATCAGGTTCAGCTCCTTGACGCCCTGTGAGATCAGCTCCTTAGCCTCCGCCACAATGTCCGCCTGTTGGCGGCTGCGATGGCTCCCGCGCATGCGCGGGATAATGCAAAAACTACACGGATGATTGCAGCCCTCGGCGATCTTCACGTAGGCAAAATGCTGCGGCGTCAGACGGAACCGTGGAGTCTCCACATCCGGCACATACTGCGGGCGCACATTGATCTCGCTCGTCGGGGCCACCGGCTTCTTCTTACCCGTCGGCCGGGAGCCTTCAACCGGTTGCGTGGCCCGATGCGACATAGCCTCGCGCACAATGCGCGCCACCTCGGCAATTTGGTCCACGCCCATAAAGGCATCCACCTCCGGCATCAGTTTCGGCAGTTCCTTGCGAAAACGCTGCGGCAGACAGCCGGAAACAATCAACGCCTGTCCCGGCTGCTGTACCGACCGCAGCTCGGACGACTCTAAAATTGTGTCCACACTCTCCTCCTGCGCGGAGTCGATAAAAGAACAGGTGTTGACAATCAACGCGTCCGCCTCAGTCGGCTCATTGGTGATCTCCATTCCGTCGGCCATCAACGAGCCGAGCATCACCTCGGCGTCAACCAGATTTTTGGCGCACCCCAGCGAGATCATCCCCACACGAGTGGGCGGAGCAGCAGGATTAGGCGCGGTGTTGGGCACAGCCGCGATAGCATAGGGAGCAGCCCGCGAAAATCAAGAACCCTCGGCCGCCGAAGGCGGCGCGTTGGTGATCACGGGCAATTGATCCTCCTCCCCGGGCACCGGCGCATCGTTAAGGCCGGACCCCAAGCCTTCGAGGTGATCGCGGGATTGATAGTCGCGCCAATAATCCGCGGCGAAAAACCCACCCACAGCCATGGCCAAAATCATAAAGATTGGGATGACCGCCCGCCATTTCACTCCGGAAAAATGAAGCATCAACCCATCAATCACGCCGGCGCGCAACGGAGAATCCCCATCGGCCTTGGCGGCGGTCGGCTTGGCCTGCCCCAGTTCCACATCAAGCGCGGCGAGCAGAGCTTCCGAATCCAGCTTGAGAAGCGTGGCGTAGTTGCGCACAAACCCGCGCGTATACACCGGCGCGGCAAAGATCGACCAGTCGCCACTTTCCAGTGCCTGAACCTGATCAGTCTTCATTTTCGTCTGATCCACAACCTCAGGAACGGTGAGTCCCTGTGATTCGCGGGCCTGACGCAATTGATCACCAACGGATGCCACAGGCCGAAAGTAGAATTCCAGCCGTTTGATCCGATCAAAAGTTATCCCAACTACACTGTGAACAGCTCAGATGCAGCGTTTACAAAAGCGGTCTCTTTTCGCTAGGGTGCGGCCTGCGCCATGAGCAAGGCTACCTTTCAGGCACTCGGCACGGGCGACGGCTGGGCCAGCGATCGCCGGGGGCATTCGGCGTTTCTCTTTAAGCTAGAGGACAGCACGCTGCTGCTGGACTGCGGTGAGCCGGTGAGCCGTCGGCTGCGCGCAGCCGGAGCGCAGCCCGATGACCTCGATGGCATTGTTCTGAGCCATTTGCACTGCGATCATGTAGGGGGGGTTTTCATGCTCATACAGGGATTTTGGCTGGATCAACGCACGCGTGATCTCGTGGTGCATTTGCCGGCCGAAGGTGTGAAACCAGTGCGCAGCATGCTGGATGCGGCTTATATCTTTGAGGAGCTAATGGCGTGCGCACTCAATTTTGAGCCGTTGCAGAGTAACACCTCCTTCGAAGTGGGCAGCATCACGGTGACGCCCCATCCCACGACGCATTTGGAACAGCTCAAGGCCAGCTTTGGCGAGAAATATCCGGCCGGCTTTGAGGCGTTCAGTTTTGTGCTCGAAAATGCGAACATCCGCATTGCGCACTCGGCGGATATTGGCGGACTGGAGGATTTGAAGCTGTTGCTGACTCAGCCGGTGGATTTATTGGTCTGCGAACTGGCGCATGTGGAACCGGATGAATTGTTCGCGTACCTGAAGGATCACCCGGCGGGCCACATTGGCCAGGTGGCATTCACGCACTTGTCGCGGCCCTATCGAGCGGATCTGGAGGGCATGCAGGCGCAAGCCGCCGCGGCTCTGGGCGATCTGCCGCATACGTTCCTGAACGACGGCGACGTGATCACCTTGTAGCACCGGTTATCGGCGGGACTGCATCAGGATCGTGTCCTTCTTGTGCCGTTCATTATCGGCCCGAATGCGGCCGGCCATTTTCTTAGCCATCTCCACGAGGAACGGTACGACGACTTCCGGCTGTTTATCCACCATGCGCTGCATCACATCGAGGCTGAGCCGCAACAACACGCCATCGCCGTTGGCCACGACATCCGCCGAGCGTCTAGAGTCGTCGAATAGGGACATCTCGCCGAACATTTCGCCGACTCCGAGTGTGACCAGCACATCCTCACGACCGCTGATCATCTTGCGCACGCGCACCACGCCCTCCAGTACAATATACAACGCGCCGCCCGGATCGCCTTCCTTCAGCAGTGTTTCAAACTTGGTGAACTTCTGCACCTCCATGCATTGGGCAAACCGGCCGCGTTGTCGATCGGTCATGTTCTTGAAAATATCAACCTGCTGCAGTGTCCCCACAGGCACGCCGGGGATAAGCGGATCGATGGGCCCGTTGATGGTTCCGGGCTTCAGCAGGTCACCGGCTTCCTCAAAGTGCAGGCCCAACTCCGGCAAATCCGCCGCACGCGACCAACTGTCGGTCTCCTCGGTAAACACCCAGTTATCGCGAACCACCCGCGCCTCACGCACCCATTGGGAGAGCAACGGAAAATCGATCGGGCCGTAAACCACATCGTCCGCCGCCCAAACCTTGTAGGTCCTTTGGATGCTTGGCAGGTCTGCCATAAACCTCAAAGTAAGCCGTGAACTTGAATTGTGAAAGGTTAAACCGAGCGCATGGACCAGATGATTGGTTCAATTCCCTGATCGATTACACCATCGTATGCATCGTCTGGCCACGACCATCGGCACCGGTACCATCGAGGTCTATGAGGATTTCACGAGGTTCGTTGCCCTGCGCAGGCCCGACGATGCCACGATCTTCCAGCTCATCCATCAGACGGGCGGCGCGGTTGTATCCCAAACGCAGTCGGCGTTGGAGCTTGGACACACTGGCTTTTTGCTCGCTGCGAATGACTTCAATACATTGCTGGATAAGCTCCTCCTCCTCGTCGCTGGGCGCAGCATCCAACACGGCGGTGGGTTTAGAAAGCTGTTGATGGATTTCCATCTCGTAACTCGGCTTGCCTTGTTCGGCGATGAAGTCGACGATTTGCTCGATCTCTTGATCCTCCACCAACGGGCCTTGCGCGCGGATGGGTTTGGGCGCGCCGGGGGGTTGATAAAGCATGTCGCCTTTGCCGAGCAGTTTCTCCGCGCCCATCTCATCGAGAATCACGCGGCTATCGATCTTGGACGCGACCTGGAAGGCGATTCGGCTTGGGATGTTTGCTTTGATCACGCCGGTGATCACCTTCACGCTCGGGCGTTGGGTGGCCACGATGCAGTGAATGCCGGCGGCACGAGCCATTTGCGTGATGCGCGCGATGGCGTTCTCCACCTCAGCCGGCGCGGTAAGCATGAGATCGGCCAGCTCATCAATCACCACGACGATATAGCTGAGCTTGTCTGGAATCTCCAATTCCTGCTCACGCGGCACGGTGATCTCCTCATCGATCTCCACGGCAAAGCCGTCCTGACCGGCCTCGACCCGTTCTTCGGCACCACCAAAGAGCGGCAACTCCGGCTCGGATTCCGGTAACGGTTTCTTAGGTGACCGCTTGTTGAATGCGTGGATGTTCTTCACGTTTTCCTGCGCGAAAATCTTGTAGCGTTTCTCCATCTCCTGCACCACCCAGCGCAGGGCAAGGATCACCTTCTTCGGGTCGGTCACCACAGGTACCACAAGGTGCGGTAGCTTGTTGTACATCTGCAACTCCACGACCTTGGGATCAATCATCACCATCCGCATTTCGTCCGGAGAGAATTTATACAACAACGACGCGATAATGCTGTTCATGCAGACGCTCTTGCCCGCGCCGGTGGCACCAGCGATCAGCAGGTGCGGCATCTCGGCCAGGTCCGCAATCATCGGTTTGCCGTAAACATCCTTACCGAGGGCCACGGGGATCTTGGCCTTGCTCTTCTTCCATTCATCGCTCTCGAGCAAATCGCGCATGATGACCTTCGTCTTCACGCGGTTGGGCACTTCCACACCCACCGTGCTCTTGCCGGGCACCGGGGCAAGGATATTGATGCGCTCGGCTTCTAGGGCGGCTGTGATGTTGTTGGCGTACGTGGTTATTTTCTCCATCTTCACGCCGGCGGCCGGGTGCAGCTCAAACCGCGTGATGGTCGGGCCTTTGGTAATGTCGCCCAGTGTCACCTCTACGCCGAATTGATTGAGTGTCTTCTGGATAGTGATGGCCTGCGCCTTGAGTTCCTCGGTGGCGTCCACCTGCGGGGCGTGGTACTCGGGCGCCTGCAGAAAGCTGGCGGGCGGCAGGTTATAATTTTCAATCATCGGCCCGCGATCCACGCGCGTAGCCTTGGGGCCCTTCTGCTTCGGCGATTGCTGCAATGGGCCAGTGCTGGAAACAGGCGCGGCGATGTGCACGGAGGATTCAGTACCGTCCTCTTTACTATTGCCGGGTTCCGGCGATTCCACGCCCAAAACATCGCCGGCAGTGGCGGGCGGCACGGAAGGTTCGGGTTCGTCGCTTTCCAGCGCATCCGCTGGCAGCACGGTCTCCTCCTGTACGGTGTCATTGGGCTCGATGATTTGGGTTTCATCTAGCTCTTCCGCTCCGGTTTTCAAGGTGTACACTTCAACGCGCTGATCCACGCCGTCGAGAGCGAATTCGCCGAGCAGTTTCACCTCGTATTGCGGTTGACTGATGAGGTCTTGCTGAATTTTTTCTGAAACAGCCACGCCGCCGATCGGGGCGTAGGGTTCGATGCGGGAAGCGATGTTGACGCCGTCACCGAGGATATCTTTCCCGTCCCGCACGATATCGCCCTGATGAATACCGATCCGAAGATCAAGATGGGCTTGCCCGCGAACTTTCTCCTGAATGGCTAGGGCGCAATCCACGGCATTCAACGAACTATCGAAACTCAGCAGCAGACCGTCCCCGATTTCTTTAAGCCATTCGCCTTCAAATTTCTTAACGATCGGTTTGAGTAAGCGACGTTGTTTCCGGATTAGCTTGAGCGCCTCTTTTTCATCATGGTTGGCCAATCGGCTGTAGCCGGCGATATCGGTAAACATGATGGCGGCCAGTTGGCGTTTGGCGGAGGTGTCATCAGAATCATCATCCATCTCGGCCTGTGCTGCTTGGGCACCGGGCTGACTGAGATCGATGATGCGTGGATCTTCTGGGTACGCTGCCACAGTTTCCTCCGCCGCTTGCGCGGTTTGTTCGACCTGTGTTTGTGTGGCCTCCAGTTTGCGTTGAAGTACCTCTAGGTCTTTTAGACGCCGACCGAGCTCGTCCTCTTTTTTGGTCAGTTCCACTTCCTCATCCGCCAAGGGGGCGGATCGATCAATGCGACGCAGCTTCCATTTCTGCCACATCTCACTAGCCCAATCCTTGAGTTGAAAATTAGTGATATACAGCAGGCTCACCGCGTAGATGGCCAACAGGATCACGGTGGCCCCGGCGGTGCCCACGTGCTGGAAAATGGCTTTGTTGAGCAGTAGGCCAATGTAGCCGCCGCCATCCACGGTATTGAGCTGGCCAGCCAAGCCGCCGAAGAGATTGGGGTACAAGCTCAAGCCAGCCGAACCGGCCAATATCATGGCGATCGCCCACGGCCAGCGCTTGCGGAGGCCATCGAGTTTGTTAATCAGGAAACCGAAAGCGAATACGAGCGTCAGCGGTGGCAGCAGATAAGCGGACACGCCCAGAGCAAGGAAACATCCCTGCGCCAGCCACGCGCCGATCAGGCCCACGAGATTATGTCGAGGATCATTAACCTCGGTGCCATTGAACGACAGGTCACCCTTGTCGTACGAGAATAGGGCCAACAAGAACAGGACGGCCAATGCAAATAAGCCGATACCCAGAACCTCGTTAGCGCCTCCCTGAGTTGTGTCCTTTTGGGGAGCCTCCTTGCGCGCCATCAGTGGGAACAGTACAGCAGAAGTGGAGGCGATTTTAAAGCCCAAACTGGCTAGTGATCGGATCGGAAATTGAATTACCTCACCAAAAATGGTATCCATTCCCCCCTTAGTGAAGAATCCGCTGCCCAACATTCCCAACCCGTGGAAGATCTTTCAGGAAGACCTGAAACGGGTGTGCGACAAGGAAAGCCGGGATGTGCTACCCAAGCGCTGGATGCGCGTGGCGCGGTTCATCCTGTTGGCCTACCGCAAGTTTGACGAGGAGCGCTGCTATATGCGAGCCGCCGCACTGGCGTTTAATTCCCTGCTTGCACTAGTGCCCGTCCTGGCTCTTGCCGCAGCTATCACCTCGGCCGCTACTCACGATGAATCGCAATCAGTGCAGCGGTTTGTCAGCAAAATTGTCGTAAGCGTGTTGCCTGCTTCAGCAAGTCAAAAAGAGTCGGCGGTGGAGGAGAAAATCCAAACCATCCGCACCAACCTCGAGCAAAACATCAACAACTTCATAACCAACCTCGCCAGCCAAATTCGGCTGGACAAAACTGGCGTCCTGACCGCACTGGTCTTTATCTACCTTGGCCTGCTGGTAGTCATGCAGCTGGAGGATACCTTTAATGACCTTTTCAGCATCCGCCGATCGCGCGCTTGGTATGCGCAGATTCTCAAATTCTCCTTACCCCTGATCCTGGGCCCCGGCTGCATTATCGTGGCACTGGCCCTGACCCATGGCGGCGTCTTCGACGATCTCAGCCAACAGCTGCAGGGCTTGGGTGGATTCATCAATGCGCTGGTCCCCCTACTGTTTGCCATGGCCGGGCTAACGTTTCTCTACAAGCTCATCCCGAACATGGCCGTCTCCTGGAGCGCGGCTTTTTGGGGCGGCCTCGTCGCCGGCATCCTGTGGCAACTAAACCACGTGCTCAGCGCCATGTACGTTTCGCATGTGCTGATGAAAAACGATCTATACACCAAAACCTACGGAGGCAGCCTGGGTTTGTTGCCCGTGTTCATGCTGGCGGTTTATTTCACGTGGCTCATCATCCTTTACGGCGCGCTGGTGGCTGCACGGGTGCAATACCATTCCTCGCCGTTGACTGAGAGTGTGGAGGATAAGGACGCCGAACCGGAGAAGCCTGTTGACGCCAAAAAAATCTAACCCAAAAAAGATCGTCGCCCTAGTCGCCGCCCTCAACACCGCAGTGTGGCTGGGAGGTGCGGTCTTTTTCACCTTCGTCGCCGGGCCGGCTTTTTTCAGCCCCGCACTGGAACCCATCCTGCCCAAGCCCGAGGACGGCATTGCCGCGCGCTATCTCATCGGCAAATTCACCGCCTTCCAGATCGCCTGCGCCAGCATTGCGCTCGGCACCATGGTGATTGGGTGGCGCTGGAACGCGCGGCGTTTTCAAGTACCCCAGGCACTGGTGCTCGGAACGGTAATCCTGTTGATTGTGATCAGCATGGTTTGGATCATGCCCAAGCTCGACGCCATGCATCATGCGAAGTACGCCGATTACTTTGGGCTCAACATCACGGATGAAGCTCAACAGACTGCCGCGAAACAATTCGGACCGCTGCACGGTCTATCGCAAGTGGGCAATCTGCTGGTGTTGCTCGGACTGACGGCCCAATTCATTCTCACGTGGCGCCTGGCCACGGAGTTGAATCAGAAGGAAAACGAAACCTAAGCCACCGTTTCGGCGATCACTTGCGGGGCATCATTCCACAGCCCCTCGAGATCGTACTCATCGCGGATGTCCTTAACCATCACGTGCATGATCACGTCAAAATAATCCAACACCACCCACTTGTTGTTCCGTATGCCCTCTGGCTTGCCTACCGCCACACCGTGCTTTTGCTTGATGCTGTCCGCCACCTCCGTCCAAATCGCCCGCACGTGCGGCTCGCTGGTCCCAGTAGCGATCACAAAATAATCTGTGATACTAGACACCTCACGAACGTCCAGGATGATCACATCCTCCGCCTTTTTCTCTTCGGCATACAAACGACATGCCTCTGCCAATTCCAGTCCCTGCATTAGTTCTCCGAGTAAATCTGCATCGAATTCAGAATTTGCGCAACCGGTGGCGGCACAAAATCTTCCACGGACCGCCCGGACCGTAGCCGTTGACGAATTTCGCGGGCCGAAACCGCCATCGGTTCGCCCCGCAAATAACGCCCGCGGAACGGTTTGGGAAAACCCACCTCCGACGCGCCCGGCCGAGGCACTACCACAAAGGTGGCTGCCGCCGCAAGCGCGTCCGCTTCCCGCCATTCGGTTAAAGTCGCCACATGATCGGCACCAATCAGGTAAAACAACTCCGCTTTTGGATGCGCCACCGCCAAAGCACGCAGAGTGTCGATGGAATATGAGACTCCGCCTCGATCCAGTTCCCATGAGCTGATTTCGACCTTCGGTTCCCCGATAAACGCCATCCGCAACCACTCCATTCGCGCTTCGGCCGGCGCTAATTGTTGGTCCGGTTTGAACGGCGACTGCGCCGCGGGCATCACGATGAGCCGGTCCAATTCCAGTTCCTCCAGGGCCGACCGGGCAATCATCACATGCCCATTGTGCACCGGATCAAAGGATCCCCCCAACACAGCGATGGATTGCGGGCTGGAGTCGGTCATCCCTCGGTCTTGGACTGCAAGTCCGGCTTTTCCAAACTCTCTGCCAACACGCCTTTAGCTTTCGGGAACAAATACGCCGCCTCGATAATCATCCAGATCTCCAGTGCAATCGTGGCGAGCCCGATGCCGCCGAGTAGATAATTTTCCTTACCCGCCTTGAGCCAGCCCGGCTCCACGAAGAGCTGGTGCAGCATCGCCCACATGGGCATCACCAACATGAACAGCATGGGGATCACAATGAACCAGATCGCCCGACCGCGTCGCCACAGATAAAACGCAATGACCATAAACGACAACCCGGCGAGCAACTGATTCGTGGCGCCAAAGAGCGGCCATAAAGTCAACCCACCCTTACCGGCGTTGGCCAAATTCCATTCCGCACCACCTTGCGGAATAGACGCCATGGCGGTGGCGAGCACCACCGCGAAAATCGTCGCTCCATGTTTGTTCTGTAACAAGGCAAACGGCGCGGCCGGTTGCGCGCCCTCACTGCCTACTTTACCCCCGAGAGTAGCCGCCAATTCCTGGACCACATAGCGTTGCAGACGGCAGGCCGTATCTAGTGTAGTGCCGGCGAAGGAAGCAACTAGTACGCCCATCAAGGCAATCGCCACCGGGGCGGCGATGCCCAGAGATTGAAGGAAATTTGCCGAACCTTGCACAAAAGCGCCCACTTTAGCGCCCAGCGCCTTGGCAGCCATCCAGTCGCCATACTGCGCTGCCCAAGCCGCATCGCCGGTGAGCAGGACACCGTCCTTCATCATCCCCAAACCCAGTCCGGCACCACAGGCCACGATCACCAAGGTGGCAAGAAATCCTTCGGTGAGCATGCTGCCGTACCCCACAAAACGTGCATCGGGCTCGTCCTTGAGTTGCTTGCTACTAGTGCCACTGGAGACGAGGCAATGAAAGCCGCTGCAGGCACCGCAGGCGATGGTGATAAAGAGGAACGGAAAGATGACAGGCGCGTTCTTGGGATTCAAATCCCACGCAGGTGCCACCATCGCCAGCTCCTGACCTTCACCGGGAAACATGGCAGCCACGAACAACCCGAGTACAATCAACACAAGTGCAGAGATGAGTTGCAACGAGTTAATGTAATCGCGGGGCTGCAACAGCGTCCAAACAGGCAACACGGAAGCGACATAGGAATAACCCAGCAAAACAATCACCCACAACCATATTGGCCAGGCGGCGAGGGATGCATTGAACGTGCCAAGGAAACCGCGGTCTCCCATAATCACCGTGAGATACATAACGCCCAACGCGACTAGGGACGGGATCAGTAATCCGGCTCCCTTGCGATGGAGCATCACACCGATGATAACCGCGATAGGAATTTGCACCACGCACGGGAAGATAGCAGCCGGGTATTGCTTGAACACCGCCGCGATCACCAAACCGAAAATAGCCAGCACCACCGTCAGCGCCATGAACAAGGTAAACAGAAACAGCAACCGCACGCGTTTGTTGAGCAGACGACCGGCGATGTCGCCAACCGTTTGGCCGTTGTTGCGAAGACTTACGACCAAGGCGCCGAAGTCGTGTACCGCGCCAATGAAGATGGACCCGAACACCACCCAAAGCAGCGCCGGCACCCAGCCCCACATAATGGCGATGGCCGGACCCACGATTGGGCCCGTGCCGGCAATGGACGTGAAGTGGTGCCCGAAGACAACAGATTTGCTGGTCGGCACATAGTCCACCCCATCCTCCAACCGTTTACTAGGGCAAACCGCGTCGGCCGTGAGTCGGAATATTTTACTGCCCAACCAACGGCCATAGGTGTGGTAGGCGATAATAAAGCCGATTCCGGACAGGACCGCGATGAGGAGTGTTTCCATGGCAACAGGAACGGATACACTAGCAGAAAACAGGTATAAAATCAACGCGCCGAACGAACGAACGCCTTAAACAAAAAAATTCGAAAAAACGGTTGTTAACAGGTGTTAGCAGTGTTAGTAACTAACTTTTGCCGCTGGCGCGAGCCATCAACTAATAGTTGGCCTCGCCCGTGCCAAGGAAAGATGTGCCTCTATTGGCCTCTGAACTTGTCATGGCGAGGTGACGAGGAAACAGATTTATGTCACGACATCGTAGTTTAAAGACCGCCGGATCCGTGGGTGCGAAGCGCAACGTTTTGAAACGTTGGGAACGAGTCGCACTGCTTCGGAAGCGGGGTCAGTGGAAGGACGGCGAGCGCGTCTCCGGTTTACGGAAGACCAAGCCCGCTGAATAGGTTCTTCTGATTTTTCAACTTCGATGTCCCGGGCCTTCGCCCGGATGGCGTCTTCTGTTTTCCCGGTTGGATACCGAGCGTGTGTTCTGTATCCGGAGGAAAGTTGATGGTGCGCCTGCAAAAATTCTTGGCTCAGGCCGGAATCGCTTCGCGGCGAGCCAGCGAAACGATCATCCGGGAAGGCCGCGTGGAGGTAAACGGCCAACGCATCACTCGGCAAGGGGTCCAAATCAACCCAAAAGCCGACGTGGTGACCGTGGACGGCCGCCATATTCAACCCCTTCGTCATCATTACGTGGCGGTACACAAGCCTCGTGGTGTTTTGTGTACCCGGAAAGACGAGCGCAAACGTGCCCTGTTGGGCGACCTGCTGCCGGCGGACTGGGACCTGAAACCCGTGGGACGACTGGATCGCGACAGTGAAGGATTGATCTTTGCCACAAACGACGGCGACTTTGCACTGCGGATCACCCATCCGCGGTACGAACTCCCCAAAATTTACCACGTGGAAGTGGAAGGGAAGTTTACTCACCCTACCCTCAAGCAGCTCACGGGGGGCGTGGTGCACCGCGGCGAAACGTTGCGGGCCACCGAAGCCACATTGATCAGCGCCAACGGCTCGCGAAGTTTCGTGGAGCTAGAGCTGATTGAGGGGAAGAATCGCGAAATCCGTCGCATGTTTGAGACACAAGATTTGAAAGTCATCCGGCTGGTCCGGGTGCAGATTGGCAGCGTCAAACTCGGCGAATTGCCAACCGGTAAATGGCGAACACTGACAGAAACAGAAATACGAACACTGCAGAGGACACAATGAAATTCACCCGACTCACCATCCCCGCGTTGAGCTTGGCCGCGACCACCCTACTCGTGGCTCAAGGCCAACCCGAACCCTTTCCCACCCCGGCCCCGCCGACCACTCCCGTGCCTCCTGCACCCGGAATCCCGGCTGTGCCCGCACCAGTACCGCCGGTGCCCCTCCCCCCGGTCACCCCGCCGCCGGCCGCCGTGCCTGTTCCTCCCGCACCGGTGGTCCCAGCCGTACCGGCACCTGCAGCGGTTCCGCCTCTGGCCACCCCGGCTGCTCCAGCCACCCCAACACCCGCCGCCGGCACGGCCCCCGTTCAGCCGGTCTCCGATCCTTCCATTGGGGTTGGTTTGGTGAATGGCACCCGCGTTAGCGCCCGCGGGCGCGCCACGATCTTCAGCTCGCTCGTATTTCAATTTAACAAAAACGAGCCGGTCAACATTCTCGAAGAGATCAACGTCGCAGCCCCCAAGGCTGGCGAACCCCGCAAATGGTTTCGCGTCCAAGTGCCCGCTGATGCCGGCCTGTGGGTCCACTCCGATTTTCTGGAAGCCGCCAATATTCTGAACGGCGTGGATGCCGCCGGCAAACCGGTGACGCTCAACGTCTCCACCGTGCGCGCCACCAGCCTCAATGTTCGCGGCGGAGCCGGCGAGCAATTCCCCGTACTCTCCAAAATGCCCCGCGGCTCCCAACTCGTCCTCACGGGTGCCTCCAAGGGTAAATGGATGGAAGTGCTCGCGCCGCAAAACGCCTCCGTGTTTGTCGCCGCACAGTTCGTCACTCGCCAACAAGCCACCGTGGGTGTCGTGGAAGTTCCGGCTATTCCGGCCGTGCCCACCCCGCCCGTGGTGCCCACCTCGGTGATACCGGCATCACCCAAACCCACCGGCCAAAATATCCCCGCCGTCCCCCTGCCCATTCAGGAGCTCGGCCAAGGTAACGGCCAAACACCCGGCGGGGTGGAGGTGAAGCAGAACCCCTCCATCACCAATCCCAAACCGGTACAGCCTGCCGAGGTGGCCGTCACCCCCAAGCCTGAGGTGGCCACTCCCGCCAAGCCGGAGGTACCCACTCCGGCCAAGCCCGTGAAGATCGCCAAGGTGAACCCGAACCTGCCCGCGCCCACGCTCACCAAGCCCAAGACCGACAAGCCCGTGCGTATTGTGACCCGTGAAGGTATCGTGCGCCGCACGCTGGATATCCAGTCTCCCACCGGTTACGTGCTGGAGCACCTTGATTCCGGCAAGAAGATCAACTACCTCGTGCTGGACGAACAGGTTGCTCTCAAGTTGAACTGGTTTGTAGGCAAACAAGTCCTCGTCAGCGGCGAAGAAGCCCTCGACGCCCGCAACGCAAATACACCCGTGCTGCTGGTCAACACCCTCAAGGGCGAGCTCACTCAGGAGTTTATCTCCAAGATCGCCGCAGCACGCAAAGAGGCCGTGGAGAAGGCGCAACAGGAAGCCGAAGACGCCAAGCGCAAGGCTGAAGAAAAAGACTCCAAGCCGGAAGAATCCTCACCCGAACAATCGGGGGAGGACAAACCCGAAGCCAACTAAGCTCCGTGGCTTCCGACAACCTGATCGATGGCCGCGCCATCGCCGATCAGATTCACGAGGAAACCCGGCGGCACGTCGAGGCCTTAAAAGCCCATGGCACGCCGCCGGGCCTCGTCTTTATTCGTGTCGGGGAAGACCCCGCCTCCCGCGTCTATGTGGGCATGAAGGAAAAGGCCTGTGACCGACTCGGTATCCAATCCCAAACCCGCATCCTGCCCGAAGACACCACCGAAAAAGATCTGCTCAAGCTCATCGATGAACTCAACGCCGACCCCACCCTGCACGGCATCCTTGTGCAGGCGCCCCTACCTCCGCAGATCAATGAAGCAAATATCTTCGCCGCCGTATCGTCCAACAAAGATGTCGACGGCTTTCACCCGCTGAATGTCGGTAAACTGCTCCTCGGCGATACCGACGGCTTTGTGCCCTGCACCCCAGCCGGTGTTCATGAGCTGCTCATCCGCAGCGGCGTCCCCACCAGCGGCACCGAGGTCGTGATCCTCGGCCGCGGCAACATCGTCGGCAAACCCATGGCCGCAATCCTTTGCCAGAAATCCGAACACGCTAACGCCACCGTCACCCTTTGCCATTCCCGCAGTGCCGACATCGGCGAACACTGCCGCCGCGCCGATATCCTCATTGCCGCCATGGGCGTGCCTGAATTTGTGAAGGCGGACATGGTGAAACCCGGCGCCGTCGTTATCGATGTCGGCGTCAATCGCATCCCCGATCCCGGGGCCAAAAACGGCAGCCGCCTCGTGGGCGATGTCGACTTTGCCGCCGTACAACCCGTTGCCGGCCGCATTACCCCCAATCCCGGCGGCGTCGGCCCCATGACCATTGCCATGCTGCTGCGCAATACCGTCCGCGCCGCCGCCCGCGCCAATGGTCTTAACCTTGAAACTCCCGAATCTTAACCCATGTCAGACACCCGTATTCTCCCCGATCTCCAGTGCTCCGTGCTCTGTGAGGAAATCCGCCAGGAAGCCAACGGCAACCCCATGCTCATCGGCGTGCTCACGCAGTTGATCGTGCCGCAACTACCTGTCACCGCTTCCAGAATTGTATGCTTTAACCGCTGGACAGCCGGCGTAGGTGAATTCATCGAACACGTTAAAATTATTTCCCCCGACAGCACCACAACCCTGTGTGAAAACAAGATGAAATACGGCCTGGATAAGCCGGACAACATCCGCACCAACGTCCACCTCTTCGGCAATGTCGAATTCAAGGAGGCCGGCGTGTATCATGTGGAGGTCAACGTGGATGACGTACTCAAGCTGCGTTACCCCTTTCCAGTCATGCTCATGCCGCCCCAAAAAGACCCGCAACAACCGCCCGCCGAAGCCGCCGGAAACTGATTCCCTCATGGAGCCGGAAGAATCCGCACCACCCGCCGAAACGCCTGAAGCTCAGGAATGCGTGCCGGTGGAGGAAAACGCTCCGGCTCCTTCGGGCTTCCCTTTTAGTTTTTCCAGTGTCGCCTCCTTCGCCGCCACCGGCTGGGGACGGTTACTCCTGTGGCAAGCCGTCCTCGCCATCGCGCTGGGCGGCAGTGTCATGTTGGTGTTGGGCCAATACTGGGCGCCCGTGCTCGATGCCGCCGTCGCACAACTGCCCGAACAAGCCGGTCTGCACGAGGGCCAGCTCAATTGGCCGGCTGATCAAACCGGCGTGCTCTCCGAAAACGGCTATCTGCGTATCATCATCGATCCCAACAGCCAACAACAACACGGCCAATTAGCGGATCTTCAAATCGAATTCCGCCGCGACTCATGGGTGCTCAGCTCGGTGCTCGGTTATCTGGATTTCCCGTACGCTGTGGATGAATTTCGCATCAACCGCGAGACCCATATCCCTTGGTGGGGCTCCCGCCGACCGTTTCTCCTACTGGGTGCCAGCGTGGGCGTGGGCGTAAGCTACTGCCTGCTGACGCTGTTATTCGGGTTCATCGGCGTATGGCCGGCCAAGACGGTCGCGTTTTTTGCCGATCGCGAAGGAGGCTTGAGTAAACTGTGGCGACTCACCACCGCCGCTTGGCTACCGGCCGGCGTGTTGTTAACCATGAGCTGCCTGTGTTATGCGTTGCAGTTTCTGCCGCTCATGGGTTTGCTGATCTTGATCCTGCTCCATTTAATGGTCGGCTGGGTGTTTCTCTTTTTCGCCCCCTTCTTCCTGCCACCCGCCGTCCACACCGCCGAAAACCCCTTCGATCTTGAGCCCCCCCCTGAAGAAGACCTTGAGGGGGAAGAGTTCAAGGAATCTCCTCCGGACCGGCCCGGTAACCCCTTCTCCTAAGCCGGCTTGCGGTTGTTTACAACTGCCTGTTGCCAGTGCGGGCAGCGGGCGATAGCGTGGGGTTGATGCGTGGATTTCTGGCCATCTTGATCGCAATCATAGCGCTGGCGTGGATCGGTTGCGAGCCCACCGGCGGCGCCGTGAATGCCGAAGATAAGGAGCCGCACTTCCTCGAAGGCCGCCGCCAAATGCAACATCGCGATTTTGAAGGCGCCGAACGTTCCTTCCACAAGGCCCTGGAAGCCAATCCCCGCTCGTCACTAGCCCATTACGAAATTGGGCTACTTTACCTCACCCGCAAATCCGATCCGGCCGCGGCCATTTATCATCTCCAACGCTATCTCAGCCTCAAACCCGATGCTCCAAACGGCAAGGATGTGCAAAACCACATCGAAGCGCTCAAAGGCGATTTAGCGCGGGATATACTCGGATCGCCCCAGCACGCGCCCGACACGGCCATTCAACAGCTTCGCTCGCAGCTCAACCAAATGGCCGCTGAAAATCAGGCGTTACGGCATCAGCTTCAATCCCGCGGCATCACCCCCAATCCGCGACCGCCCACCAATAGCACGGTTCAATTACCCCAACCCGGTGGCATAACGCCCCCGCGGCCAACGGCCAGCCGCCGTAAGCACAAAGTGCGATCGGGAGAGAATCCCACGGCCATCGCCCGGCAGTTCGGGATTTCGCTGCCGGAACTATATGCCGCCAATCCGGGTTTGAATCCATCCAAACTGCAGATTGGTCAGGAGTTGATTATTCCCGCCCAGGGACAGTAGACTCCCCGCGCACACCCGACCATGCAGCGCGTTATCCTTGTCATCCTCTTCACCTTTTGGGCGTTTATGACCTATCGCCTGTGGCAGGTGGAATACGCTGGCCAAAGCCTTGGGGCGGCCGTGGATATCCAGGTGGTCTGGGAAAAAATCCTCAACGCCCAGGACGAAGCTAAACTGCAAATCGTTGATGAACGGAGTAATCATTTACTTGGAGCATTAGATTGGACACCCACGGTGCAACGAGAGACTGAGGCAGACGAACGTGCTAACATTGTTGGCATGGTTGAAAATGTCCGGGAATACACATTAGACATTAGCAGAGGCCGCCTATACGCAGTGCGTTCCCAAGAAGATTTGTTGTTTGATTTCAATTTAAATTTGAGTCCATTCCCCTCACAGGAATGGACTGCCATCCAGATCAAGCTGGAAAGATCATTTAACGACGTCCGGTATAAATTTTCCGCCGATGCCCAATCGACCAATGATTTTGTCACATTTCGGGTAAATCTCGAAGGTGGAGAACAGAAGGTCGATGTTCCTCTGGAAGATGTGAGTAAACCGGAGAAACTAGTGGGCGCCGGATTGAAGCTGGCGGGCGTGCCAGCGCTGGCGGCCAGTGGAGCTTCGTTGATCGTAAAGAATTTCCTGAACTCCAAGGAACTCAACAATCGCCCACTGAATTTCAAACTGGACCTCCCGCGGCAGGCGCACATTGACCTGTTGCCCGGCGTGCGCTCACGTATCAAGGTGTACCGCATTGATGTGCCGATCGTGGAGGATATGCTCGTGAAAATTTACGTCAACACGCTCGGGGAAATCCTGCGCGTGGAGATCCCTGATGTGCTGATTGATACCATCAGCAAAACCTCCAAGCTCGACCTGCCCAAATCCATCGTTCTGCGTAACCAGAACTTTTACGGCCGGTTGCGCCGTGAACGATGATCGAACTGACACATCTCGTGAAGGAATTTGGCGACTTGAAAGCCGTCGATGACCTCAGCCTAACAGTCGGCAAGGGTGAATTTTTCGCTGTGCTCGGCCCGAATGCCGCCGGCAAAACCACCACCATCAAAATGCTCGTCGGCCTCATTGCCCCTACCAGTGGCACGGCCAAGGTATGCGGCTACGACGTGCAAACCGAGCCCATCGAGGTGCGCAAACGCCTCGCCTATGTGCCTGATTTTCCGTTCCTGTACGACAAGCTTACGCCGTGGGAATTTCTTCGCTTCACCGGCCAGCTGTTTCACATGAACGAGGAGGATATCGAGACACGCACACGCGATCTCATTCCCCGATTCTCGCTGGAGCCCTACCTTCGCAAGAGCATCGAGAGCCTTTCACACGGCACGCGCCAGCGCATCGCGATTGTCTCGGCGCTGATGCACAACCCCGAGGTCTTTGTGCTGGATGAACCGATGGTCGGTCTGGATCCACATCATCAATATATTCTCAAAGAAGTACTCAAGGAACGCGCCGCTGAAGGGATGACGGTGTTTCTCTCCACCCACCAACTGAGCGTGGCCGAGGAAGTAGCCGACCGCATTGGTATTGTGCACATGGGCAAGCTGGTGGCCGTGGGCACTGAGGAGGAGCTACATAATCTGGGAGGCGAAGGCAATGCCGAATTGGAAGCGACCTTCCTCGCCTTAACCCGGGAAGAATCCGACGTAGCAGTGCAACGCCAACTGCATCAAGGCTGATGAGCGATTCCTCCCAGCGATTTTCGTCGCCGTTCCTACTGTTGCTGAAGGTTAACCTGCTGCAGGCGTGGCGCCGTGTCACGCAGGCCGGTTCGCGCTCAGGCACGCTGTCATTCATGGTGGCAGTGTTTATGATCTTTTATCCGCTTATTGCCTCCGGCTTGTTTTGGGCGGGCCTGCGTTATGTCTCCAAATTTCCAGGACTGGGTGACCTGTTGATCGAGCACCTAGTATTCCTGCTCTTTGCCATGCTCTTCATGCTGCTCCTGTTTTCCAACGTGGTGGTGGGCTACACCAACATGTTCCGAAATCAGGAAACGCGTTTTCTGCAAACCCTCCCTTTCTCGGCCAACCATATCTTCCAATGGAAGCTGGTGGAAACCACCGTGGTGGCTTCCTGGGCGTTTCTACTCCTGATCGCTCCTTTGGTGGTCGCTTACGGCATTCACCAAAAAGCAGAGCTGGGATTTTATATGGTCACGCCGTTTTTGGTGACGTTGTTTATCATCCTGCCGTCGGTGTTTGGCTGCTGGATTGCGGTGTTCATGGCGCGTTATCTCGACCGTAGTTTGTTTCAAACCACTGCTGTACTGCTGCTGCTGGCCATTGTGTACATGGTGAAGGTGTACCTGCAACCCGAGGCAGCCACCGAGCAAACCCTGGAAACACGTGTGCTGGATCTCACAGACCGGTTGCTGGCCAAAACCCAATTCGCGCAGTTCCCCTTCCTGCCCAGTTACTGGCTTTCCAGTACACTCACCAACTGGGTGGATGGCGCGCGCACATTGGCGCAATTTTTCATCGGCGTGCTCACGGCCAACGTCCTGTTCTTCGGCTTCCTCGGATTCACCAGCACGGGCAAAACCTTTTACCAGTCTCTATCCGCCACACTCAGCCGCGGTAGTCTGGCTGGGGACTGGAGCCAGGCCGTTTCCTTCGCCCCACGGCTGTGCGCGCAAATCATCCTGCTCGCGTGGTTCCTGCCTCTAGTAAATCTCAGCAGCATCAAGGATTTCTGGCACGGCGAATTCGCGCCTCTGGTAGAAAACTATGCGGCCCAGAAAAAATCTCCGGACATCGGCTCCATTGATCTAGCCCGCTGGACCACGAACCAAGTGGCGCAATTGGAACCACGACTGGTTCAGGATGGCTTGTACGCCTTGAAACCCAGCCTGCGCCTGCTCTACGAACGTAGTGCCTCCGGCGAGATGCAGCAATTGGGGCCGGATTTGGAATATCTCATAAATTCCAACTTGCGATCCACCCTATCCGGTCTAGACCTCGTCCGGGGACGCAACCATCTCCGGGGCGGAGCCGCGGAATTTGCCGCCGAACCGGAAGCGGTACTGATGCCGGATGCACCCACCCTGCAGGTGCAAGGCCTACATAACACACCGCGACCCACCGTCAGCACTAATCACCTCCTAATCCCAGCCAGCGACACTAAGCCTGAGCCCAACGCAACATATCGGCTTTATTTCCGTCGCGCCTTGGAGAAGGTGGATGAAAATGACGAACTGACCGGTGACACAGTTATGGTCACCGATCACGGCAATTACTTTGAAGGTGCACTGACCCGCGAAGACGCCAACCGACTGCGCCTCACCTTCACTAGCACCAATTTCAGCGAGCACATCCGCGGCCCCACCGCCCAGGAGCTTTGGCTGCAACCCGCCACCACCCTGCCGGATACTGACCTCAACCATTGGCGGCTCACCAAGCTCACGCCCGTCCACGAAGCCACCTTGCCAGCTCATCAAACGATCTCGGCGCTGGGCCCCATTTGGCTGGGGATCATTCCATTACTCGCCGTGATCTCGTGGGTTCTGAATTCCCGCAGCGCCCATTTGCTCGCGGCTGGCGGCATTCTGGGAATGCTATTTGTGTTCCTCCTCCAATCCAACCAATGGCTTTCTGCGTTCGGTGGCGAAGCCCCCTTGCAACGCCTCACACTGATTGGCACTGGCGCCTGGATTATTCTGCTAACGACTCTGGCACAAATCATTAGTGTGATCTGGCAAACCTCGCTGACGGCCCGCTTTCAATCCTGGTATCGCGCGCAACAGGAAAAACGCAAGGCCTTCGATTACACGCCCGGTTTCCTGGACAGCGCCCTGCAACGCGTGCCGTTGCTCTCGCCGGATGTGCGTGCCGTGGTGCTCAAGGATATCCGAATCTTTTGGCGGGACACCGCACAATGGGGCCAATCGCTCATCCTATTTGGCATCCTCGGTATTTACATTTTGAACCTCCGATTTTTCACGGAACAATTCACCTCACTCTTTGCCAGCGGCCGGTTTGGCGGCGATTATTTTTCCAAGCTCGTGAGCTTTATGAACCTTGCCGCGTGCGCACTGAATCTCGCCACTTTGACCACGCGTTTCGTTTACCCGCAGTTTTCGCTGGAAGGCAAACGTCTCTGGATCGTCGGCCTCTCCCCACTCGGATTGAACCGCGTGGTAGGCGTAAAATTCATGCTCGCTACCAGCATTTCCCTAGCGATCTCCATTCCGCTTATTTGGCTTTCGAGCAACATGCTGCACTTACCGCTGGCTCAGAAAGTGTTTTTCTGCGGGGGCATCTCTGTGATGGCTCTGGCCTTAAACGGCCTTGCCATGGGCATGGGCGTGATGTATCCCGATCTCAAGGAAGATAACCCCAGCAAAATCGTCTCCGGCTTTGGCGGAACGTTTTGTTTAGTGGTAAGCTTCGTGTACATCGGTATGGCCGTGATGATGCTCGGCATCGGGTCGCCCTTCGGATCGCCTTGGCAAATATTCGGTCGGGCCGATGAAACACAGCAAGCCATTTACATCGGCATGTTCCTCGCCTTCTCGCTGGGAGTCGGCTTCGGCCCGTTGGCTTATGGTCTTCAGCGCGCACGAAATTTTGAGCATTAACCCCATCACTTGGGGCCTTTTTCGCAGCACACCCCAACCTGTGCTTTACTTTTGCTGTTCGGCGTTCTAGCGTTTGTGCCATGGCTGCGTTCGATGAGCCAGATTTACTGGAGGAAGATTTTCCCGTTACCACCAAACGGACGACTGTGATGTCGGATGATCGGGAGGAATTGGACCATCAAGCCACTTCGCTTCAAACGAAGCTGGCCGAGCTGAATCGTGCCCGCGAGAAGCTGGAACGCGAGAAGGCCACCGTGGAAGAATCGCGCCGCCGCTTCTCGGAATTTCAAACCGGCCGCGAGGAGATGATGCACGAGTTGACGCGCAGCCTCGGCTTAATGGAGGAAGCGCACATGGACACTCAGCGCGAGACTGAGCAAATGGCCCGCACGATTGAAGATTTGCGCGATGCCATGACCAAGGTGCAAGCCTTGGAGGAAGTGGACACGCACGACGAACAATGGAAGGTCCTGCTCACCCGCAATCTGACCACCATCGAAAACGCCCGCATGGAGTTGAATTCAGCGCGCCTGAAATGGATCCTACTCAACGGCGAAAGCAATGAGGAGTCCGGCGTGTTCTCGGCACCATCCACTACCGGATCCAGTGGTATGTCCATGCCACGGTCTTTCGGCCAAATGTGTCTTTGGGGACTGGCCCTCACTTGGCCCGTGCTGTTGATTGGGGCCGGCATCCTCGCAGTCCTATTGATGAAAGGTTAGCGGTTCATGGGGTGGTTCGGGGGCAAATCCAATGTGATGAAGTCGCGCACACGGGAATTGAATTCCCAGATCGAGCAACTGGAACAGCAGATTGCCAATCTCGAACACGTCTCCACCTCCCGCAATGCCACAGAGATCCGCACCACGCTGGAGAAAACTTCACCCCTGCCGAAGGACCCCGTCCTCTCAAATGATGCCAATCCCGCTGACTTGTTCCCTCCCGAACCCGATTGTCCCGGGCTATATAATGAACAGGGCGTGCGGAAATTCGATCTGCATGGCTTGTGGCTGCGCCTGAAGAAGACGGACACCACACCGGAGCCGACGCCCAATGAGAAGTTGGTGACCTATCTCGCGGCCGGGCGCAACCACGGCTACACCGCTCTGCGCAAGGAAACACGCGTGGCACGTAACCGTTTTATTCTCCTCACGCTCGTGCTCATCACTGTACTCTGGAGCATCCTCAGTCTGCTCATTCCGCAGTTGTAAACCGGTTTGACTTGCGGCCCGTTGGTGTCGCGATAGCTTCGTGCCGTGAAATCCGCCCTCATTGAAACCGAGCTGGGACCGTTTCGCGTGCAGTTTACCGATACCGGTCTGGCGCGGCTTCAGTTTCCCCGAGCCAAGGCGGACCCGGTGGCGGACGCCATTGAACCGCCCGCCAAGTGGCTGCGCCATACGACCTCAGTCTTACACACCATGTTGCAGGGCAACACCCCCCGCACGCTGCCGCCACTGGATCTCACCGCCGGCACGGCCTTCCGTCAGGCGGTTTGGAATCTGCTCCTGGCCATTCCCGGCAGCACGGTGCAGACCTATGGTGATCTCGCCTATCGGCTCAATCAACCTAAGGCCGCGCGCGCCGTTGGCGGGGCTTGTGGGGCCAATCCAATTCCGGTGATTGTGCCCTGCCATCGGGTCGTGGGTGCCAATGGGAGCCTAACGGGATTTTCCGGCGGCATGAAATGGAAGGTTCGCCTGCTGCGGATCGAGGGCATTGAGCTGCCGCTTCATTGACACGCTACCGCGCGATTGATAGCGTCCCCGCCTTTGTCGGGCATGAATTACAAAGATACGCTGAACCTGCCGCAGACTGGTTTTCCCATGAAAGCCGGGCTAGTGGAGCGTGAGCCACAACGGCTCGAGCAATGGTATGCGGAGGATTTACACGCCCGCATTCGGGAGCGCCACGCACAGTCCAAGGAGACCTTCGTACTGCATGACGGCCCGCCCTTTGCTAATGGCGATGTGCACATCGGCACGGCACTCAACAAGATCCTCAAGGATGCCATCCTCAAATTCCAGACCATGCGCGGCAAGAATGTGCCGTATGTTCCGGGCTGGGATTGCCACGGGTTACCGATTGAATTCAAGGTGGTGCAGGAGCTACGCAAAACGGGCCGCGAAGACGCCACCCCGGCGGAGGTCCGCCGCGAATGCGAGGCTTACGCGCGCAAGTACATCGACCATCAACGTACGCAGTTCAAGCGCCTTGGCGTGTTTGGCGACTGGGAAAATCCGTACCTCACGCTCGACAAAAAATATGAGGCCGATGAGCTGCGGCTCTTTGCCGATATCGTTGAAAAGGGTTTTGTCTATCGCGGCAAAAAGCCCGTGTACTGGAGCATCCCCTGCCGTACAGCGTTGGCCGAGGCCGAAGTGGAGTACGCGGATCACGTCAGCCAATCGATTTTTGTGAAGTGCCCAGTGGAAGGACAGGACGATACGTTCCTGATCATCTGGACCACCACACCGTGGACGCTGCCGGCCAACCTCGCCGTGGCGTACAATTCGCAGTTCACCTACGTGCGCGCAAAGGTGGGCACAGAAACGTATCTGCTCGAAAGAACGCTGCTGCCCAAGGTGGCCGAAACGTGCGGCTGGGAGAATGTCGAAACACTCGGGGAAATTTCCGGCGCGGAACTGGGCGAATTACGATACGTGCATCCGTTCATCGACAAGACCGGCCCCGTGCTGGCCGGCGATACGTTTGTGGAGAACAGCACCGGCTCCGGGTTTGTGCACATCGCGCCCGGGCACGGTCTGGAGGATTACGGTCTCGGCAGCCAGAACGGCCTGCCCATTTATTCGCCGGTCGATGACGCCGGCAAACTCGCCCACACCGATGATCTGCCGAGTGAGGCACAGATGCCCGCGGAGCTGATCGGCCAGTCCATTCTCGAAAAGAACGGTACTAGCGAAGCCAACGAAGCCGTGCTTGCGCTCCTCCGCCGACTCAATCGACTCGTACATCACGAGAAGTATTCGCACAGCTACCCACACTGTTGGCGCAGCAAGACCCCGGTGATTTTCCGGGCGATGGATCAATGGTTCATCAAGATCGATCACGAGAATTTCCGCCAACAAGCGCTCGCCGCCATCAACGAAGTGAACTGGGTGCCCGGTTGGGGCCAGAACCGCATCGAAGGCGCGGTGGATGGCCGGCCCGATTGGTGCATCAGCCGCCAACGCACTTGGGGTGTGCCGATCCCGGCTTTTTATGCGAGCACCGAGCCGATCCTCGATGCCCGCATCGTGCGCAACACAGCCGCGCTCATTGAAGAACACGGCTCCAATGTCTGGTTCGAACGCGACACAGCTGCCCTCTGGGCCAACGTGAAGCCCACTGATTGGGAAGGCCCTGAGCCCGACGGGAAATCGATGGACACGCTCGATGTGTGGATCGATTCCGGTTCCAGCTCGCGCTCGGTGATCATGCAGCGACCTGAGCTGCATCATGCCGAAAAGGAAGGCGTGGAGAACTGGCAAGCCGATGTCTATCTCGAGGGTAGCGACCAGCATCGCGGTTGGTTCCAAAGCTCCCTGCTGCTTTCGCTCGCCGGCAATGGCGCGCCGCCGTTCAAGACAGTGCTGACGCACGGTTTCATGGTCGATGCTGATCGCGAAAAAATTTCCAAGAGCAAACAGGGCCAAGGCGGTTATGCCAAACCGCAGACCAGCGAGGCCTATGTCGGAGAATACGGCGCGGACATCGTGCGACTATGGGTAGCCTCACAGGATTTTCGTAACGATATCACCGTCAGCAATGAGCGCATCAAAAAGGTCGCTGAAACCTATCGCAACCTGCGTAACGCCCTACGCTATCAGCTCAGCAACCTATACGATTTTGATCCAACCCAACATACCGTGGCCGATTCCGAACTGACGCCGCTGGATCGCTGGATACTTGATCAATTCACTGCCATGCAAGGCGATGTCACTGAAGCCTACGAACGATTTGAATATCACGTGGTATACCAACGCATCAGCCAGTTCGTTTCCGTGGAACTTTCATCAGTCTACCACGATTGCGTGAAGGATCGCCTTTATGCTGATGCCGCTGATTCGCCACGCCGGCGCGCTACTCAAACCACTCTGCTACGCCTCTGTTCTGGCCTCGCTCGCATGCTCGCGCCTATCTGCGTGTTCACCTCCGAGGAAGCCTGGGAATTTCTGCCTGGCGACAAAGCCGATTCCGTACATCTCGCCGATTGGCCCGAGGAAACCCTCAGCCTTTCCAACGAAGAACGCGCGGTGTGGGAAAATCTCTTCGCCCTGCGCGAGCCCGCGCTCGCGGAACTGGAAAAGGCGCGTCAGGAAAAACTCATCGGCAAAGCCCTCGAGGCGCGCGTCATCATCACGGCCAAACCCAAAGCCCTTGAAACCGCTCAGTCCCATGCCGAGACCCTGCGCGAGTTGATCAACATTTCCAAACTCCACCTCGTGGCCGATTCGGCTGCCGAGACCGTTACTTGCGCCGTCACCAAGGCCGAAGGGGCCAAATGCACACGCTGCTGGCGCTGGGAAGAAACTGTCGGCCAACACGAAGCCCACCCTGAACTCTGCACACGCTGCATGGACGCGGTGGCGTAGCCTGTTGTATCACCCAAACTCGCGCGGTATTTGTACCCGCAGCGGATTGGCGAACGCCATTTACTTCCGGATAATTCTACCGTGGCGGTGGCTTGGCTGATTTTCTTGGACAGATTCCGGTACTGCGTGGTGACCGTGCATAGGTATAACACCATTAGGCCAATACCCGTGCAGCTGATCGGGTTTTGCTGGGTGAAATAGCCGACGCCAATCGTCAGCAGGATTCCGTACAGCAGATACACAAAGCCCGTGCGGAATTCGTATATTACGAATGCGTCCGTTTCTTCAATGAGACGTTATGGCTTGAACAGCTCCATCCCGGGTCACACCTTCGGTTCCCAACCCTTGCGGTATTCGCGGCCCCAATATTGTTCCATGGCCTCGGCATTGTCCTTCACCTTACCGGTCTTGGGATCGACATCGATGGCGGCGGCGGTGCGATAGGCGATGTTCGCCAGATGCGTGAGCTGCGTGCTGATCTGGGCATCGCCGATTTCGGAATTGAGCGGTTCATCGGTACGGATGGCGTTCAGGAAATTTGCGAAGTGAAAGCCGTCATCCCATTTGCCGGGATTGGCCTTCACCTCTTTGCCGCCGAGATCAAACTGCTTGTAGCCGGCACCGTGAATCTCCAGGGATCCGCCTTTGCCGTAGAAGGTGCAGAACGACCGCTTCTCTTGGCGGCGCGGATGGCAGCTGCTTTGGTCCCAACCGATGCCAACCTTGCCGAAGTCGTACGTGGCATACGCCGTGTCGGGCGTTTCCTGATCGTCATCATGATGATAGCGCGCGCCGTGCATCGTCACGCGATCAGGATAATCCACCTCCAAGCCCCAGCGAGCAACGTCCATGAAGTGCGGTCCGTTATTCTGCATTTCGCCGCCGCCATAAAACCAGTGCCAATGCCAATTGTAATGCATGAGGTTATCCTTGTACGGCCGCTCCGGGCACGGGCCCTGCCAAAGTTCCCATCCTTTTTTACCTAGCCACTCAGGCACTTTCACAAACTTGCCCTTACCAATGCTACCGCGACTACCACCGTAGTAGCAGCGCGCAAATGTCGGTTGCCCAATCTCGCCGGCCTTCACCCGTTCAATGCCCTCGATGATGCCCGGCTGGCTGCGGCGCTGATTACCCATCTGCACCTTGCGCTTATACTTCTTCGCCGCGGCCACGATCAACTCCGCCTCGCGCGCATTCTGGCTGGCGGGTTTCTCCACATACACATGCTTGCCCGCTTCCATGGCCAAAATCGCCATCGGCGTATGCCAAAAGTTCGGAGCGGCAATCGACACCGCATCAATCGATTTATCATCCAGAATCCGCCGGAAATCATCGATGCCCTGAGGCTCTTTGGTCTGGGGGAATTTCGCCAATGAAGTCTTTGCGCGGTTCATCCCGCTGGCCACCCGTCGGCTGTCCACATCGCACAGATACGCCACCTCGCAATTGGATGCTTCCAAATATTTCACCACATGACCCATCCCGCGGCTGAGCCCAATCACGCCGGTCACAATTTTCTTCTGCGTATCTTTCGCCTTAAGAATGGCGGGAAACGCCAAGGAAGCGGCCGCGGTGGTGCCGACAAATTGACGGCGGGAAACAGAAGTAGGCTCAGTCATGCTGCAAGGCTACGCGCCCCCAGACTGATGGCAAACGAAAATTAAACCTCGCCCTTCTTGATCAACGCGCGGCCGTATTCGCGGTTCATACGTGCGATAAAATCCAGTGAGATTTCCTTGGGGCACACCGCCTCACAGGAACCGGTGACGGTGCAGTTACCAAAGCCTTCATCATCCATTTGCTTCACCATCGCCAAGGCACGGCGTTCGCGCTCGGGCTGCCCCTGCGGCACCAAACTGAGATGCGAGACCTTGGCCGCCACAAAGAGCATAGCCGAGGCGTTCTTGCACGCCGCCACGCAAGCTCCGCAGCCGATGCATTGGGCGGCGTCCATCGCAAGATCCGCTTCATCCTTCGGAATCGGCGTGGCATTAGCATCCGGCACGCTGCCAGTGCGTACGCTGACAAATCCACCAGCCTGCTGAATGCGATCACATGCCGTGCGATCCACCACTAGGTCACGTTGCACTGGGAACGCCGAAGCACGCCAAGGCTCAATGGTGATGGTCATGCCATCACTGAAATGACGCATATGCAACTGACAAGCCGTAGTGCCTTGCTGGCCTCCGTGCGGAACACCGTTAATTACCATGGAACATGAGCCGCAGATACCCTCGCGACAGTCGGAATCAAATGCGATTGGCTCTTTTCCATCCTCGTTGAGGCCTTCATTAACAACATCTAGCATTTCGAGAAATGACATATCGGTATCTATACCTTTGGCGTCGTATTCCTCGAAGCGGCCGGAGTCATCGGTGTTGTCCTGCCGCCACACTTTCAGTTTTAGATTTAACTCCTTACCCATTACTTATAACTCCGCTGGGTCATCTTCACCTCTTCGTACTCAAGAGATTCTTTGTGTAGTTGAGGTTCATTTTGTTCGCCCTTATATTCCCATGCCCCAACGAATGCAAAATTTTCATCATCCCGTTTAGCTTCCCCTTCCGCAGTTTGGTGTTCCTCACGAAAATGACCACCACATGATTCTTCGCGCTGAAGTCCATCCCTACACATTAACTCGCCGAATTCCAGGAAGTCTGCAACTCGCCCAGCAAGTTCGAGGCTTTGGTTAATTGACGCATTTTCGCCTGGAACATTAAGATTGCTCCAAAATTCCTCGCGCAATTCCGGAATTTTTCTAATGGCTTCTTCCAGTCCGGACTTATTGCGTGCCATGCCGCACTTCTCCCAAATGATTTGACCCAACTCACGGTGGAATGAAGTGGGCGTCCGCTTTCCTTTAATGGAAAGGAGTTTATCAATGCGGGAACGCACCTCATCCTCCGTTCCTGTGAATTCGCTTGAATCAGGGTCAGGACAGTTATCGGGGCCTCCATCAGCAAGGTATTGCCCGATTGTGTAAGGCAGGACAAAATAGCCATCTGCCAAACCTTGCATCAAAGCACTAGCTCCGAGGCGATTGGCACCATGTTCAGAAAAATTAGCCTCTCCAATCACGAAAAGACCCGGAATATTGCTCATCAAATTGTAATCCACCCACAGCCCTCCCATGGTGTAATGGACAGCAGGATAAATTGTCATGGGGTTTTGATAAGCGTTCGAGCCGGTGATCTTTTCATACATGTCAAAAAGATTACCGTAACGTTCACGCACGGTGCTCTCACCCATGCGGTTTATTGCATCAGCAAAATCTAGATAAACCCCCAGCCCTGATGAAACAACTCCTCTGCCTTCATCACAAACTTCTTTGGAATTTCTGGAGGCTACATCGCGAGGCACAAGATTTCCGAAGCTTGGATATTTTCGCTCCAAATAATAATCCCGCTCCGCATCTGTAACATTATTAGGATGCAACTCTCCTTTTCGAATTTTTTCAGCAACATCAGGACTCTTTGGCACCCACACACGACCATCATTTCGCAGTGATTCACTCATCAAAGTTAGTTTACTTTGATGATCTCCGCTCACAGGAATACACGTTGGGTGAATCTGTGTGTAACAAGGGTTCGCGAAGGCCGCGCCACGTTTGTATGCACGATGGGTCGCCGTTACATTACAGCCCATGGCGTTTGTTGAGAGATAGAAGACGTTACCGTAACCTCCCGTAGCCAAAACAACAGCATGCGCCGAATGCCGGCTGATTTCGCCCGTAACCATATTCCGCACAACGATCCCCTTCGCTTGACCGTCGACAAGAACGACATCAAGCAACTCTGTGCGAGTGTACATCTTTACTTTACCAAGACCAATCTGTCGGCTAAGCGCAGAATAGGCTCCGAGTAGTAGCTGCTGCCCAGTCTGGCCTCGGGCGTAAAAGGTGCGACTAACCTGTGCCCCACCAAAGGAACGATTAGCAAGAAGACCGCCATATTCACGTGCGAATGGAACACCTTGTGCAGCACATTGGTCGATAATGTTCACACTGACCTGCGCAAGGCGATAGACATTGGCCTCGCGAGAGCGATAATCACCACCCTTTACTGTGTCGTAGAACAAGCGATAGACCGAATCACCATCATTTTGATAATTTTTCGCGGCGTTTATCCCTCCTTGTGCAGCAATCGAATGGGCGCGGCGCGGGCTATCTTGATAGCAGAAGCATTTTACGTTGTAGCCCAGCTCAGCCAATGACGCCGCTGCTGAGGCACCGGCCAAACCACTACCCACCACGATTACCTCATACTTCCGTTTGTTGGCCGGATTAACGAGATTAAGATCAAAGCGATGTTTGTCCCATTTTTGGTCTATCGGTCCGGACGGAATTTTGGCGTCGAGGTTCATGCTATTTTATAAAACCTGAGATGACCGCAATAGGGATAGATATGTATCCTATGAAAATGAGAAAAGCCGTTGCGGGCGCACCGCGGTCGATCCATTTTCCATAGTCCTTGTTTTTGATACCAAGTGACTGAAACATCGCACTTAGCCCATGACTCAAGTGTAAACACAATAGTCCCACAGCTACTAAATAAAAAATCGTCACCCACCAAACTTGGAAACCCTTAACAACCATCCGGTAAACGTCAGCAGCATTTTTACCCTCCGCTCCTTCTCCTTGTGGCAGTGGAGTGACAAACGCAGTCTGTTTGTTTTCACCGCTGGATTCGTGGACGAAATAAGTTTCGAAATCACCCGTGAACTCACCAGAAATGCCATTGATCTGCGGCACCTTCCATGTGTAGTGTGCAAGGTGGTAAAAAGCGAAGGCAGCTATGATTAAACCGCTATAAATCATTGTACGTGCCGCGAACTTAGCAGCGATGGCATCGTGGCGATGACCGTCCACGGGTGAAATGTTACTCTGGTAATCAACG